>Ga0265298_10004948_pt1 | contig 16871 bp, 7 predicted proteins | sample AusTroGonzalo_MG_3_FD_193486 | JGI IMG/M metagenome (GOLD analysis project Ga0265298, IMG submission 193486) | Bovine rumen microbial communities from tropical cattle in Woodstock, Queensland, Australia - Gonzalo_01 | ecosystem: Host-associated > Mammals > Digestive system > Stomach > Rumen ... | reverse complement strand
TGGTCGCTCCCTTGACGAAACGCTCCTTACTCAGACCTGCCTCGTCAATGGCCTTCATCACGATAGTGGTGCTCGACATACAAAGCATGCCCGCCAGAAACAGGGAGTTGACCATATCAAAATCAGCATCCTTTCCCACGGCGTAGCCAAAAAGCATCATACCGCCGATGATTGTCAACGCACCTATTGCTGCCACTTTGCCGCTGCTGATGAGGTTCTTCAGGCGGAACTCCAGACCGATGCAAAACAACACAAACAGTACGCCGATGTCGCCCCATGACTTCACATTGTCTGCATTCACAAAGGTCTCGCCAAACAAATACGGACCTACCAAGACACCAGCAACGATATAACCCAGCACCACTGGCTGCTTTAACAGCTTAAACAGGATACTGACTACAGCTGCTGTAATCATCAAAATGTATAAATCCTGTACCATTTTTATAAGAAACTCTGCCCTATCTTAGCTGCTTGATAATCCTTCCGTCCGCTGTTCGGGTGATAACGAGACCATGAGATTTACCATTTGACCTTTTACCATTTACCAATTTGCGGCCAGCGAGGTCATAGCATTCTTCATCTTGAAGTTTGAAGTTTGTATTTTGAATTTCTTCTATTCCGTTCCCATCGAAATAGTGGTAGCTGATGTTAGAGCGATGTTCCTCGCCACCGCCACGGTAGATGGTCTGCACGCCGAAGCGGTCGAAGCCCGTCTCGTAGAGGTAGATAGCATACGCCTTCTCGTAGATGTTGGAACGGCTGAAGGCTTCGCTCTGCGACGTGGTGAAGAGATAGGGTATCTCGTCGATGGGTTCGGGGAGGTATCGGTATTCGTCGGGATAAAGGGTAAAAGGCTCGTCGTCGTCGAAGAAGAGCTGATAGCTAACCTTGGCGGGATTGAGGAAACGTCCCTCAGTGTCCTTGAGGGGGACGTTGAGCATGACGATGTTGAAGCCTGTCGATTCGAAATACATGTCGATGAAGCCAGAGATGGAGGGGTCGGCAGGTGTTGCCGGCTGCTCGACGAAGGGCCGGAACAGGGGCGCATGGAACTTCTCGGCGCGGTCGATAGCCTCATCGGAATTGTTGACGAGCAGAGCCTGATTCGTCTGGAAGGTCTGCGTGGCGGCATCGTAGTCGAAGGTCGTGCTGCCGTCTGTCCAATTATAAACCCAATCGTAATAGCCCGAGTCGGTAAGCTTGTACTCTTCATCCGCTCCGCAGAAGTAGAGGAGGTAAGTGGAGAGGCTGCCGCCAAACTGGAGGGGGAAGGTGAGGCGGTCGCCCTCTATCTTGCCCTTCATCCAAGCCCGTGGGATATAGCTCTGGGACACGCCCTGCACATAGACATCGTTGCCGTCGAAACCTACACCGACGAGATGCCCGCTGTTCTCATACTCCATGGAGTAGGTCACAGGCTGCAGGTTGTCGGGCGGCGTAACTACACTGACATCCTTGTACTTCAGGACGGTGCCGTAGTCGAGATAGTAGCTCCACTCGCCTGCATAGGGTGTGGTATAAACGAGACCTATGCCGTCGAAGTTGTTGTTATCAGGGTCGCCGCTGGTGCCGTTGAGGATGAGGTCATCGCCGTCGATGGTGAAGGTGATTGTGCCTTGTGTGGAAGTGGTGTAGGTGGTAATGGAGCCGCTGACCTTGACACGTGCCAGCTGCATACCGTAGTTGCCGCTGTCGAACCAATAGACGGTCTGCCCGAGGGGTATGGTGATGGTGCCATCAGAGACGGTGCCTTCCACCCACGAACCTGTGGCAGCGTGTGAGATGATGTTTTTGAAATAGGCCTTCGTGCCATCGGGCGAGAAGACAACTTCGGCAGAGATTCCGTCCTGCTGCTCGGCAATGAAGTAGATGGGAGCGTATGTGGCACCGCCCGAACGGTTGTAGTGGCGCAGTTCACCCTCCGGTTGCTCAGTGATGATGCCGTGGGCATTGGCTTTCATCGGGGCAAAAGCCGGAGAAGGACGCATCTGCTGGGCATAGGCACAGGAAAAGGTGAAAAGGTGAAAAAGTGAAAAGGTGAAAAGGAGTATTCTGCGTGACATAGTATTATTAAGGATTATGGTTAGATGTTCACTTCATTATTTTCTGATTGCCTTTGATGTAAACGCCCCTTTGGTTAGGCCAACCGACGCGCTTTCCGCTTAAGTCGTACCAAGCATCATCACTTTGAACGTTAAATTTTTCATTTTTAATTTCCCCGATGCAGTCGATTACTTCCTGAAGTCCGTCGATATTGGCTTTCTCTGCATTCACTGCCTCACCTGTGCGAATATCGACAAGGATGGCAACGACACGGATATTGGCTCTGTTGTCGATGGGTTCCTGTTTTGGGTTGTTCAGGCACGTCTGGGTGAACTTGTTGTCGGCGACATCGAAAGTATAGGTGTGCGCGTATGGCGTGTTCTCGACGATGGCATCCGGCAGACTGCTGTCGAGGACAGCATCACCGGCGCAGGATGTCTGTATGGCAACATCGTTGAAGTGCATGTCGATGACCACGCCCGGCAGTGATACCCAAGGCGACAGATAGGGGTCGCTGCTGTAGCTGGTGTTGCCAGAGAGGGCGTTCTGCTGGCTCCAGTAGCGTCCCTTACCATAGAGGTCGTCGGCCACAAGGACGTATGTCAGGCGGTATGGGTTGATGGGGAAGTTGCGGATGAAGGTGGCGGTGGCTGTCACGTCGATAGTGGTGGGGGACGTCCAAACGGCTTCGAGCGCGAGGGAAGCTGGAGCCATGATGGCCTGCCGCGTCTTCCAGTCGTTCTCTATGCCAAGGCTCGTGCCGCCGGTACCATAGAAGGGACTCACGGCCAGCACGCGGTCGAGATAGGCGGCAGGATAGCCAGACGGGTTGGCAGGCTTCGAGAGGATGGCAGCCATCTCGTCGCCGTCGTGATAGGCAATGCCGACAAAGTCATCAGGATGCAGCTTTGTCATCGCCTCCATAGCCGCTGTGCCCAAGGGGCAGTACTGGCACCATGCTCCCGTGTATTCCTCCATGAGAGGCTTGTGCTTTGGCAGCTCGGAAAGGAAAGGCATCTCGAAGCTGACGGAGGGCTGTTCGTCTTCGTTTTCAAAGCTGTTGACCATGGTGATGCGAAGCGTGATGTTGCGCGTGCCAGGTGTCTTCACGGCAGGTATTGTGGCCTTGATGGTCTTCTGCTGTCCATAGTAGGCAGTGCCGAAGCTGGTGCTGACGCGCTTCTTGATGGTGTCGCCATCCATCACCATGATATAGTTGATGTTCTTGATGGCTTCCGTGCCGTGACTGGTAACAGTGAGGCTCACCGAAGTCTGTTTGCCGACAGAAGCGTAAGCCGCCAGGTCATCAGGCAGTTGCAAGGAGGCAGCACGCTGGTGAATGCCCTCGCCGCCCAAACGCAACAGGAGGGCGGAAGTGCCAAGCGAGGCCGTGGTCTGCCATTTGCGATAGGTGCGTGAAGTATGGATGTAGAGACCCTCGCTGCCGTCGAAGCACATAAGAGGCGTCTGGTTGGCATCGCTCGTGGTGGTGCTTACCGACGACACCTCGAACGAATAACCGGCATAGAGGCCTTCCTCCGTGATGACGTAGGGTTCATCAAACGTCACGTCAGCCCAACTGCCACTGGGCGTGAAGCTGACGCTACGGATGTTGGGGACATTTTTCTTGTCGCTGTCGAGGGTCAGTGCCGACGAGAGCCACGCCACATAGTTTGTGGCATTCGTTGCCCCAGTGTTGATGGGAATCCTCAGTCCGCGCACTTCTTTCCCCACAAGGAAAGGGTCGGAGAGATGAATGGCCACGTCGTAGGTTTCGGCCTTCTTTGTGCCCCTGGCCGTCGGAGTGCCATTGCCCTGATAGAGACCATAGAGGAGATCGTCGGCCTGAACAGTCCACGCCGCCATGAACATCGATAATACAAGTAAAAGCTTTTTCATAATTTGAGATTTTGATATAAAGGAAATAGGAGAATAAGAAAAGGGGGTGCATATCCTTTTCTTATTCTCCTATTTCCTTATTTTCTTATTTCCAATAAATGTCGGTGAACTCCTTCTTGATGTTCACCTCTTCGAGCTTGAAGTACTTGCGGAAGAGGCTCCATGTGACGTCGAGCATCTCCTCGGTGTTGAGGTTGACGTCGATGGCAAGGAGCTTGCTCGAATAGTCCTTCGCAAAGTCGAGGCAGCGGTTATCGTAGTCTGTGAGGTCGAAGCCGTTCTCCAGCTTTGTCTTGGCGTTGGCCGCGTCGGCATAGAGGCGGATGGCCGCGTTCATCACCTGGCTGTGATCCTTGCGCGTCTTCTTACCTGCGACGAGCTGCTTCAGACGAGACAGCGAACGGAACGGGTCGATGATGACCTTGCCAACGTCACTGTCGCGGCGCAGGTAGAGCTGACCTTCGGTGATGTAACCCGTATTGTCGGGCACGGCGTGCGTGATGTCACCGCCTGACAGCGTGGTCACGGCAATGATGGTGATGGAGCCGCCGCCTGCGCTCTCGGGGAACTGCACGGCCTTCTCGTATATCTTCGCAAGGTCGGAATAGAGCGAGCCGGGCATAGAGTCCTTCGACGGGATTTGATCCATACGGTTGCTCACGATGGAGAGTGAGTCGGCGTATGAGGTCATATCGGTCAGCAGGACGAGCACCGTTTCGTGCTTCTCAACAGCGAAGTACTCGGCAGCCGCCAAAGCCATGTCGGGGATAAGGAGTCGCTCGACGGCAGGGTCTTCGGTGGTGTTGATGAAGGAGATGATGCGGTCGAGTGCGCCAGCGTTGGCGAAGGTGTTGCGGAAGAAGTAGTAGTCATCGTTGGTCATACCCATGCCGCCCAGGATAATCTTGTCTGCCTTGGCACGCATGGCAACCAGTGCCATCACTTCGTTGAACGGCTGGTCGGGGTCGGCGAAGAAGGGAATCTTCTGACCTGACACAAGCGTATTGTTGAGGTCAATGCCGGCAATACCCGTGGCGATGAGTTCGCTGGGCTGCTTGCGGCGGACGGGGTTCACAGAGGGGCCGCCAATAGGCACTTCCTTGCCTTCAACCTCCGGGCCGCCGTCGATGGGCTGACCGTAAGCGTTGAAGAAGCGTCCTGCCAACTGGTCGCTGACCTTGAGGGACGGACTCTTGCCCAGGAACACAACCTCTGCGTTGGTGGGAATGCCGCCAGTGCCTTCGAAGACCTGAAGCGTCACGTCGTCACCAAAAATCTTTACCACCTGCGCCAGCTTGCCGTTGATGGTAGCCAGTTCATCGTAACCGACGCCCTTCGCCTTGAGCGAACAAGTAGCCTTCGTTATCTGGCTTATCTTTGTATATACTTTCTGAAATGCTGTTGCCATAACTTGAAAGGTTTTAAGGTTTCAGGTTTTGAGGTCGCTTCGCTTTCAGGTTCTGAAGTGATAAAACCTCACAACCTTATAACCTCATAACCTTATAACCTATTTAATCATTTCTTCTATTTGCTTAATGTAGTCGTAGTACTGTTCGCTCTTGAACTGTGAGTAGTTCATCTGCTTGCAGAGGTTGATGAGCTTCTTGAAGTAGTCGATGACCTCGAGGAAGTTCTCGAACTTGTAGTCGTCCTTGTCGCAAATCTTCGTCACGAGGTTGAGTATCTCTTCCTGACGTTCGAGGGGCGTTACGGCATCCACTTCATCGAAGGCATCCTGCTGGAGGATGACGTAGTCGATGACCTCGGACTTCCAAAAGACGATGTGATAGTCAACAGGCACACCGTCGTCGCCCAGGATGTTGATTTGCTCGGCAATCTCCTTACCGCGCTGCATACGGGTCTTCAGGGCGAGCACCTTCGGAATCCATTCCTCGTTGATGTGCTCCTTGATGTAATCGGCAAACTCCGGGTATTCGAGGTACTTGGAGTAAGAGTCAATGGGGTTGACAGCCGGGTAGCGCTTCTTGTCGGCACGATCCTGTTCGAGGGCGTAGAAGCAGCGGGCTACCTTCTTCGTGTTCTCGGTGACAGGCTCCTTCAAGTTACCACCGGCAGGCGATACAGTGCCGAGGAAGGTCACGGAACCCACCTCGCCGTTGTTGAGATAGACATAACCTGCGCGTCCGTAGAAGTTTGAGATGAGGGCACCCAAGTCCATTGGGAAGGCATCGGGGCCGGGCAACTCTTCCATACGGTTCGACATCTCGCGCAGAGCCTGTGCCCAACGGGAAGTGGAGTCGGCCATCAAGAGGACGCGCAAGCCCATCGAGCGATAGTACTCTGCCATCGTCATGGCTGTATAGACGGAAGCCTCGCGGGCTGCGACAGGCATGTTGGAGGTGTTGGCGATGATGATGGTACGCTCCATCAGCTGACGGCCTGTGTGCGGGTCAACCAGTTCGGGGAACTCAGTGAAGATTTCCACAACCTCGTTGGCACGTTCGCCGCAGGCAGCAATCACCACGATGTCGGCCTCTGCCTGCTTCGAGATGGCGTGCTGAAGCACCGTCTTACCTGTACCGAAGGGGCCGGGGATGAAGCCTGTGCCGCCCTCCACAATGGGGTTGAAGGTGTCGATGGTGCGGACGCCTGTCTCCAACAGTTTGAATGGACGGGGCTTCTCGCGATAGTTCGTCATGGCGAACTTCACAGGCCAGTGCTGCACCATATCGACGACGATGTTGCTGCCTTTTTCGTCGGTCAGCACGGCGATAGTGTCGTGAATCTTGTACTTGCCTTTCGGCATAATGCTCGTTACCGTAGCCGTGCCTTCCATCTGGAAGGGAGCCATAATCTTCAGGGGCTGGTGGTTCTCCTCCACCTTGCCGAGCCAGTCGCTTGCCTGTACCTTGTCGCCCGGCTTAACAAGCGGTTCGAAGTCCCAGAGGCGTTCGCTGTCAAGCGGTTCTGTATATTGACCGCGCTTCAGGAAGACACCCTCCATCTTGTCGAGGTCGTTCTGCAAACCGTCGTAGTTGTGGCTGAGCATACCCGGGCCGAGCTGTATCTCCAGCATGTGCCCTGTGAATTCTGCTTCGGCACCAACCTTCAGACCGCGTGTGCTCTCGAAGACCTGCACATATACGTCCTGACCGAGTATCTTGATGACCTCTGCCATCAACCGGTCGCCTCCTGTGGTGATGTAGCATATCTCGCCTTGGAGCACGGGACCATCGACACGGAGCGTGACCATGTTGGCGACTACGCCACTAACAATACCTTTTGTCATGTTATCTTGCTGTATTTTGTTTATTCTTTCGTTATTGCGTTATGACGTTATTTCATTATAACGTCTTTGACACTCCCTGAACCTTATATTCATCTGGCACTTGTGCCTCGCTGCGGAGGTCGTCGATTATCTTTTGGAAGGTTTCCTTGCCCTGCTCCACGTCGAGTTTTGCCCAGCGTTGCTGCATTTCGAGCTTGCAGAGGTAGGCGAAGACGGCCTCCATGTTGAAGGGTTCGAAGAAGGTTCGTTCGTCGAGCCATATCCACTTGAAAGCGTCTATCATCTTCTCTTTGCGGACGGGGTCTTCCTCCTCGACAATCTTCATGAGCTGCGGGATGTAGTCCAGCTCGTGGCTGAGGTTGAAGTCCTTCGTCTTGTTCTCGCGTATCATTTCCTGCACCTCGCCCTCGCCCTTGATGAAGTCACCGATGCTCCATCCCTGCTTCCGCGCGAGCATGGCAGTGAGGATGTTGGTGATGTCGAGATTGAGTTTGTACCAACGGCGCATCATACGGCTGGGGCAAGTGCTGATGGCATAGTCGAGGAACTGAAAGGCCATTTCGTCCTCAGGGAAGTAACCCGCCTTGTCTTTGTTGAAAGCATACTCACGTGCGAAGATACTCATAAAGGCAGGGTAGCGATGCACGTTGAAGTTGAGTTCCGTGGCACTGGTGATGAGGTCGCGCAGCTGGTCGAGCGAGAAGTTGCCCCATTGGTCTATCTGTGCCTCCGGGTTTTTGAGCAGCTTGACGAGGTTGACGCAGTCGAAGTGCAGGAAGAAGTAGAAGAGCAACTTACGGTCATGCTCCGTGAGCTGCTGTTCGCACTGCTCACGCATGTCCTCGATGCTCATGCCTGGCTTCGTGTCCTGCAGGTCAATGTCCGGCAAGCCGGCTATCATGCAATAGTAATTGGCCATTTCTTTAGGTTTTGAGGTTTTGAGGTTTTGAGGTTTTAAGGTTCACCTGAAAGCGAAGCGACCTTATAACCTCACGACCTTATAACCCTAAAAGAGCATTTCAATTAGCTGCGGACGCAGGAAATTCTTGAAATAGGTCTCGAACTCCTCCTTGCCGAAGTTCACCTTGTAGCTGCCGTCGGCAGGAGCGATGGTGAGCAGGGTGTCCTTGCCGTTGACCTTGCTGATGGTCACGCCCTTGTCGAGCAGAGCTTTTGCCTTGGCAGCAAAGTAAGCCTTGAGGCTGTCGGCTTCGCTGGTAGAGATGACAACAGGCTCGTCGGAGCTCCACTTCTCTGCGAGAGCGACGGCAAACTGTCCCAGGAAGTCAGGGCTTGCGGTCAGACCGGCAACAGCTTCCTTGACCACGCCGTCGGTCACGACGTTGGTCACCTCGCTCTTGAGGGCACTCAGAGCCTGGCTGGTGTACATCTTGAGTTCGCTGCGCGTGTTGGCTGCTGTCTCATCGGCTTTCTTCTGAGCCTGGGCAGCGATTTCCCCTGCTTGCTGGCGGGCCTCCTCCAGAATCTTCTCTGCCTGCTGCTTCGCCTCCTGGATGATGCGGTCGGCTTCTGCCTGTCCCTTTTCCACGCCTTCGCGCAGTATTTTCTCAGTGAGTTCTTGTATCTTTTCCATTAGTCTATTAAGTGTATTATATGATTTTTCGGCACGAAGGTACAAAAAACCTTTGGGATTTCCATGCTTCTGACTAAAAAAAATGCCCTATCTGTCATTATCTGCACAGAAAGGGCAAGCCAGAAAGCATCCTTTAATAAACGCCCACTTCAGAAAGGGCAACTTTGCCCTGATGTCGGGTGACGGTGATGCGTACCTTCTCTGCCTTTACGGGAGCAAAACGATGTTGCTTGACGCGGCATTCGGGAGCTGTCCCCTCGAAGAGCGTGTGCCATTGTTTGCCTTGCTTGCACTCTAAACGATACGTTTGCAAACAACCTTTCGTCCCCTCCACGATGGTGACGAGCGAGATGGTTTTCTTTCCCCTCAAGTCCACTTCCCACCAAGGTTCATCGACAGTGGGATGCGATTCCCAGGCAGAACTGAAGTTGTCGTCGTTGGCAAAATCGCCAATGCCATAATCATAACTCCAGCTGTACTCCGTGGGGCAGCCCTTCGCGATATTGCACAAAGTGATGGGCGCGTCGCATTCTGGTATGGGCTGCGTGGGGCCTTCGTTCTGCCAAATCTGTCCTATCTGGCGCAGAGCCTCGACAGCATTGTCGTCCATCAAGCCTGCGCGGTTCGGGGCGACATTGAGGATGAAGTTGCAATAGGCATTGTTGTAGGGGCGTATGTTCTCCTCCACAAGCCAGCGCACGTCCTTGAGCTTGTCCGTTGGCATCGACTCCTTCCAGAACCAAGTGCGCTGTATGCTTAGGCAAGCCAAGGCAGGAAGGCGGTTCTCCGTGGTGCTGATTTTCTGGCCGGCTCCCTGCTCGTAGCTCTTGATGTCGGTGTAGAAGAGTGCCTCGCGGGGGTACTTGGCCGCATTGAGGTCCATGAGCAGGCAGCCCGGTTGCAGGCTCTTGACATAGTCGTAAATCTCCGGGAAGGAGATTTCGCTATAGGAGATGCGCGACCACGGGGCATCCCAGCCGTCGATGATGAGCGCGGTGATGTCGCCGTAGTTGGTTAGCAGTTCGCGCAGCTGTGCCTTGATATAGTCTGTATGCTTCCTCGGTTTGATGTGACCGGGGCGGATGCGATGGTGTGTGTCGAGGATGCTATAGTACAGCATCACGCTCAACCCCGCCTCGCGGAAGGCATCGACATATTGGCGCACGACATCGACATGGGCTGGCGACTGCATGGAATTGTAGTCGGTGGTCTTGGTGTCCCAAATGCAGAAGCCGCTATGGTGCTTGGTGGTGAGGCAGCCGTAGGTCATGCCAGCGGCCTTGGCAGCTCTTGCCCATTGGTGGCAGTCGAGGTGCGTCGGAGCAAAAGCAGACACAGGCATGTCCGGGTCGGGCCAGTCCTCGAGGGAATAGGTGGGCATGTTGTAGTGTATGAACATGCCGAAGCGCAAATCGACAAAAGCCTGCTGCAACTCATGCAGCGGCTTCGGCTGGGCAGCTGCAAAGAGGGCTGCCAAAAGGAAAAAGGAAAGGGATTTTAATCTCATAGGGTTAATGGGTTTAATGGGCCCATCAAGCCCATAACTGATTACCAAATATCCTCCGGCGTTACGGGACTGTCGTAGATTTCCTTCGGGCAGTACTCGAAGTAGTCGAGATACAGCTCCCACTTCGTGCCGTCGAGCACAGACTTGAAGCGGACGTAATAGGTCTCGCTGGGGTCAAGTGTCTGGCGCACGATGATGTGACGGCTACAATTGTTCTTGTCGCGGGAAGTCGTAGAACTCAGCTCGCTCTCATGGCGTGCGCCCTTCATCAGGCCATGATTACGGAGCTTGTGGTCGATTTCGATGATTTCCTCCTCGTCTCTGCCCACGTCGGAAAGGTCGGCCCATGCGGCACCTTCGCCAAAGAACGACTCCACATTCTTGGTCATGTCAATGGGAATGCCGGCAACAGGAAGCTTTTCGGGATTGCTGCCGAAATAAACCTGCACGACACCACGCGCTGCCGTGGCAAGCAGTTTGTAGCGGAACTCGTAGGTGTTGCGCTTGGGGACGGGAGGCAGTTTGAACCTGATGTCGAAATGCCCGAATGCCTTATCCTCATCTTGGGAGTAGTTCGACCATGCAGCCTTATAGCCATTATAATGGATAATGTGTGTGTCGTTGTTCATCAAGGTCATGTTCTCGAAATACTGGTAGATGGGGTTGAAATAGACATGTTGCCACTTACCCTCCGGGCTGTCAGCACGGCGGATGCCGTTGGTGATAGCCTCGGGGAAGAGGGCAAACAGGTCGAAGCGGATGCGCTCCTTGCCCAAATCTTCGCGCGTCACATCGGTATATGCCAAGGGCTTGTCGATGGGATAGATGCAGGCGTTGACGATGTCGGACACCTCGGCCATTTCGTGTTCGGTTTGAACGAGGACACCGCGCTTGTCGGGAGCACAGTAGCTCTCATGTCCCGTGCCGGATATGCCGTTGTCTCTTTCGGGGAAGGTGTTGAGGTAGATGCCGTTGCTCTCCGCACTCTCGTAGATTTTAATCAAGCGGTCGCCGCCGTACACAGGGTACCACTCCATGACGGGAAGCGTGTATTGCGAGGGTTTGCTGAGGCTGTAGCCCAGCTCATTGCAGTGATAGACAAGCTTGTTGGCCGGAATTTTCATGGGCAGGATGTGGTACACCAGCCATTGGTGCAGCATGTTCTTGGGCGAAGTGTAATCGGTGTTGGCCACATAGCCGCCGTCGCTGAGGTACATGTTGTTTGTCACAATCCAGTTCTGCAATTGCTGGACGGCATCGGATGCTTTCGGGTCGATGCCCTGCGACTTCCAGTAGTCGTCCGTCTCGCAGAAGAGCGTGAAGCCATACTTGCGGTGCTCGGGCTGATGCGCGTCCTTGTCGCTCGCTATGTTGGTCATGTCGTAGCCGCTCACGTCCATATAGTTCTTCATGTCGAGGTCCTCGCCATACTCCTGATACAGAGCCTCGTACTTCTCGTCGCGCACGGCACTCAGCGTGTCGAACAAGTCACATGCCTGCAGCGCCTTGGCGAACATCAGGTAGCCTTCGCGCTGCGACTCCAGGATGTTCTTCATATAGCGTGCACAGCTTTCATCCTTTGGCGCGATGACCTTGTGCAGCTGGTGCATGACACCGTTGATAAGGGGAATGTCGCAGTTTTCCGGGTCGATGGGGCACTCCTTGTCCAAAAGGATTGTGTCTTTCTTGCCCAGACTGTAGGTCAGAGTATGGTCGTAGATGGTGGGAAGCGGGAAGGCTGCATTTTCCTTGCCGCCGCCGAATGTCATAATAAGGGATGTCGTATATCGTTGCGACTCCATATCGTGTCCGTCGATGATTGTGTTGAGCACAACCACTTTCCGCACGGAGTCGAGCTTGCGTTCGTCTGTGAAGGCGTCCCATGAAGGTTCGCTGATGAGGCCTTGCTCCACCATGTCTTGCAGGTAGTCGTCGATGGCCTTGTTGGTGAGGGCGAAGCATGTGTAGTTGCCACGCGCCGTCAGAAGCTGATAGACGGAAGACTGACTCCTTCTACTCACCGGCACCAGTTTCGTCAATTCAAGATACTGCGAGTATTCTGCGTGTGCCTCAAGATAACTGGCAACAGTATGTTCTTTGAAGACATAGCGGGAAGAGGTGTCGATTTCCTCTTTGCAGGAAGAGATGATGATGAGCAGGGTGGCGAGTGTAAGGATAGACTTCCTCATTGTTGTAGTGTGAATGATTGTTTGTTTGTCTTTTTACTAAAGATATTCTCTTGGTCAGGCACGAGGCCTGACCAAGAGAATTTAGAGAGTTATCTGGTTTCTTTTTACTGTTCTGCCATGATGTCGAGGATGCTTACGAAGTCGGCGATGTCAACCTTGCCGTCACCGTTCAGGTCGGCTGCCTTCCTGTAACCTTCTTCTGCCATGATGTCGAGAACTGTCACTGCATCGGCGATGTCAACTCTGCTGTCACCGTTCAGGTCACCCTTAACAACGTCTGTACCAAGATTGATGAGACTACCGCCCTCGGCCACCATCTGAGCCTTGGTGATGAAGCGGAAGTTGCGAGCACCGAGTACATACGTATTTTCCTTGTTGGCCTTGTTGGTGATGCCCCAGAAGATACCGTGGTCTGCGGAAGAACCGAACTTGTAAGCCTCGATACCCTTAGCCACGCTATAGTAAACAGTGGTCCAATCTGCTGTCTCGGGCAGAGTGGGAATCTCTTCCTTAACGTCGGTCAGGAGGTTGGGAGTCTCATAGTAGAAGTAGCCACCTTCGATATCCTGCTGTGCAGTGTAGTCGAAGGAAAGGATTACCTCGTCGGTTGCCAGAGCCTCATAGAGAGCTGTCAGCTCCAATGAAGGATTAGCGCCAGTGGTTGTAATCTCGAAGGTAAAGCCACCCTCTATGTTCAACTCGACATTGGTGCCCTTGTCGTTCTTAACCTGCAGATAGCCGGGGAATTTGGCATAGAGTCTTGCTTTGGCTTCCATAGCGGCTGCGGCATCGGCATAAGCACCAAGCTGCATACTGTCTCTAAGGTCGTAGATGGCAGCTTCAGCATCATCGTTAAATGCATAGTCGAACCACTTTTCATAAACCTTGGCAGATGCATCAAAGAGAGTAATGTATGCCTTCTTGGTCTCCACGATGGACTGCATGGTCTCGCTGATGGTCTTTTCTGCCTCGAACGTAGCGACACCGCTGTTCTCAGTAAGTGTTTCCTTTTGGGCAGCACCGAAGCCGGGAGCGGCTGCATAGTTTGCGTCATCGTATGCATCGGTCACATAGAGTTCCACCAAAGAGGTGATACGAGCAGCATTGTAAGCAGCAACCTCCTGGAGAGCTTCGGCAGCGTCGGCTACATCCTCACCGAGGTAGAAGAGCTTGAAGTTACCTACAGCAGTCCATTCGTTGCCGGTGGTGCCTTCGTTCTTCACGCCGATGGTCAGCTTGCCGTCAGTTACCTGGGCAACCAGAGTGACAGCATAGCGGTCGTTCTCGAATGCGTATGCTGCGCCTTCGCAACCCCAAATACCCCAACCGACAACTTCGGTAGAGTCTTCGTTGTAGATCTTCTTGTCGGCGGTTGCACCCTGCCAAGAGTCAATGGAGTCAGTAACCATGCCCTCGCAAATGGCAGGAACGAAGGTAGCAACGTCATTGGCGTATGCCATAGCTGCGTAGTTGTAGCTCTTCATGTCGCCACTGGCGCGGAAGCCGGCGTTGAGCGTTACCTTGTAGTAACCATTCTTCAGGTTAGTGAGCGTCTGGTTGACATCAAAGACCTTGTTCTCGTTGCAGAACTCAGCTGCATAGAAGTCCTCGTTATCAGCCTTTGCGGTACGATAGATGTAGCCATTCCAGCCTTCAGCCTCGCGACCAAGGCTGTTGTCGTCATCGTCCTTGACAGTCTCGCCAGCCTTCTTGAAGGTGCGGTTGACAATGAGGGAGCTAATCTCCATACCCTTGCCATAGCCAGCTGCAACGGCAGCAACCTTCAGAGACTCCATGAAGTCGATTTCGGCAGTAACAACGCTGTCGGCCAGTACATGCTCTTCGAGAATATAACCGGCAGCACCGTTGGGATAGAGCTCAGAAGGCTCGTCGTCGCCATTCAGATAGTTCACGAAGACGGTCTTAGCCTCGCTGTCTGCCAGAGCGTTGTCCTCGAGATAAGCCTTGGCTGCTTCCACCTGATCCTTATAGTATTCGTAGGTGGCTGCACTTGCAGTAATCCTCTCGCGAAGATCCTCGAGGTAGTAGTTCACACGGAAGAGAACCTCCATGTTCGTGCAATCTTCAATGCTGCCAACTGCTTCCTCGTAAGCGTCGATGAGAGCCTGCTCTGCCACAACGTCATAGTCAAATTCGTTGGCCTGTCCGATGTACTCGCCCTTGATTTCATCGAACTCTTCCTCTGTACCGAAGTGAAGTTCGTTCATCTGGATAGAACCGCCATCGTATGCCTTGGTTACAACCACCTTATAATATATGTACTCTTCAGTTGTCTCTGTGCTGAAACCGAAGTAAGAGGGCTGGTTGTTAACGGGATGCAGACGGTCCTGGCCGATGTTCTCCTTAGCGTCGATGAGTACCCAGCCTTCAGCGTCCTTGGTAGCGTCGCCGTCGCCTTCGAAGTTAGCGCCGTAGATGTACCAAGTACCCCAGTTACGACCCCAGTAAGCCTCGGTGTCGTTACCTGTTGTCAGAGTATAGAAGAACGGGTTGGTCTTGTCGAGTGTACGGAAGATGATGTAGGTGTTGCCATTGAAGTCAGCCTGGCCGCCCCACTTAACTTCACCTGCTTCGTCGCCACCTTCCATTTCGCCATTCTTGTTGACGTTGATGAGGTGACCATAGAAGCCGTCGCCCCACTGGCCTTCTGTGTGACCGCCAAGCAGGATGTAGAGGCCATCTTCTACTGCGGCATAAATGTTGCGCAGGTAAGCGGTCTCAGCCTGGATGCCTTCGTTGTCGAGCCAGAGGGTCTCCGTGATGTAGCTGTATGTGCCACGGATGAATTTGCTGTTGGGGCCTTCGTTCTCGCCAGTGTAGCCTTCCTGCCAAGCACTCATGCTCTCGGATTCGAAGGAAAGACCTTCAACATCTTCGTATGCATACTGATACTCCTCATAGAGTTCAGCAGAGCTTTGAAGGTTCTCCTGAGCCTCCTTCAGGTCGTTGTAAGCCTTCATCACGTCGGGAGGATTGGTAGCGCTCTGAAGAATCTGATATGCGCTCTTGTAAGCATCGATGTAGCCCTTGTAAGCAATGATGTCCTCGGGGTCGTAGCCCTCAAACTCAGAAAGGAAGCCTTCGCGATACTCATTGAGGTTGCCCTGGTTGTAGAAGGTGAACTCGTTCATCTGAATAAGATTGCCGCCAGAAGCCTCGACAACAATCTTGAAATACTGATAAGGCTGTGTGCAACCAATGGAGAGGTTGATGTAGCTCTCGTACTTGTTGGTAGTCTTGAGGATGTCTGTGCCGACATTGCTCTTCTCGTCGATGAGCACCCACTTGTCGGACTCTTCGGTAACGTCATCGTCACTATCGAAGTTTGCAGCCCAAATCTTCCAAGTTTTCCAGTTACGGTCGGGATAGGAATAAGTGTCACCACCTGTTACAAGACCATAGTATGTAGGCTTGATAGGTTCGTCGCTCTTGAAGACGAGACGCCAGGGCTTGTGGTCAGTGCTTGCACACCACTTGGTATCTTCTCTGTTACCATCGACGAGGGAGTGACCCATCTCGTTTTCGTTGAAGCCATTAGCATCAATGATGGTTGTATAGGTAGCATAGATGGGATCATCCACCACCTTGACATTGGCAGTAAGGTACTCGTTGAAGCGCTTTGCCTCGGCAACAGCTTCGGTGCCAGTAATCTGGCGGTTTGCCTTGATGTATCCATAGTTACCTACGGGATACTCATTGCCCGGAGCAATAGCCTCTGTCTCGCTAACCCATCCCGTTGCATAGGTTGTAGCTGCGGCTGTCAGGTTGTCCTCGGCAAGGAGGTTGATAGCTTTATTGCGAGCGGTTGTCAGCTCTGCATATTGGTTGGCAGAAGTACTGATTTTGCCACTCTGCTCGTCGATGAAGGCAGACAATTCACCAAGAACGAAGGGGTCGGTGCAAGTCTTGACACTGGCAATAGCATCTGCCATTGCGTCAACCAGAGCCTTTTCTGCGAAGATGTCTGTGCTGAAGTCAGCCTCTGCTTCCTCTGCCAAAGCCGTGCGGTCGAGAATAATCGTATATTCGTCGCCCAGAGAGAACTCGCCCATCTGCATGTAGCCGCTGCCAGCCATCGTGCGGTCAATCTCGACCTTGAAGTACTGGTAGGCTGTGGTGTTCTCCTCAGAAAGACCGAACAGGACGGTGAACATGTTCTTGTCGGGCAGGATTTCTTCGCTGATGTTGTCCTTCTTGTCAATCATCACCCACTTGTCGGATGCGCGGGTAGGCTTGCCATTGCTCGGAACATCGGCCTGTGCCATGGCATAAATCTGCCAGCTGTTCCAGTTACGGTGGTTCCAGCTTGCGTTGTCGTTACCTGTCACGAGCTTGTAATAGGTAGGAGCCATAGCGCGGGAGGTCTTA
>Ga0265298_10004947_pt1 | contig 16871 bp, 16 predicted proteins | sample AusTroGonzalo_MG_3_FD_193486 | JGI IMG/M metagenome (GOLD analysis project Ga0265298, IMG submission 193486) | Bovine rumen microbial communities from tropical cattle in Woodstock, Queensland, Australia - Gonzalo_01 | ecosystem: Host-associated > Mammals > Digestive system > Stomach > Rumen ... | reverse complement strand
TGATGTATCTGGTGCTCACTGCCATGTTGGCGTTGAACGTCAGTACGGACGTACTAAATGCCTTCAAACTGGTGGACGATAGTTTGCATTCGACTCTCAGCTCTACTGAAAGTCGTAACGCTGCTATGATGAACGATTTCCGTGCTATTCGTGATGACAACCCACAGAAAGCCGGCGAATGGTATAATAAGGCGGTGGAGCTGACGCAGCGTTCAGACAGTTTGTATAATTTCATACAGGATTTCAAATACCAGATTGTGCTGGCCACGGATGGCGAAAAGAAAGCCGACCCCGAAGCTCGTGTTGTAGAAGGTAAGGATAACCGTGATGTGACTTCGCATTACGCATTGCCGGATGCAGGCGAGCAGCCCGGTGTCGTTCTCAAGAACAAAATCATTGAATATCGTAATTATCTCATTTCCCTTGATCCTGCAAAGGAAGCGGATTTCAATGCGATTTTCAACACCGATGACAAGATAAAAGAAGACGGTGATGTCGATTCTTGGGAGGAGCAGATGTTCCATGATATGCCTTCTGGCGCCACATTACCGTTGATGACCAAGTTGCAGAACGATATTCGTAATGCACAGAGCACGATGATTCAGTATCTCCGCGAGCGTACAGACGCAGGCGACGTACGTGTTAATAAATTGGACGCGTATGTTATCCCCGAGTCCAAGTATGTGATGAGAGGTGACAAGTACCGTGCGAAAATCATCATGGCGGGTATCGACTCTACGAAATCGCCGGAATATTTCGTGGATGGCGTGAAACTGAACGCACGCGGTGAGTACGAAGTATCGGCTTCGTCTGTCGGTACAAAGAAATATTCCGGTTGGATTGCGTATGTGGATCCGGCTTCCGGAGAAGAGAAGAAATTGAACTTTAATAGCGAATATATAGTCAGTGAGCCGGCAGTGACGATTTCGAATACGGAGTTGAACGTGATGTATAGCAAGCACGAAAACCCGTTCTCTATATCCGTGCCGGGTATATCCAGCGATAAGGTATCTGTATCCGTGCCGGGAGCTACTGTTCGTAAGCAGAATAACCTTTGGATAATTGTTCCTCCTGAGAAAGTCAAGGAGATATCGATTAATGTTACGGCAGATATTGACGGTAAGAAACTCTCCATGGGAACCAAAACGTATCGTGTTAAACCCTTGCCGCCCCCAAGTGCATTCTTCTCTGTCGGAGGTAAAGAGTTCGCTTCCGGTTCAAAGGTTCCGTATTCTCGATTTGATAAAGGCGAATTGGTTGCATCGTATGGTCCCGATGGCTTGTTGCAGGTACCTTGGAAGATTACGAGTTTTGCTGCTACAATTGGTGGTATCACCTATAACTCCAAGAGCAACAAGTTTACTAAGGAACAGTTAAATCGTATGGCCAAATTGGATAATGGTACCCCGATTGTAATCAGTGAAATTGACGCTGTCGGAGAAGGTGGTGTCAAGCAGCGTCTGACTTCAATTGTTCTTGTATTGAATTAAAATATAATCACTATGATAAAGAAACTTAGTATTATAGCTTGTCTGCTGTTAGGCATTGTAACGGCTCAGGCACAGCATCAAGTCATCTCGTTCTTCGATGAACTTGGTACCGCGCGTATTCAGACGGAGGAGTTCTCGCAGGCGCATGATACGATTGTGATGGTGGATCACCGTCTGGATGATGTTATCTGGTCGCGTTTCGTATATCGTATCATCGATATGCGCTACAAGCAGAACTATCAGCTCTATTTCCCGACGCGTGCGGACGATCCGGATTACCGTAATCTGTTTTTGGTAATCAGAGATGCGGTTATTGATGGCATGCCGGTATATCCGGCAGGAATGAATAGCATCAAGCCGGATTTCAAGCAAGATCCTCCTTTTACAAAAGTGCAAATCCCGAAGGATGTGTTCCGTATTCAGACGGTGGAAGAGAGACTTGAAGGAACGGAAGAGGATGATGATATTACGAGTTCTCGTGTGATGTTGGTTAACTATGATAGCATCAACGATGTGATGAGACCACAGAACGCTGCATTTGCCAAAGTGGTGAAGAACCAGCTGAAGTATCTGGTGCAGGAGATTGTTTTCTTCGACAAGCACACCTCCCGTCTGCATACGAAAATCATGGCTATCGCCCCGTTGCATCCTGATAAGATTACAACGAAGGATACAACCAAGATAATGGATGCATTGCGTGAGTCTATCGTGTGCTGGATTCCGTTCGACGGTCTGCGTCCGTATTTGGCGATGCAGTATTTGATTCCGAACCGCAACGAGACCAAGCGTGTGACTTATGACGAGTTCTTCCAGAAACGTCTGTTCACTTCCTACATCGTGGGTGAAGGTAATATGTACAACCGCTGGATTCCCGATTATAAGTTCAACGATATCGAGGGTATCCGCAAAGAACAGGACCGTATTGCTACGGAGTTGTTGAATTTCGAGCAAGACCTATGGGAGTATTAAATGCGTAAGCATCGGTTTAGAAATTCCTACTTTATTTCAGCCGTCAGCGTAGCACTTGTGCTATGTCTGATCGGTTTGGAATCAGTGCTCCTGCTTTCTGCAGGAGCGCTTCTTACGCGCATGCGTGAGAACATGACCATCACCGCCGTCTTGTCGCAAGAGGCGGACAGTACCCAATGTGCCCGTCTGGAGCGGATGCTGGATGCCAGTGACTGCTACAGCAGTTACCGCTATGTGTCCAAGGAGGACGCACTGGCAGAGCATATAGCCTCGCTGGGCGAAGATCCCAGTGCGTTCTTGGGCTACAATCCGCTGACTGCCAGTTATGAGATCCATCCCTCGAATGGCTATAGCAGTCCTGACAGTCTCGCGCAGTTGTCCGCCCAACTGGAGTCGCTGCCGTACATAACGGAAGTGATGTATCCCCGCGACTTGGCGGACCTGATGAGCAGTAACGTGCATGATTTCTCGATTATCCTGCTGGGTGTGGCGCTGTTGCTGCTGCTGGTGTCGATGGTGCTCATCGTCAATACCATCCGCTTGCAGATATACGCCAAGCGCTTCCTGATTAACACGATGACGCTGGTGGGTGCCACCTCATGGGTGACCCGCCGTCCGTTCGTGCGGAAGAACATGTGCATCGGCCTGCTGGCAGGTATTGCGGCGCTCGCGCTGCTGGCCGGGCTCGTCTATTACGTGGACTTTAGGATGGGCTTGCTCCTCTTCCCGATTACGTGGCAGAACATAGCCATCGTCTCCGGTGTCGTGTTGGTGAGCGGACTGCTTATCACGCTGTTTGCCTCCCTCATCGCTACCGGTAAATACATCCGCATGGACAATAACTCGCTGTACGAGATATAATAACAACTGAAAGCTGAAAACTGAATATTTTATATGAAGCAAAGCTTATCCAAACTCAACCTCATCCTCATTGCCGTTTCGTTCGCCATCATCGTGTTGGGCTTTGCCCTGATGACCGGTGAACCGTCCGGAGAGGTTTATAATCCTGATATTTTCTCTTTCCGCCGCGTGACGGTGGGGCCGATGATTTCGCTTTTCGGTTTCGTCAGTATGATATTTGCCATTTTATTCCGCGTTAAGAAATGAGTTGGTTAGAAGCATTGATACTGGGTATCGTGCAGGGCTTGACGGAGTTCCTGCCCGTTTCTTCGTCCGGCCATCTGGAGATAGGTCAGGCCTTGCTGGGCACTTCCGGCGAGGACAACCTCACGTTTGCCGTTATCGTGCATACAGCGACGGTGCTCTCGACCCTCGTGGTGCTGTGGCGTGAAGTGGCACAACTGTTCAACGGTACGTTTACCACTCCCAAATGGAACGAACAGAAGAACTACGTGGCGAAGATTCTTGTGTCCATGATACCAGTGTTTATCGTCGGTATGTTCTTCAAGGACCAAGTGGAATCCTTGTTCGGCAGCGGCTTGCTGCTGGTCGGCATATGCCTGCTCATCACCGCCCTGCTGTTGGCATTGAGCGAGTGGCTGCAGACCAAGCGTCAGAGCGCGGGACATGAGGTGGGCTACAAGGACGCCATCATTATCGGTCTGGCACAGGCTTGCGCCGTGCTGCCCGGTCTGAGCCGTTCGGGTACGACCATCGCAACCGGTCTGCTCTGCGGCGTGAAGAAAGAGAGCGTGGCGCAGTTCTCGTTCCTGATGGTGCTTATCCCCATCTTGGGCGAGGCGTTCTTGGATACGCTCAAGCTGGTGCAATGCGAACTGACCAGCGATCTGGGTCTCGTGCCGGCCGTTGTGGGATTTGTGGCTGCGTTCGTTACGGGCTGTCTGGCCTGCCGTTTCATGATTGAGATAGTGCGCCGTCAGCGCCTGATCTGGTTCGCCATCTATTGCGCCATCGTCGGCACAACCGCCATCATCGCAACCGTCTGCTGATATGTGGGATTTTGAAGAAGGCGAAGTACTGGCGTTTGACAAACCGCTGCATTGGACGTCGTTTGACTTGGTGGCGAAGGTGCGGGCGAAAGTGTGCCATAAATTAGGACGCAAGAAACTCAAGGTCGGTCATTCGGGCACATTGGACCCTCTGGCAACCGGCGTGGTCATCGTCTGCACGGGCAAGAAAACCAAACTCATCGACCAGCTCCAATACGACGTCAAGGAATATATCGCCACCCTCCAACTGGGGGCCACCACTCCCTCCTATGACTTGGAGAAAGAGGTGAACGAGACCTTCCCCACGGCGCATATCACCCGCCAATTGATTGATGAGACCATCCCGCAGTTCCTCGGCGAGCAGTGGCAGGTACCGCCCATTTTCTCTGCGGTGCAGATCAACGGCAAGCGTGCCTACGAGTTCGCCCGCAAGGGACAGGAGGTAGAACTCAAACCCAAACTGCTGGTGATAGACGAGATTGATGTGCTGGCTTTTGACGAGGAGAAGATGCTGCTGACCATCCGCGTCGTGTGCTCAAAAGGGACCTACATCCGCGCTTTGGCACGGGATATCGGCGAACGGCTGCACTCAGGGGCCTACCTTACCGCCCTGCGCCGTACACGGGTTGGCAGTACCCGCGTAGAAGACTGCCTCACCATTGACCGGTTTTTAGAAGAACTGACTACATACGAATATGTACAAAACAAATGATATGAAACTCAGCCAGTTTAAGTTTAGACTGCCTGAAGAACAGATTGCTCAATTCCCTACTTCGTACCGCGATGACTCGCGCATGCTGGTGCTGCATCGCAAGACGGGCGCCATAGAGCATATGACGGTAACGGACTTGGTTAACTATTTCGATGAAGGAGACCTGTTCGTGCTGAACGATACGAAGGTGTTTCCGGCCCGTCTATGGGCGCATAAGGAGAAGACGAACGCGCTCATCGAGGTCTTCCTCATGCGTGAGTTGAATCATAAACTGCGCTATTGGGATGTACAGGTGGATCCGGCGCGCAAGATACGTATCGGCAACAAGCTGACGTTCGATGAGGATCCGTCTATCGTGGCGGAGGTGATTGACAACACCACCAGCCGCGGACGTACCTTCCGTTTCCTGACGGACTACAACAACGACGAGTTCGTGCCGCGTCTTTATGCACTGGGAAGCGCTCCGCTGCCCAAGTACATCCGCCGTCCGATGGATGCGGAGACGCAGGCGCAGTATGAGGAACTGTACCATGACCAGCCGGTGCGCGAACTGGATATTGAGCGCTATCAGACTATTTTTGCAGACAAGATAGGTGCGGTGGCCGCACCGGCTTCCGGATTGCATTTCTCCAAACAGCTGCTCAAGCGCATGGAGATACGCGGTATCGAAACGACCTTCATGACGAGTCATGTGTCGCTCGGTATCTTCAAGGAGATAGACGTGGAGGACCTGACGAAGAACAAGATGGAGTCGGAGCAGATTATCCTGCCGCAGAAGATGGCGGATGCGGTCAACAAGGCGCAGGAACAGTCCCGCCGCGTTTGCGCCGTCGGTACCGAGGTGATGCGTGCCATGGAACATGTAGCCGGCACCAACGGACAGCTCAAGGCCTATGACGGCTGGACCAACAAGTTCATCTATCCGCCTTATACCTTCTCTGCCGCCAATGCGTTCTTTGTCAATCTCTATATGCCGATGTCCAGCCAGCTGCTGATGGTGGCGGCTTTCGGAGGATACGAAGAGACGATGAATGCCTACGAGGAAGCCGTCAAGGAAGGATACCGCTTCGGCGATTACGGCGATGCAATGCTTATTGTGGACTAACTGAATTCTGATAGCTGAATGCTGAAAACTCAATGAACGTACGAATAGACCCATCTTGGCAGCGCGTGTTGCAGACGGAGTTTGACAAGCCTTATTTCGAACTCCTCACGGACTATGTGCGCGCCCAGTATAAGACCTGTCGGTGCTTTCCACCGGCAGGGCTTATTTTTAATGCCTTCGATTCGTGTCCGTTCGACAGGGTGCGCGTGGTCATCATCGGACAGGACCCATACCACGAGCCCGGGCAGGCGATGGGCCTCTCTTTCTCCGTGCCGGAAGGCGTGGCCATTCCGCCTTCGCTGATGAATATCTACAAGGAGATTCATCGCGACTTGGGCAAACCCATCCCGCAGAGCGGAGACCTGCGCCGTTGGGCGGAGCAGGGCGTGCTGCTGCTCAACGCCACGCTGACGGTAGAGGCTCACAAGGCCGGCAGCCATCAGGGCAAGGGATGGGAGGAACTGACGGATGCGGCGATTGCGGCACTCAACCGAGAACGCGATCATCTGGTATTCATGCTATGGGGCTCGTACGCCCAGCGCAAAGGGCAGTTCATCGACCGCCGCAAGCACCTTGTACTCCAGACCTCGCATCCGTCCCCTCTGTCCGTTTATCGCGGCTTTGACGGATGCGGACATTTCAGCGCAGCAAACAACTATCTGGCCAAACTGGGCCAGCCCCCTATAGACTGGTAATATGAAAAAGCTCCTTCTCATAGATGCTTACGCGATGATTTTCCGTGCGTACTACGCCTTCATCCGTGCCCCGCGCATGAACAGCAAAGGGGAGAACACTTCGGCCATCTTCGGATTTGCCATCACGCTGGACGACCTGATACGCAAGATCAACCCGACGCATGTCGCGGTGGCGTTTGATCCCGCCGGCGGTACGTTCCGTCACGAGGCGTACGAGCAGTACAAAGCGCAGCGTCCCGAGACGCCCGAAGACATCCGCAAGGCGGTGCCGGTCATCAAGCAACTCCTTGAAGCGATGAATATACCGGTGCTTGAAGTGGCGGGGTTTGAAGCGGACGATGTCATCGGTACGCTCTCCGTGCTGGGCGAGAAAGCCGGCTACGAGGTTTATATGGCGACGCCCGACAAGGACTACGGTCAGCTTGTTACCGACCGCGTGTTCATGTACCGTCCGCGCCATACAGGAGGTTTCGAACTGATGGGGCCCAAGGAGGTCTGCGAGAAATACGGACTGAACCATCAGGCACAGGTCATTGACCTGCTCGGTCTTATGGGCGATGCCAGCGACAATATACCCGGTTGCAAGGGAGTAGGGGAGAAGACAGCCGTGGCGCTGCTGCAACAGTTCGGCTCGATAGACAACATGCTCGCCCATACGGACGAGATCAAAGGCGCATTGCGGCAGAAAGTGGAGAGCCAAGTGGATGAAATCCATTTCTCCCGTTTCCTCGCTACCATCCGTACGGATGTGCCCATCGCCTTGGACGAGGCGCTGCTGGCCAAGAAAGAGCCGGACATAGATGCCCTGTCTAATCTCTACCGCGAGCTGGAGTTCAACACGCTTTTGAAGAAACTTACGCCGGTTACTAGTTCTTCTAGTTCTTCTAGTTTAACTAGTTCTACCAGTTCCACGAAAAAGGCTGTCAAGCCTGCGGACCCGAACCAGCTGGACCTTTTCGGCGCGCTCGAAGCGCCGGCAGCCGACAGCCAAGAACCGGCGGCTTCTTTCGACACCGTCGAAAACCGTCTGTGCCAGTACCTTCTCAATCCCGAGGTGGCATTCAATCCGAACAAGGAACCGAACTGGGATGCCCTCAAGGCCGACACTGATTTGTGGAACCTCTATAATGAGGTTGAACTGCCGCTGGTGGAGGTGTTGCGCGAGATGGAGAAAGCCGGTGTGAGGGTTGATGTGAGCAAACTCAAGCAGGCCGAAGCGACCCTTACGGATGAACTGAACGCCCTCGAACAGCGCATTTATGAGTTGGCCGGCGAGCCGTTCAATATCAACAGTCCGCGTCAGGTAGGCGAGCTGCTGTTCGACAAACTGCAGTTGGACACCAAGGCCAAGAAATCCAAGACGGGGCAGTACTCCACGTCCGAAGAGGTATTGGTGGGGCTAAAGGACCGCCATGAGATAGTCGGGCTTATTCTCGATTACCGCGAGCTGAAGAAACTCATCTCGACCTATATCGCCACGCTGCCCGGTTACATCGCCGAGGACGGCAAGATTCACACGACCTACAACCAGACCGTGACGGCGACCGGCCGTCTATCCAGCAGCAACCCGAACCTGCAGAACCTGCCTATCCGTTCGGAGCGCGGACGCTTCATCCGTGAGGCGGTCATCCCCGATGAGGGCTGCTTGTTCCTCAGCGCCGACTACAGTCAGATTGAGTTGCGGCTCATGGCACATTTCAGTCAGGACGAACATATGCTCGCCGCGTTCCGCACGGGACAGGACATCCATGCAGCCACGGCGGCACGCATCTATGGTCTGCCCATAGAACAGATATCCAAGGACCAGCGCCGCAACGCCAAGACCGCCAATTTCGGCATCATCTACGGCATTTCGGCCTTCGGTCTGGCGCAGCAGCTTGACTGCAGCCGTACGGAAGCCAAGCAGCTCATTGACGATTATTTCGCGGCCTTCCCGCGCGTCATCAGTTATATCGAATCGCAGAAGGAACTGGCGCGTCAGCGCGGTTATGCCGAGACGCTTTTCGGCCGCAAGCGCTACCTGCCGGACATCCATTCGCAGAACGCCACCGTCCGTTCGTTCGCCGAACGCAATGCCGTCAATGCGCCTATTCAGGGCACGGCGGCGGACATCATCAAGATGGCGATGGTCTCCATCCACCGACGCTTCAAAGAGGAAGGGCTGCAGGCACAGATGACCATGCAGGTACACGATGAACTGAACTTCAACGTGCCTGTGACTGAGGTGGAACGCGTGCGCGAGATAGTGGTGTCCGAAATGCAGAACGCCGTCCATTTGTCGGTACCCTTAATCGCCGAATGCGGAGTCGGCAAGAACTGGCTTGAAGCTCATTAAACCATTTGTCATATAGTCAATTACCATGTACAATTTATTACTTCTGATCCGCATATTATGCATCGGCAACAGTTTTTCATGGGATGCAGTAGAGCAGGAACTGGTTCCGCTCTGTGATGCGGCGAACGTGCAGGTGGAGGTGCATAACCTTTACTACGGCGGCTGTTCACTGGCGCAGCACGCGCAGTTCATGCTCAAGGACACCGCGGCGTACAGCCACCGCGTCTGTACGAATGCCGAACCGCGCATCGTGAAAGATACGATCACCCTCAAACAGGCGCTTCGTGACGGCAAGTACGATTATATCTCCTTGCAGCAGGCGAGCCACGACAGCGGCATCCGCGGCACGTACGAACCGTGGCTGTCCATGCTCATCGACACCGTCCGTGCCTACCAGCCTGACGCACAACTATGCTGGATGCAGACGTGGGCCTACAGCCAAGATTCCAAGCATTCCGCCTTTCCGCGCTATCATAACAACCAGCAGGAGATGTACGACAGCATTATGGCGTGCTTGGAAATACCAATTATCAATCACCAGTTACCAATTATCCCTTGCGGCACAGCCATCCAGAACGCAAGAAACACGAAGCTCGGCGACACCTTGTGCCGCGACGGCTTCCATCTGGACTATGTCTATGGGCGCTATACAGCGGCGTGCGTGTGGTACGAGACAATCACCGGAAAGGATGTGCGGCGCAACCGATATAGAAACCCTCAGATGACGCGTCAGCAGGCACTATTAACGAAGAAAGCCGCCCATAAAGCGACTCATGCAGGATTGCTTCATCAAGGTGGGCATGCAGGATTGCTTCGTAATCCGTCCCCCTTCGGTGGGACGTCTTACAAGCCATAAAAAACAAACAAGCGCTTGAAAGTAAACTTTCAGACGCTCGTTCATTTTGTCTTGTGATCCATGCAGGATTCAAACCTGCAACCCCCACATCCGTAGTGTGGTACTCTATTCAGTTGAGCTAATGGACCATGCTTTTTTTCAAAAGCGGCTGCAAAGGTACTGCTTTTTTTTGAAATGACCAAATATTTTCGCAAAAAAATGCTAAAATAGTGCAATTTTGCTAATTTAAGTACACAAATATATACTAGAACATGGAAAAGATTTATGAATTCAAGGCTCCGACGAGCCGTGGCAAGGAACTGGATTTCGCCCAGTTCGAAGGCAAGGTGTTGCTCATCGTCAATACCGCCAGTAAGTGTGGTCTCACGCCCCAGTTCAAGGGTCTGGAGGAGTTGAACCTGAAATACAAGGACCAAGGACTGGTCATCATCGGCTTCCCCTGCAACCAGTTCAATGAGCAGGACCCGGGTTCGGACAGCCAGATTGAGGAATTCTGCCAACTCAACTACGGTGTTACATTCCAGATAATGAAGAAGATAGACGTCAACGGCGAGGCCGCAGACCCCATCTTCGTCTATCTTAAGCAGCAGGCGCCGACCGAGGAATACAAGGGTCTGAAGGCCAAGGCCGCACACGCGCTCTTCAAGCGTATCAGCACCACTGCCAAATCGGACAGCGACATCCAGTGGAACTTCACCAAGTTCCTCATCTCCAAGGACGGCAAGACCATCAAACGTTATGCGCCGGTTGCCGAGCCGGAGGAGTTCGCCAAGGACATCGAGGCGATGTTATGATGATCTATCTCGCGGTGGTCAATGTGCTGGCTTTCTTTCTGTTCGGCATTGACAAGTACAAGGCGAAGCATGACCGCTGGCGCATCAAGGAAGCGACCCTCATCGGCATAGCCGTCATAGGCGGCAGTGCCGGTGCGTGGCTCGGTATGCGCGTCTGGCACCACAAGACCCAGCATAACCAATTCAAATACGGCATCCCGTTCATTATGCTTATGCAGATAGCCGCCGCCATCACTTTTGTCGTGATGACTCATCCGCCAAGGCTTTGAATAACAGCAAAACGAACAACGCAGCCGGATTTTTGAACGTAGCACTCAATCCAAGTGCTGCGTTTTTAATTTGACATCAGGTAACAAGTAGGTAATAATAAGGTAAAAAGTAGGTTCAGTTTTAGGACAAAAATGAGAGGACGAAAAGAGGCCCAAAAAGAGGCTAACCCGAAAACGGACCGAGAATGGAGCGGAAACGAACCGAGAACGGACCGAAAAGAGGAGGCGAATTAGAGGCAAATCAGTGCGGCGGTAATCTATAATCACGGAGTTTTACTCCGTTTGGCAAAAAAAATGCTAAAATATTTGCATATGTGCAATTTTTGTAGTAAATTTGCACGCAAAAACAATTGCATATCTAAAACTACAGGAAACGATGCAAACGATTCTATTGAACAACGGCGTACGAATGCCGTTATTAGGTTACGGCTTGTTCCAAGTACCGCCGCAGGAGGCGGAGCGTTGTACGCGCGAGGCGCTTGAGACGGGTTACCGGCTCATTGACACCGCGCAAGCGTACGGCAACGAAGAGGGTGTGGGAAATGCCATCCGGCAGTCCGGCATACCGCGTGAGGAACTGTTCGTTGTCACCAAAATATGGATCACCAACGCCGGCGAAGAGAAAGCGGCACGGAGCATCGAGCAGAGCCTGAGCAAACTGCAGACGGACTATGCGGACCTGCTGCTCATTCATCAGGCGTACGGCGATGTATTCGGTTCTTGGCGCGCGATGGAGAAGGCTTATCAGGCAGGCAAGGCGCGCGCTATAGGCGTGAGCAACTTTCAGGCATGCCGGTTCTATGACTTCGCGTCCGTGGTGGACATCAAGCCGGCGGTGAACCAACTCCAATGCTGCGTGCTGTGCCAACAAAACGGCATCCGTCCGGAGATGGCGCGTTACGACACGAAAATGATGGCATGGGGTCCGCTGGGCCAAGGTGCGGACGACCTGCTTAAGAGTCCCGTGCTGACGGAAATAGGTGCGCAGTACGGCAAGTCGGCAGCCCAAGTGGCGCTCCGCTGGCTTATCCAGCAGGGTATCGTCGCCATCCCGAAGAGCATGCACAAGGAACGGATGGCAAGCAATTTTGACATCTTTGATTTCGCGCTCACAGAGGCCGACATGCAACGCATTGCGCCGCTTAACCAACAAGACACCGGCTTCCGCGATTTTGCGGACCCGAACTACCTGCGCCGTATTATAGGCATGTTTAATCTATGACCATTATTTTTGATTTGGACGGCACGCTGCTCAACACGATAGACGATCTGGGCTATGCGTGCAATCATGCGCTGGGGCTGACCGGCTACCCGACGCATCCCATCGAGGCCTATCCAGCGAAAGTGGGCAACGGCATCAACAATCTCATCCGCCGTGCCCTGCCGGAAACGGAACGGACGGAGGAGAATATATTACGCGTACGTGCGCATTTTGTGCCTTATTACGACGCGCACAACTGCGACTATACGCGCCCGTACGCCGGCATGCCCGAACTGCTGGCGGCACTCAAGGCGCAGGGACATCACTTGGCCGTGGCGAGCAACAAGTACCAAGCAGCGACGGAGAAGATAGTCAACCATTTCTTCCCGGGCGTTTTTGAGGTCATCCTCGGCGAACGCGCAGGCGTGGAGCGCAAACCCGATCCGCAGATTGTCTTCGATATACTGAAAAGCCTTCCGTCTTCCGCTGTCAGCTCTCAGACTTTGTATGTAGGCGACAGCCTCGTCGATTACGAGACGGCCCGGAACGCCGGTGTGCCTTTTGTAGCCTGCTCGTGGGGCTTCGTGCCGCGAGAGAAACTGGTGGAAACCGGCATAAGCACTATCGCGGACCGGCCGGATGATATACTGAAACACATTATATTATGACAAATACAATCAAACATTTTCTGTGCGCCCTGATGGCGGGCCTGTTCACTTTGAATGCAGCGGCGCAGACCATGCCTGACCATATGCCACAACAGGGCAGACGAGGCACATTCCGTCCCGGTTGGGCACTCCGCAGAGCCGCTGCCGGCGGACAGGACTTGGGCCCCGGAGGAAACTATTTCCATGGTGAGAAGCACCAACTGGTGGTGCTGGCTTCGTTCGCGGACAACCCCTTCTTGGGCGACGAAACGGCCACGCTGGCACAATGGGACAAGATTCTCAATACCCGAAACCTCAGCGAAGCGCCTTTCGCGGGTTCGTTCCACGATTATTTCTATGACCAGAGTTACGGCCAGTTCAGCCTCGTCTGCGATCTGCAGTTTGTGAAAGTGGACAGCTGCCGCCGCTACCGGAGCACCTATACCGATGATGAGAACTCGCAGTACCTCATGCAGGACGTGATTGACACGCTCAAGTGGCGGAATATAGAGTGGAGCCGGTACGACTGGAACGGCGACGGCTATGTAAACCAGCTGCTGATCATCTTTGCCGGGCAAGGCAGCAAGTACGGCGGTATGGGCCCGAGTACCGATGCCATCTGGCCGCACCAGTGGTGGCTAAGCCAGCATCTCAAGGACCGCCAGCAGGGAGTCTACTGCTCTCCGGACACCGTCCGTTACCAGAACAAGGACTATGTGCTCGACTCCTATTGTGCCGTGCAGGAACTGTCCTCTGACAGCACCTACGGCACCTTCGGCACATTGTGCCACGAGTTCACGCATTGTTTCGGCTTCCCGGATTTCTATTACAGCGGCTATAACAAAACGCCCTATTTATGGGAACTCATGGACGCCGGCAACTACAACGAAGGCGGTTTCCGTCCGGTGGGCTATTCGGCACACGAACGGTGGCTGATGGGCTGGCTCACGCCGACGGAGCTGACGACGCAGACAACGGTGACCGGCATGCCGGCTCTTGCCGACCAGCCGACGGCCTATATCATCCGCAATGACGGCTATCCCGATGAGTTCTATATGGTGGAGAACCGGCAGAAGAAAGGATGGGACACCTCTCTGCCGGGGTCAGGCCTGCTGATTTTCCACATTGATTATGTGCAGTCCATATGGGTAAGCGGTCCGGGCAACAGTCCCAACGAGCAGCACTATATGATTATTCCGGCGAGCAACCAGACGGACAAGTACTCTTGTGCAGGCTGGGCCTATCCGTACGGGACGAACAACGCGCTGACCGACACTTCCGTACCGGCTGCCACTCTCTGGCATGCCAACACCGCCGGTACGCAACTCATGTCCCAACCCATAACCGGCATCGCTATCCAAGACGGCTTGGCCTCCTTCTCGTTCAAGTCCGTCCCGACCGGCATGGAGACAGTCCGCCAAGACCCGATAACCGACAGCCGGAAACTGCTCTGGAACGGCAGGATACTCATCCAACGAGGTGATAAACTGTACACGATGCAGGGACAAGAAGTCATCATCAACACCATTCATGCCCCGGAGAAATGATAAAGATCCTTTTCATATGTCACGGCAATATATGCCGGTCGGTGATGGCGGAGATGGTGATGAAAGAACTATGCCGGCAGACGGGCGCGACGGAGTTTGAGATTGCATCCGCGGCGGTGTCGCGTGAGGAGATAGGCAATGACATCTATCCGCCGGCCAAGCGCAAATTGCGCGAAAAAGACATACCGTTCGAGCACCACGCCGCGCGGCAGATTACCCGTGCCGATTATGCGTACTATGACTATATCATCTGTGCCGACCGGTCGAACCTGCGGTGGCTGGAGCGTATCATCGGCGAGGACACTGCGTACAAGGTCTCGCTGATGATGGGATGGGTGGACGGACAGAAGGACCGGCTGCAAGGAATCAGGGATGTGGCGGACCCGTGGTACACCGGCGATTTTGAGGCCGCCTATCAGGATATAGAACAATCGTGCAAGGCTATAATCAAACAATTACATATATGACCTACAAGCAATTCAAACACAATGCGCGGAAATTTGTCCGCGAGCAGCTGCGTGTGACGGATTACATAGATGTCCATACCGCCACTGACAATATACGGAACAACATCCCCTTCCGGGGACCGACCATTTACATTCTCTTCGTGGCGATTGTCATTGCCAGTGTGGGATTGAATGTCAACTCCATTCCCGTCATCATCGGTGCCATGTTGATTTCGCCGCTGATGAGCCCTATCATCGGTTTCGGTATGGGTCTGGGTACCAATGACACCAAACTGCTGGTTCGTTCGCTCAAGAACCTCGGCATTATGTTCGCCATCAGTCTCATCGCCTCAACGCTCTATTTCCTTGTGACGCCGCTGGAGACCGACAACCCCACGGAGCTGCTGGCGCGCACCAATCCCTCCATTTATGATGTGATGATTGCCTTCTTCGGCGGACTGGCGGGCATTTTGGAGCTGTCGCGCAAGGAAAAAGGTACGGTCCTCTCCGGCGTGGCGATTGCTACCGCCCTTATGCCGCCTTTGTGTACCGTCGGCTACGGTATCGCCAACCTTAACTGGCATTATGCAGGAGGCGCGTTGTACCTGTTCTTCATCAACTGCGTCTTCATCGCTCTTGCCACGTTCATCATGGTCAAATTCCTGAATTTCCCCTTGGTGGAGGAACAGGAGTCGCGTTCGTGGCGCAAGACCATCAGTTACGGACTGCTTATCCTCGTCGTGCTGGTGCCCAGTTTCTTCAGCGCCTACAATATCGTCCGTGAGAATGAGTTTGCCATCAATGCACGCCATTTTGTCAAAGCGAACCAGACCGTCGGCGGCACCTATATCTACGATTATACCACCGACATGTCGGTCAAGCCCTATACGCTTACGCTGAGACTGGCCGGAGAGACGCTCAGCACGGAGAGCCGCGCGCGTTTTTATGCTGAGGCGGAGAAGCACGGACTGCGTCATGAGCAGATTATCTTTGAGGAAGACGCCACGATTGAAGTGCGCCGCTTGAACGAAACAGAGATCATGCGTGACTGGCTCTCGTCCACCGAGGCACAACTGCGTCAACGCGACGATTCGATCCAGACGCTCCAAGCCCGTCTGGAGGCCTATGAGGCGCTGCAACTGCCGTCCGCGCAGATCAAGGCGGAACTGTTGTCGCAGTGGCCGGAGATAGCCGATGTCACACTGGCGCGCGCAGACTCGTCTGTCGTTCTGCTGGTGACCACCCCGGCCGCCGAAATGCCGGAAGAGAACCTGAAACGTATCCGGAACTGGCTCTCCGTGCGCCTGCAGGAACCGGTGGTAGAGGTGATCATACGCCAATAAACCCGTAAAACAATACGTAACTCTTACTGTTATGATAGACGATATTATTCAATTCAACCAATCCTTCGTGGCACAGAAAGGCTACGAGAAGTATCTGACAAGCAAGTACCCCGACAAGAAACTGGCGGTGCTGACCTGCATGGACACGCGTCTGACGGAACTGCTGCCTGCGGCGCTGGGCTTGAAAAACGGCGATGCCAAGATCATCAAGAACGCTGGCGGACTGATTATCACGCCCTTCGATTCGGCGATGCGCAGTCTCATTGTTGCCATCTACGAGTTGGGCGTGGAAGAGATCATGGTGGTGGCGCACAGTCATTGCGGCGCGTGCCATATGAGTTACAGCCATTTTCACCATGTGATGAAAGCGCGCGGCATCAAAGATGAGACGCTGGATACCATCCGTGAATGCGGCATCGACCTCAATCACTGGCTGGAAGGCTTCCGCGACACGCCCACCTCTGTCCGCAAGACCGTACAGACCATCAAGACCCATCCGCTCATTCCGAAAGACGTCATCGTCCGCGGTTTCATCATCGACTCCGAGACCGG
>Ga0265298_10004944_pt1 | contig 16873 bp, 9 predicted proteins | sample AusTroGonzalo_MG_3_FD_193486 | JGI IMG/M metagenome (GOLD analysis project Ga0265298, IMG submission 193486) | Bovine rumen microbial communities from tropical cattle in Woodstock, Queensland, Australia - Gonzalo_01 | ecosystem: Host-associated > Mammals > Digestive system > Stomach > Rumen ... | reverse complement strand
CAACGAAGCGATGATTCCCGAAGACAACAACTCCGATGCGTACAGATACACTGATGGTGCAATGTTCTGTCATGGGAGTGTAACAACGCCAGCTCCTCTTGTTGCGCAACCGGACCAGTTCGTCGTCGTCAACGTCGAGTGGAACGCGAATAGCGCCACGCTGGACGTCACGCGTGCGCCTCTCGTGCTTGACAGTGGCGTCGGCGAACTCTTCATCGACATGGAGCAGAAGGTGGTGACGTCGATAACCACGATAAGTCATTCGTCAATTCCACACTAATGTCGGAGAACGGAGGTTGACATGGCTTCGATGACTCTCAATGTCTATTACCAAGGTGGGCTAATTGGGTCTTCTGATCTGGATTTCACTGCCGAAGGGCAAGTGTCGGGCGTAATAACCTGCGAAGCCGGTACGGTCACGCCGACATGCACTTCCTATGGTAGCTATGATTTTGATGGACGTGACAAGGACGATCCTTTCATCCAAACTGGGTTTTATGCTGGTGCGAGGATCTTATTGGACTTGAATCCGGGCTATACTATCAACAAAGCACTAAGCCATGAGATTATCTACCAAAATGGCGAGAGAACAGATATTGAAGACTATACCATCTACGAAGATGGGAATCATTATGGTTTTGCTGGGGCGCAAAAGGCAGAGATGCGCACTGTCTGGATCAATCAAGCCAGAGTCGATACAATGGTCATATCATCAATCGTAGATATATATTTCAATCCTGTCAGGCTTGTCTGTACTTGGGATAGCCTTAACAGCAACTACAAACTGGTGAGTTGGCCTGGCGGGCTAGTAAACAATCGTGGAAATCTTAGACAAGGCGACGTCGAAACATAGCATCATCTACTAGTATTGGAGGAAAACGAAATGGCAGAAAGAGACGACAAATTTCTCGAAGCGCGCGCCCGGTTCGCCGAGCGCCAGAAGGAGAGCGGCGGGGCGAAAACGCGGGGAAATTTGGAATTGTGTAATCACGTGACCCGCTAAAACGCGGCAACGGGCGCGTATTCGGCCAATCAAGCCGCATAATATTGTAAAATCGCACCATCAAATGAAAGGAACGACCATGGCCAAAGCAACATACGACGAAAGCCAGCTCTCCGGCGCGGAGCGCCTGAGACTGCGCCAGAACAACTCCGCGAATTTCCGCCAGGCGATGTACGACGACGCGCACGAGCGCTTCATGGCCAGGCGCGAAGCCTTCATCCGCCGCAACCCGAACGCCGTCAACTCCTTGGAGCGGCAGTCCGTCCTCGGCCGCGCAAACCAGATGGAGGACGAGGACAGGATGCGCGAGCACGAAAAGGAGATGGTCAAGGAGAAGAACGCCGGGGAACTGGCCGTCGCGCAGGAAAAGCGCATGGGCATGAAGGAACAGGGCGCGGACGCTGCGGCCCAGAACAAAGAAGCCGCCATTCGCGCCGCCGAGAAGCAGTGGAACGCCCAGAAGGACATCGCCAAGACAAACGCCGAGTCCGAGAAGCACAAGGCCACCACTCAGGCCGAAGCCCAGAAGGATATCGCCAAGACGGACGCCGAAGCCAAGAAGACCGTCGCCAAGACGCAGGCCGACGCGGTCGTCCAGACCGGCGAGCAGAAGAACGGCTACACCGACGAGAACGGCGTATATCATCCCGGCAGCGACGTCGAAGCTGCGAAGGTCCAGGGCGCGGCGGCGGTCGCGGCAGCCCGGGAGCAGCGCATAAACGCTGCCCAGACGCAGCAAAACAAAGAAGACATCGAACGCGAGAAGCTGATCCAGAAGAACATCGCCGCGATGATAAAGAAAGACCAGTATCGCGGCTGGACGGCCGAGCAACTCCGCGCGGCGGCCGAGAAAATGACGAACGTCAGCCAGTACGACCGAAGCAGCAAGCCAGGCTCGCTGAAAGTCAGCTAACACCGAAAGCTACTGTGCAAGATGTCGATGCCGACAAAAGAGGAGCTGTCCCGGAACATCACGATACGGCAGGCCGGGAGCGACGGGAAGACATGGGAGTTCGACGCCGGCGAAGCCTACAAGGTCGGGGAGTACGCGGCGTCGCAAGGCGTCACGCTCAAGCCGTTTCTCGTGACCAAGGACCCGTCCGGGAACGTCCACGAGATAAATCCGTTCGACGCGGACGCTCTCAGGGAGGCCGGAGAGCGCGGCGACGTCCGCCATGTCGAGGATGAGGCGGAGCCTGGCGTCGGCGACTACTTCAGCCTTGACGCGCTGCGGGCCGGCGCCTACGGCGTCGTCGAGGCGGCGAAGGATCCGACGAACCTTCTCAAGGGCGTGGGGTCGGCGGCGAACGCGACCGTGCGCGGCATCGTCGATGGGACTGTCGGGCTGGGGCTCAAGGCGATGAGGGGCGTCACCTACGCGGGCGAGAGCATCTACAACGCCGTCACCGGCGACGACAACCACGACCTGAGCGAGGGAATCGGCAAGGTTGACAGCACGATCCACGACACGCTCAAGGGAATGCTGCCCAACTACTTCACCGCCGCCGACAGGTACAAGAAGGAGCGGTACCGCGACCATTCCGGCGCGACGGAGGCGATAGAGACGCTGGACGGCGTCGTGGAGATGGTCGCTTCGCTCAAGGGCATCGGAGCTGTTTCCAAGGCCGTCGCGGCGTCGAAGGCGGCGGCCGGGGCGGAGGCCGCCGCTGCGGCGAAGGCCGGACACGTCACGACGGCAGCGCTCTTCGGGCTCGGCAAGTACGGCGACGTCGCGAGCGACCCGAACGGCCCAGGCGGCGCGGCGCAGCAGACCGCCGCGATTGTCGCTGGCACTGCGGACGCCGTCATCTTCGGGCTGTGGAATCCGTTCAAGATTTCGGCCGAGGCGCGGCAGCAGCTGTCGCCCTTCATGGAGGCGACCAACAAGGAGATATTGAAGCGCGTCTCGCTCAGGCTCGGCCAGATGGCGGAAAGCGGCGCGGCGATGGCGACGGTCGAAGGAGTAAAACAGGTCGCCATGATGGACGCCGGCGCGGCGGCGGGCGGCGAATGGGCCGACATCACCTACGGCGATGCGGCGAGCGAGATACTCTCGCAGTTCGTCGTCGGCAGCGGCTTCGCCGCGCTTGAGTTCGCGGAGGAGATTCCGGGCCGCGTAGGGCACTACATCGCGAAGCGGCGGCAGGGCGACATAGAGCCGGGCTTGAACGACAAGATGAAGGTCGCCATGTCCTACCAGGTGGAGAGGGCGCGGCGGACGCTCTGCCCGGAGCGCGACAAGCAGGCGTACTACGCCTTCGACCGTTTCCGGAGAATGGGCGGACAGGCCGAGACCTACAAGGCCGGCTTGAGCCAGGCGCCGGACGTCCGCCGCGTCAACGAGGACGGCAGCGTAGTCTTCAACGACGGCAGCGTCTGGCGGAGCGGCAAGGACGGCGAGAACGCGACGATCACGATCAGCGACGGCACGATACTCGACGCGCAGACGGGCGCGCTTCTCGGCTACCGGCCGCGCCAGGAGAGCGGTGCGACGCCGCGCGCGGAAAACGCGCCTGTGCGCGAGGAAAACGCGCCTGTGCGCGAAAACGACGCGCAGCCGCGCGAGGCCGCCAAGGCCGCGTCAAACGCTCTTGTGCTGCTCAGGCAGATAGACGACGGCGCACTGCCGGTGAAGGACCTGGCGATCGGCGACATCGGGGGCGCGGCGGAGCAGAACACCGGCCACTACATCGAGGAATGGGACGCGGCGAAAGCGAAGCCGATAATCGTGCTGGAAGACCTCGAAGGGAACCTTCACGCGCTCACGGGCGCGAAGCGGCTCGCGATGGCCACTGCGGCCGGAGACGAGACGATAAAGGCCGTCGTCGTCAAGGAGGCGGACGGATGGAAGGCGTCCGACGCGGCGGGGCTCGGCGCGGTCGAGAACCTGCGCGAGGGCACGGGCGGCATCAGATACGTCGTCGAGGCTGTGGACACGCTCGGCGCGGAGAAGGTCGCGGAGGTCGCCGGCTGGCACAGGAAGCACGGCGACCGCGACTTCGCCGCGCACATCCAGCGCGGAATCTCCGTCGCAAAGAAGGCGTCGCCGGAGCTTCGCGCCGCGCTTGCGGACGGGACGGTTGACGAAGACTTCGCCTGGCACGCGGCGAGCGCACTGTCGGCGGAGCGCGTAGGCGCGGGCGCGATGGACGCGCAGAGGGCGTTGCTGAAGCTCGTCGGCCGCGTCGGCGGCGAGGAGCTGGAAGCCGTCATGCGCGGGCTAGAGCGGCGCGGCTCGAAAGGCGACGTCGCCGACTGGGACGCGGCGGTCGCGGAGGAGCGCGCGAAGTTCAACGCGACGAAGGGTGCGGAGCGCGGCGAGCTGGACAGCGACCTCGTACTCGTCGAAACCGGCGACGGCGAGCTCAAGACGCTCGGCGAGATGGAAGCCGAGGCCGAAGGCAAGGTCAAGCGCCCGGGCAGCCCGGAAATCCCGGAAACTCCAGGATCTCCGGAATCTCCGGGCGGTTCCGGCGAGGCGGCGAAACAGCCGAAAATAATTTCTATCGCAAAGGCCGGCATAAGGCACGACGATGCAAAAGCGAGGCTTGCCGAGCAGCGCGGAAAGGACTTCACCAACACTCGAACCGGCATATCTGCGAGGCTGTCGGCCGCCGGCGCGAACAAACTCATCAGCAACGCGGCTGTAGAGAAATCCATTGCGAATGGCTTCACGGCCAAACAGCACAATGAAATCGCCGCGAACGTAGGCGCACTGTTCGAGGACGCATCTCTCGTCGCGCAGCGCCCGGACAGGGCGGGCGACGTCAACATCAAGAGCATAAAGCGCTTTGTTACGCCGATAACAGTTGACGGGAAGGACGCCGCCGCATGGATAACGGTCAAAGAGTCGATAGAGCACGGCCACCGCATCTACTCGGTTGAGGGGATAAAGATAACGGCGTTGTCCCCTACGGTGAGAAGAGTCCTCGCGGACCGCAACTCGGCTGACAACGCCGCACCGTCTCGGACGGAGCTCTCGTCCTCGACGTCCAAGAGTGTATCAAATCCGCCGATGGAAGTCAACCCGGCGGATGCGCCTGGATTCGCGGCAGCGCAGGGAGCGGGGGCGAACAGGGCCGTCGAGCTGCGTCCGGCGGAGGACGGCAGCGGCGCGTTCTCGACCGTGTCGCATCCACATCTGCGCGTGACCGTTGACGGCGACAGGAAACTCTATGTCGTCAAGGGACTCACGCTGGACGACTTCGACGGCTCAGATCCGTCGGGAATCGCAGCGCTTGTCGCGAAGATCGAGGCCATGGCCAAGGCGAGCGGCTGCGGGATAGGCTTCGCGGACGACGGCGTAATGAAAGCGTGGGAAGCGACGCGCCGCCAGATAAGGAGCGAGGCGGAGGCCGCCCACGCCGTGCAGCAGAACGAGGCGAAGCGCAAGACCGTGGTGGAACGGCTCACGCAGAGCGGCCTCGCCGAGGGCGGCGTAGTCCAGGACAAAGAGACGTTCGACAGGATGCTCGCCGAGAAGAGCGGCCAGCCGCTCGAAGAGAACGGCGTCGTGTACGGCTTCTGCGATCCGGCGACGAAGACCGTCTATCTCAACCCGGAGTTCTTCGCGACGCCGGAGGGTCTGGAAACGCCGATCCACGAGTTCGGGCATCTGGGCGTCATAGCCTGCGAGAAGGTCAACAAGGCCGTCTATGACCGGGGAATGGGCCTAGCCGGGGAATTCCTCGCGAAGCCAGAGACGGCTGGCGAGGGCGCGGTCAGAAAGCTCGTCGATTTCGTCAACGAGACGTATTCCGACTTCGCTCCGGAGAAGCGGGCGGAGGAGCTGCTCGCACAGCTGATCGGCAAGCGCGGCGCGGAGGCGCTCAAGGAAGAAACCGACAAGACCGTCATAGAGCGCGTCAAGGCGTGGCTCGTCGAGTTCTGGCGCGGCTTCGGCCGGGCGCTGGGCCTCGGCGACATAACGCCGGAGGAAGCGGCGGACATGACGCTGGAGCAGGTCGCGGACGCCATCCGCGCCGAGATGTCCAGCGGCCGCAAGTTCGGCGAGAAGTTCGCCGGTGTGGAGTTCGGGCCGGAGGGCGCACGGACGGTCGTGAAGCCGGTGCGCGTCAAGCGGCATCTGACGGCGCGGCAGAAGAGCGTCGAAGACTACATCGCCAAGGCCGGCGGCGCGGACGACCCGGCGAATCCAGAGACCGACCTTCTCGCGCTATGGGTGGACAACGGCGGGCGGCTCTTCGGCAAACTCCCCTTCCGGACTGAGACGTTCGCCTCGCAGAAGAGCAAAACAGGCGTCAAGACCGTCCGCACTGCGGTAGCGGACGAGTTCGGGGAGTCCGCGTCGTTCTACCGGGATCTCGACAGGTTCGAGCGTGGCATATTCTTCGGCAGCGGAAAGCTCGAAAGCGGCGCCGTCGGCGAAGGTTTGCGCGAGGCGCTGGAGTCCGCCGGCATAACGCGCTTCACGGCGGAGGACGGGACGGTTGACTTCGACGGCGTGATCGCGGAGTTCCGGCGGCAGTGGCGCAACTACGAGCGCGGCGAACGCGGCCTGAAGGAGCGTCGCGAGGCGGAAGTCGAGGCGATGCGGGACGCCGACGCGCAGAAGGCGTCCGAGGGCTGGCGCACGGCGGAGGTCGCGGAGGACGACGCGGAGAACGGCGTCAACTTCGCGGCGCTGGAGGAGTTCCAGGAATACCCGGCGACGATCGACGGCAGGCGCTGGACGGTCATAGACGCGAAGGACGGCATTGTCACGCTCTCCGATGCGGCGGGCGAGGACGCGGCGCTCTACGAGTTCAACCCGTCGAGCGGCGAGATGCGCGAGCTGCCCCAGGGCGACGCCCTCCCGGAGCAGCGCGACGCCGACGGAAACCTGCTGTTCTCGCGTTCCGGCATCTACACCGGCACGGCGGCGGACTACGCGAACCGCTCGCGCCAGGGCGGCGAGGACGACGGCCCGAGCCTGAAGAAGATCGGCTCTGGCGAGGGCAGCCAGGTGTACGGCTGGGGGCTGTACGGATCCACCGAGCGCGGCGTCGCGGAGGGGTATGCGACCTATCGCGACAGCGACCATGCAATCATCGTGGTCGATGGAAAGGAATGGAAGCCGAAGGCCAACGCTCCTATCGGACAGCGCACGGCATACGAACAGCTGGATGACTTTGCCAACTCGCCAGAAGAGATCGCTCAATACTGCGAGAGCATGGAAGGAGCGCACTACAAGGCCGCCGCGAAGTTCATCCGCTCGCACAAGATTGAGATCCGCGAGCCACACACCCACCTCTACGAGCAGACGTTCTTCACCGATCGCGCGCCGGGCGACGAGAGCCATTTGCTGAAGTGGTACGAGCCGGTGAGCGAGGAGCAGAGAGAGTGGGTGGTCGACGGTCTGAAAGATCTGGGAGGCAGAAAAGAGGTCGTAGATTTCATCAATAGGGAACGGCAGCAGGATCTGGACAGGGACGGGTTGACATGGGAAGCGGTAGAAGGAGAGAACAGGGCACCCGAATACTACCCTGAAGATATACTGAAAGACTACCTCGAGCAGTATCTCGACCTTCATTCGACGGGCGGGGAGCTGTACGGTCAGTTGTCGGACGCTCTTGGTTCGCCGAAGGCTGCCTCTGAGTTTCTTGCTCGCGCGGGGATAGACGGGGTGAAGTACCCGGTGGATTCCTACGGCGGCAAGGGCGTTAAGGACGGCGACAAGGCGGGCTGGAACTACGTCTCGTTCCGCGATGACAACATCCGCGTGGACCACAAGTGGACCGACGGCCAGCTCATGTTCTCGCGGGCGGCGTCGAAAGGCGGAAACGAGTACAGCTATGCCGCGTTGACGGCAAGGCCGGACATGAAGCTCGTGCAGATCGAGCCGGAAAAGTTCAAGAACTACAAGTCCGACGCGGAAAGAGTCAGGGACGCAAAAGACAGCGTAGTCGCCGCCGGTGGCCGCCGCGTCGATGGCGTCGTAAAGATCGAGATGGACGGATCCGAGGTCGTGGTCCGCTCCAGCGGGATAAAACACCGTGGCAGAAAGCCTAATCTCGAGAACGACATGCTGTTCCCGGTTCTTGGTCCGGTCTTGAAGAACGCGATTCCCATAAACGAACTCGCGCCGCGTCCGGAAGAACAGGGAATCAAGAGGAACGGCAAACCCGGCAGAGACCACAATGTCAGCAACACGTTTGTATTTCTCGGGGCGTTTGGCTACGGGAACGAGATTTGCCCGGTGAGAATTCAAGTCGCACAGACAAACGACAGAAGAGTGCTCGATTCCGTTGACGTGCTAAAGTCCCTGAATACGAAAGTAGGCGAGACTTGGTCGCCTGCTGCAGCAGACTTGACGCCGCACGATGGGGGTCGCCTTAGGGTCTCGCCTAGTCAGGATTGGGGGGCGCCGGCTCTCGCCGACTTGACGCGCAAATCGCCTTTCGCACCTGACACCGTAAGTATAGCAAAACTACTTGAGATTGCGCAACCCCTGCACCCAAAAATCTTCAGCCGCGACGTAACGGCTAATCTGGGCGTTCCGTATGAGGCTAATGAAATCAACGCGCGCTACTCTCGCGGCGGCGCGGGGCCGGAGGCGGGATTTGTGAAGTTGACGCGGGTTGCGGACGATGCGGGACAGGGCGAGAGGACGGACGCCGGAATCGCGGCGAGCGTGGAGCTGGCGCGAACCGCGCCGGTGCCCGTCACGACGAAGGGAACGCGCTATGTCGCGCTGCCGCTCTCGGAGATGCACGCGCTCGCCCGCTACCTCACGGGCCACGCGATGCCGGGCGAGATGGAGGCCGGGCGCAAGCTTGGCGCGGCGGGGAAGGCGTCCGCCAGGAGCCGCCGCCTGAAGATCGCGGCAGACGTGTTCGGCGTCGTTGACAAGACCGACCTCGCCGGCGAAAAAGAATTTTTGAAGGGCCTCGGGCTTTTCCGGCACGAGGACCCGCAATGGCTCGCGACCCACTCCAAGGCGGAGGCGGCGGCGGAGCGCGGCAAGAGCGAAGAGGCGCTGTCGCGGCGGCTGGAACGCCTCGCCGACAAGCGCATATCGGGCGCGGCGGCGGGCGGGGAGACGGCGGCGCGGCGCGTCTATGCGGACCAGCTCGCGAAGATCGCGATGTCCATGCCGCACGGACAGCCGGGAGTCCTCGGAAACATACAGACCGTCGGCGGCGCGATACTGAAGCACGTGCGCGGCAAGGACGCGGAGGCGGACTCGTTCCTCGACTGGATGGACAACGCGAAGCCGGGCGCGAGGAAGCGCGGCGACGGCGAGCGCGCGGCGGGGATGTTCGGGGCGTTCCTGCAAATGCCGCAGGAGGTGCAGGCGCGGGCGCCGGGATGGTACGACGCGATGCGCTCGACGATCGCGGGCGACGCGAAGCTCCGCGCCGCGTTCCGCCAGGCGACCGTGCGCATGATGAGTCAGGAGGGACACTCCGCGCTGGAGCGCGAGATACTGCGGATGCAGGACGCGCAGACCGAGGCCGCGATACGCAAGCTGGAGGCCGAGGCGAACGAGCCGATAAAGGCGGGAGGCTGGGCGGACGTCGCGAAGGAGAAGATCGTGATCTCGTGCGACGACAGGATGGGCGCGGCGCTCGTGCGCGTCGGCGCGAAGGAGAAGGCGTATCTCGCGGCGCAGAAGAAGCTCATGGACGCGGCGAAGACCGAGGCGGAGCGGATGCAGATAAAGCAGCAGACGGACGCCTTCATGGGGCGGCTCGCGCAGGCGAAGAACCAGGTGGAGCTCTCGCGGACGGCGTGGGAGCGCGGCAGGAACAACGAGGACGCGCGCTACCAGTGGCGCGTCGTGGACCTCCTGAACGAGCTGACGGTGCGCGACGGGATGAAGGCGACGGACCTGTCGCTCTACCTCGACCAGATGCGCGTCATAGAGACGCGGGGCCTGTCGGGGAGCCGCGGCCAGTCGGCGCGGCAGGCGCAGCTAGTCATCGACTCGATGAAGCGGCGGCTGGGCGCGGACTTCTCGAAGATCGAGGCGGCGGCCAAGAAGTTCCACGCAATACACGAACAGGAGCTCTTGAACAATCCCCTTCTCGAAAAGGTCCTGGGCAAGGGCACGGCGGACTATTGGCGGAGCCAGACGAACTACGTCACGGCGAAGCGCCAGCACTCTCCGGAGGAGCTGGCCGAGATAGAGGCGGCGAGGGCGCGCGTCGCGGCGAGCGGCGCGGCGGGCGGCGACGACGTGATAGGGCAGATGTTCAAGTACATCGGCCGGCCGCAGACGACGGCGCGGCTCAAGGGCAGCTTCGCAGACAAGCAGGAGGCCATCTCGGCGACGCTCGACAAGGTGGCGGAGGTGCAGAGGTTCCTGCGGCGGAGCGAATACGTCATCGAACTGCGGGACCTGCTGAAGCTCGCGAACGTCGAGGGCGTCCACGACTTCGCGGCGGGGAAGAACGAGCTGAAGCGCGGCGCGAGATACGGGACGATCGGCTACATGGAGAACGGGCAGCGGCGGACGCTCGTGGTGCCGCGCGAGATCGCGGACGGATTCGAGCGGATGCAGACATACGACACGCCCGCGCTGAAGCTTTGCGCGAAGGTGAACAACTGGGCGCGACAAGCTTTAATCGACTTCAACCCTGTGTACTGGCAGCGCAACATAGCGCGAAACGCAGGGTCGATCGAGATGAACATGCCGGGGATGAAGGAGAGCGCGGTCAAGCGCGGACTCAGGTTCGCGTTCCCAGGCCTCGCGCCTGTCGCGGAAATCGCGATGACGCACATAGTCCGGCACATGCCGGAGAGGATGACGCTCGGCCTGCGGAAGATATGGGGCGAACACACGGCGCTCTACTACGCGCCCAAGGCAAAGCGCATGGCGATGTGGCTGACGGACCACAACGCCATGCAGCGGCGGCTGTGGGAGGCGGAGAGGCGCGGCGACCTGGGCGCGGTGCAGGAGATGGAAGCGGACCGGCGCGACATGCTCGCGGCGCTGAAGACCAACATGCTCGTCGGCGGGCCGGCCGGGAAGATGGGCGCGACGGACGGGTTCCTCGACCAGTCGCTCCGCACCGTCGGCAAGACGATGATGCGCGAGGCGCAGGACGCGGCGGGGCGCTCGAAGTGGCAGAAGGCCGCCGACGCGGCGACATGGCTGTTCCGGAAGAACGCGCAACAGCAGACATTCGAGGACATTGTCGCGAAGTTCTCGGCGTATCTCCACGACCGTGCGCAGTTCGGCAAGGGCAACAACCGCAGCACGGCGGAATCGGGCGTCGTCGTGAAGAAGAACGTCTCTATCGGCGAGGGCGAGCGCAAGGGTAAAGACACCGGCGTGGTGCAGGCCATATTCCAGCCGTTCTGGAACATGGTCGAGAAAGGCGTGGTCCGGAATGTCAAGGCGTACGGCGAACGTCCGGCCGAGACGTTCCAGAAGGCGGCGTGGCGCATCGTGCCGATGGTGCTGCACGGGATCGTCGCGAGCGGCGCTCTCGCCGCGTGGATCCTCAAGAAGCACGACGGCGACGAGGAGGCCGCGAAGAACGGCTCGCTCGGCGAAGTTTACCGCTACGCGAAGGACGCGCAGAGGGCGTGGCAGAACTGCTCCAACTACGTGAGAAGCAACTACCACGTCACGCCGCTCTGGACGGACGGCTGGACGTCCGTCGTCATCGGCATGCCGCTCACGGACGAGGAGCGGATCCTGGCGCCGGTCGCGAGGTTCGCGACGGACGCTGCGGCGGTCGCGGCGGGAGCGAAGACGGACATCGAAGTCGCCAAGGCAGTGCGCGACATGACGCTCGGCGCGGTCGCGCCGGACTTCAAGCTCGCGGGGTTCCTGCCGGCGCTCCTGGACGACACGGTGCACGCGCTCTGGGAGAATCCGCAGGACTACTACACCGGCGGCACCAAGTACGACAGGGACCTCTGGACGGCGCGGAACGAGAGCTGGGGGATGCGCGGCAGGTTCCTCGCGGCGATGGGCAAGCGGCTCTGGAACGACTTCGGCGGGCGGAACGTCTTCCCAGTCGAGCGCAACGGCGTGGACAACGGCCTCGGACGCGCGCCGGGATGGGTCGCGGCGATGGTCAACGACATTCCGCTGGCGTCGCCGATTCTGCGGAGCTTCGTCAAGGTGCAGGTCGGCAGCCCGAAGCGCGACGCGGCGGAGATAACGGAAGCCGAGCGCGTACGCGCCGCGATATGCCGCGTTCACGCGAGGGAGCTGTTCGAGATGGCGCGGAAGGACGGACGCGACATCAGCTTCGACGCGGAGCGCTACGCCGCTACGCTCGCTGAATGGCGCGACGCGGAGAACCTCACGGACGACGAGCTCGCGAAGATAGAGGCGAAGTACCTCAACGCCTGGCGCGACTACGAGGGGGCGCAGTACAACGCCGAGGGCGAGCGCGAGAAGTACCGCTCGAAGGCGCAGAAGCTGGGGCTGGACGCGGCCGGCGTCTGGCTCGATTTCGACTGAGGCGGCCCTAGTCGTCGTCGAACTGGTCGTAGATGCCCGGCGGCAGACGGTCCTCGAGCTTCATGCGCAGCATCAAGTAGAACACGTAGGAACCGATGGCCATGCACGTGCCCTTGAAGACTTCGAGCCAATCGAACGAGTACGGCCACACGACCTTGACGTACCACGCGAGCCCCGTCGCGTAGATCAGGAGCGCCCAGTACCAGGACCCGCGGACGAAGCGCAGAAACGCCTCGTCGTCAGACTCCCTGCGCGGATCCTTCTTCGGTTCGCGTCGCCCTGGCGAGGCGCCGCGGATCTGTTCGCCGGCTTTCACGAGGCCATTATACCATTGGGCGCGTCGCATGTAAAGGTGCAGACGTCGGATTCGACCTCGATTGGCGGGGGCTCGTGCATCGGCGGCAGTGGGGGCATGGCGGCTATCGCAATCGGCTTTATGCCTACAATCTTATAGGGATCGGAGTAGTAGTGGTCTATTGTCTCGCGGCGGTCTCCGGAAAGCGCGACGGCGGCTTCTACGCCCTGGGTGCGGCGCACGGTATCAATGCATAGCTTACGCAGTTCGTAGACGGCCTTCGGGGAGGATTCCATGTCGCAGGCCATTCGCATTGATAAGTTGAGCTTGTTGTAAACAACGCGGTAGCTGGAGATCAGCGGAAGCCCTGCATCAAGGCGTTCGCCCGCGACGTCGCGGACGAGCCGCCAAAGCTCCGGCAGGATCGGCCAGTCAACGACGCGGCCGGACGAGTTCTCGGTCTTGTGCGGCGTATAGACGAGGTGCATCGTGCCGTCCTGCGGGTCGCAGACGAAGTTCTTGGCCGTGAGAAGTCCGACGTCTATCGGACGCATGGCGAGCTGGAACGTCATCGACGCTGCGAGATACATCCTGCGGTCGTGCATTGTTGCTAGTGAGGCATACCACCGCTCGATCTTGGCGCGGGCCTCCGGACCGAGCATCTTGTATTGAGGCGTCATCGCGCTGAGGGGCTTGTCTGGGAGTCGCGGCGGATCCACGTGGTAGCCCATCGACTCGTATTTGCTGAGGGTCCAGTGCGCCGTTATCGACTTGAGACTCGCGATCTGCGACCAGGCGGTAATTGATTTCTTGCGGCGGCCGAGGCTCTCGAATATGAGGCGCACGGTGTTGCGGTTGAAGAGTTCCGTGATGGGGCTGTCGCCAGTCAGTCCAGCCTCTTCGACGCAGTGGCGGAACATGTTTAGGCACGTGTAGATGGCCTTCGCGCCGGGCTTGCGGAACAGGGGATTCTGGCGCCGCTCGTTAGCGATCTTGTCGTAGGCTTCGGCGAGCTGGTCAATTGTCGGGATGACGAGAATGTTCTGTCCGCAGCTGATCCGGCCGCTGGCTACAGCCTCTGCGGCGGTCTTTTCGCGCAGACTGCGCACCCACAGCGCATAGTCCTCGCGCAATGTCGCGGACGGCTTGTGATTGCGTCCGGCGACCGCAAGTTCATAGGGGATTTTCGACCGTTCGACGTATCGTTTACCATAGACTGTCGCGAAATACCGCAACGTGTTTCCGTGTTTCCCGGCATATACCTGAATGCCGGGCATTATGTTCTTCCATGTTGCCATGGCTGGGTCTCCTTTATGGTTTTCGGTATCGTTTTCAGAGGGTCAAAATGAGCAAATACGCTCATCATATGTGAGCTACTGTCGCAGTCAAAATGAGCATTGTGCAAATTTTGTGCAATCGTGCGTTTATTGGGGCAAATTGGGTCAAGTTTTGTTTCGCGAGCTGTGCAAAGTCCATCGGCGTTTATGCCGATTTTAAAGCCATTTCCCACAAAGCCTCTACTTTTGCATTTCAATGAAAATTTTGGGTCCAGTTGAGCTACAGTCCCGCTCTGGGAACATTGGATGGAAAGTATATCAAACTTGACCTCGAAAAGTCAATAGAGCGCCGCGACATGAAATCCGCCGCGGCGGCCTCAAAGGCCGTGTATCCACCAAATGCGGAGGACGTCCAGGAGCCGCACAGGCCAAAGCCGCGTCGGCGTCTTGGATTCGAGCGCGTCCTGCGCCGCGCCGGGCATGTCGGGCAGGAAGTCCAGGCCCGTCAGCGCCTCAAGCTCGTCTATGCTCACGATGTAGCGCGTCGGCCACGCCCGCCAGGGCACCTCCTGCTCGAACAGGACTGCAAAGGCCCTCGTCTCGCCGCCGGACTGCGCCACGACGACCTGGTAGAAATACGTCGGAACGTCAACATGCGTGCCGCTGAGCGTCTCGCTGCCGGAGGAGACCGCGCCCACGACCACCCATATCTCGCCCCATCTTGCAGCCCACAGGTCCGCTATGCGGTGTTCGATCTCGCGCCACACGCCCCTGTTCAGCTGCGGAGTCTGCGGCGAGACGTTCGACATGAGAAACGTCGACTTCTGGGCTTCGGAACCGAATCTCGTCGCTATGGCGTAGTTCGGCACCATGTGCCCCCTGTCGTAGCCAGTGCGGGAATACGTAGACGACGCGGGAGAGCCAGGGGCATCCTTGTCCTTGGTGAAGTTCGGGCGCTTTCCGGGATCGAACCTCGCGTCCGCCGGGACGTGGTACGCGCACCAGACCGGGTGTCCAAGCGACGGAGACCAGCCGACCGCGAAGTCGCCGCGCTCTATCACGCGGATGTCGGACGGCGCAGGCGCTGCGATCCTGCGCGGATAGCCGGCGTACGTCACCGCGCCCGACGGCGGCGGCCCTGGCGCCGCGACAACGGCGTCGTCCCCCATCAGCCCGGCGGCGTCCACCGCGTCGCCCAGCGGATTGCCGAGCCAGAGAAGCGCGGAGACGGCAAACCTCGGCCATGACGACTCCTTGCTCTCCAGCCATCTTCTGGGATGGTGGACAAACCAGACGGACGCCGACGAATAGACAAGAAACGCAAGAAGCAGGACGCAGACGAACCTGCGCGCCACGCGGCGCATAAAACCGGGCAGCCTCTTCGCTCGTCTCATCGGCAGACAGCTACAGGTCGCCCAGCTCGATGCGGATCGTCCTGCTCTTGATCGCCGTCTCGCCGGCGTCGGACGGATCGCCGGGCGCGTGCCTCACGACTCCGTCAGGCCCGTCCTCCGGCACCTTTATCCTCGCCCCGCAGGCGGGGCATTCGGTGTCCTGCCCGGCCATGTCCGGCGACGCCTCTATCTCCGTTCCGCAGGACGGGCACGCGAACCCGACGAATCCCTCTTCAATGCTCATGGCTTTTCTCCAGATCTCTCAGATTGTCCTGAAGCGTATTATACTATCAGAACCTGTCGATGTAAAGGGGCGGCAGCTTCATCGGCGTGCGCCGCGCCGGCTCCGCCTTCTCGGCGGCGGGCTTCGCCTCCGCGGCAGGCTGCGCCTCGGCCGCGGGAGCAGTCTCGGCGGACTCGCCCGACGCATCTTCGCCGCCCATCGAAGCCCTGTAGATCAGTTTGATTCCCGCGACAAGAAGCCACAGGACTATTCCGGCTGCCACGGCCAGGGCCGCGATCCGCCACACGAACGGCGGCACGCCGCCAAGCAAGGACTGGTTCCCTTTCGGAGGGTGGACAGACACGGCGTAATCCGGCAGGGGGCGTCTTTCCCCAGAACGCCTTATGCCGGGATAGCCGTCTTCCGAAGGACGCGACGCGGTCTGCGGCGCGACAGCCTCTTCAGACACGAGCCTGAAATCCGACTCGGAAGGCGACGCTTCGGCCGGAGAGTCCTGTGGCTCCGGCGCAGGCGGAACCGGCGTCGGCTCGTCTTGGGGAACCGGCGTGTCAAGCAGAACCGGAGCCGGATCGTCTGGGGGAACGGGCGCGTCAGGCGGAACCGGCGCCAATGGTGCGGGTGAAACCGGCGGGACTGGCGTAACTGGCGCGACGGGCGGAGGCGGCGGAATGTCGTCGGGCGGCGGCGTGGGGGCCTTCGGCGGCGGCGCCTGCCGATGCGGACGCATTCTTATGGCAGGCCTCTTGTTGCCGTTGTATATGTCCATGAACTCCTGTACGAACGGCCTGGGATCAAGTCCCACGGCCTCGCAGTAGAGCTTCACGAAGCCGCGACCGTAGATTGGGGCCGCTATCTTCGAGAAGTCCTCCCTCTCGAGCGCCTCCACATGCTGTATCAGCATATGCGTCTTTTGTGCGATCTCGCTGGTCGAGAGGCCCTTCTCCTCCCTGGCCGCGCGCAATGTGCCGCCGAATTCCATCATGTCTCCTCCTCTGTTGCCGTTTCGTCCGTGAAATCCGCCTCTTCGCCGACTGCCTCGGCGGCGCCGTCGCCGCCGTCAGGCGGCTGCCCGTCAACAGCGTCCGTGCCGTTCATTATGGCGACGAGCTGGTCCTGGTCCATCACGATCTGCCTCGGGCCCATGCCCTGCTGCGGGCTTACGATGCCGCGCTCCGTGAGCATGTCCAGTATCTTGGCCGCGTGGTTGTATCCCCAGCCGAGCTGGCGCTGGAAGT
>Ga0265298_10004943_pt1 | contig 16876 bp, 13 predicted proteins | sample AusTroGonzalo_MG_3_FD_193486 | JGI IMG/M metagenome (GOLD analysis project Ga0265298, IMG submission 193486) | Bovine rumen microbial communities from tropical cattle in Woodstock, Queensland, Australia - Gonzalo_01 | ecosystem: Host-associated > Mammals > Digestive system > Stomach > Rumen ... | reverse complement strand
GTAGACGGTATGTTTTTCATGCGCATAGAGTGGGAACTCGACGGTTTCATCATCCCGCGCGACAAGATATACGACTATATCACCACGCTCTACGCACAGCGCTACCAGATGAAATTCTCGCTCTACTACAGCGACAAGCGTCCGCGCATGGCTATCTTCGTTTCGAAGATGAGCCACTGCCTCTACGACCTGCTGGCACGCTGGAAGGCGGGCGAGTTCAACTGCGACATTCCCTGCATCGTCAGTAACCACGAAGACCTGCGCTACGTGGCCGACCAGTTCGGCATACCCTACTACGTGTGGAGCATCAAGAAGGACCACTCGAACAAAGCCGAGGTGGAGAAGGCCGAGATGGAACTGCTGCAGAAAGAGGATATCTCGTTTATCGTGCTGGCACGCTACATGCAGATTATCAGCGACGACATGATTGCCGCCTATCCGCACCACATCATCAACATCCACCACTCGTTCCTGCCGGCCTTCATCGGCGCCAAGCCCTACCATCAGGCCTACGAGCGCGGCGTAAAGATTATCGGTGCCACAAGCCACTACGTGACGGCTGAGCTGGACGCCGGTCCCATCATCGAACAGGATGTGACGCGCATCACCCACAAGGACACACCCGAGAGCCTGGTGCTGAAAGGCAAGGACCTGGAGAAAATCGTGCTCTCGCACGCCGTGTCGAAGCACATCCAGCGCAAGATTCTTACCTATAAGAACAAGACGATAATATTCAGTTAGAAAGCCTACCCAAGCCCTCCCAAAGGGAGGGATGTTTAGATACATATTATGAACGTTGCAATCGTAAAATATAACGCAGGCAACATCTACTCGGTGGTCAACGCCCTGAAGCGAATGGGCATTGAGCCCATGCTGACCGACGATGCCGAGCAGCTGAAGAAGGCCGACAAGGTGCTGTTTCCCGGTCAGGGACATGCCGGCGAGGCGATGGAGTACCTGAAGGCACGACGCCTGGACGAGGTGATTCGCGACCTCAAGCAGCCCGTCTTCGGCATCTGCGTGGGACAGCAGTTGCTGTGTAAACACTCTGAAGAGGGTGACACCGACTGCATCGGTATCTTCGACGCCGAAGTGAAGCGCTTCCAGCCCGAGAAGCATGAGGACAAGGTGCCTTGCATGGGATGGCAAGACCTCACCCTAACCCTCTCCGAAGGCGAGGGAACCCCGAACCCGATATTCAAAGGCCTCTACAATCCGCAGGCACTCCCCTCCTTGGGAGGGGTCGAGGGAGGTTATGTGTATTTCGTCCACTCTTACTACGTTCCAGTGTGCGCCGACACCATCGCCACAGCCGACTACATCCTGCCCTACTCGGCATCGATGCACAAGGACAACTTCTACACCTGCCAGTTCCACCCCGAGAAGAGCGGCAAGGTGGGCGAGAAAATCTTGGAGAACTTTCTCCAGCTGACAACCGATAACAGATAATTGACAATGAAGATAGAACTGATACCCGCCATCGACATCATCGAAGGACAATGTGTACGTCTGACCAAGGGCGACTACGACCAGAAGAAGGTCTACGGTCAGCCGCTGGAGATGGCACAGGAGTTCGAGCGCATCGGCTATAAACGTCTGCACATGGTGGATCTCGACGGCGCCAAGTCGAAGCATATCGTCAACGACAGCGTGCTCCGTAGCGTCACGACAGAAACGCAGCTCGTGGTCGACTTCGGCGGCGGCATCAAGACCGACGAGGACATTGAGAAAGCCTTTGCCGCCGGCGCAAGCATGGTGACGGTGGGCTCTATTGCCGTCACACAGCCCGACCTCTTCTTAGGCTGGCTCGACAAATACGGTGCCGAGCGCCTGATACTGGGAGCCGACGTGCGCAACGGGAAAATCAGCATCAACGGCTGGAAAGAGGACTCCACCGAGGACCTGCTGCCGTTCCTGAAGAAATATATCGAAGCCGGCGTGCGCAACGTGCTCTGCACGGAAATCTCGAAGGACGGCACCCTGCAGGGCCCGGCCATCGACCTCTACAAGCGTGTCATGGACGCCTACCCCGAGCTGCACCTGATTGCCAGCGGCGGCGTGTCGGGCATCGACGATATCGAGGCACTCGACAAAGCCGGCATCCCTGCCGTGGTCTTCGGAAAGGCCATCTACGAAGGTCGCATAGACCTTAAAGCGTTAATAGAAATGTAATCTTGTACGCCTGTCTAAAAAAGTACTCATGTCATTAGCAAAACGAATCATACCCTGTCTGGACGTCAAAGACGGTGAGACCGTCAAAGGCACGAACTTCGTCAACCTGCGGAGTGCGGGCGACCCGGTGGAGCTGGGCAAAGCCTACTCTGAGCAAGGAGCCGACGAGCTGTGCTTCCTGGACATCACAGCCAGCTTCGAGGGACGTAAGACGTTCACGGAGATGGTCACCCGCGTGGCTGCCGAAATCAATATCCCCTTCACAGTCGGCGGAGGCATCAACGAGCTGGCCGACGTGGAGCGTCTGCTCTATGCCGGTGCCGACAAGGTGAGCGTCAACAGCGCCGCCATCCGCCGTCCGGAACTGATAGACGAGATTACCAACCGCTTCGGTTCACAGGTTTGCGTATGCGCCATCGACGCCCGACTGGACGAAGACGGCTGGCATTGCTACCTGAAAGGCGGACGTGAGCGGACGGAACGCTGCCTGTTTGAGTGGGCCCACGAGGCGCAGGAGCGTGGCGCAGGCGAGATTCTGTTCACATCGATGAACCATGACGGCGTGAAAGAAGGCTATGCCAACGAGGCGCTGCGCCAGTTGGCCGACAACCTCTCGATACCTATCATCGCCAGCGGCGGCGCAGGCAAGAAGGAGCATTTCCGCGACACCTTCATAGAAGGCCACTCAGATGCAGCTCTCGCCGCCTCGGTCTTCCACTTTGGCGAAATTCCCATCCCGGAGCTGAAGCAATATCTGCACGCCGAGGGCATCAATGTGAGATTGTAAAAGTATAATTGTCAAATCGGCAAATAGTCAAATAGTGAAATAGTCAAATAATAAGATGAAAATAGATTTTGAGAAGTGCGGCGGCCTAGTCCCCGCCATCATCCAGGATGCCCAGACACGCAAGGTGCTCATGCTGGGCTATATGAACGAGGAAGCCTACAACAAAACCCTCGAGACAAAGAAGGTAACCTTCTGGAGCCGCTCGCGCCAGACACTCTGGACCAAGGGTGAAACCAGCGGAAACTTCCTGCATCTGGTAGACATCAAGGTGGACTGCGACAACGACACGCTGCTCGTTCAGGCTAATCCCGACGGTCCCACTTGCCACACGGGTACCGACACCTGCTGGGGCGAGGAAAACAAGATGGATGATGCAAGCTGTAAGAAGGAAGAGAACTCGCTGAGTTTCCTTACCGAACTGCAGGACTTCATCGACAAGCGTTATCAGGAGATGCCCGAAGGCTCGTACACCACCAGCCTGTTTAAGAAGGGCATCAACAAGATAGCCCAGAAAGTGGGCGAAGAGGCACTGGAGACAGTCATCGAGGCCACCAACGGCACATCAGAGAACTTGGTGTATGAGGCCAGCGACATGCTGTATCACCTCATCGTCCTCCTGACCAGCAAAGGACTGCGCCTGGAGCAGATAGCCGACGAGCTGCACAAGCGTCACGATCCCAATTGGGACAAACAACGACGCGAAGCCAAGGCCGCAGGCACGATGGACTAACGGTCCTTACGTCAGAATGTCTAATAGCCAATAAAAGGAATAGTCAATATGCTAATTGATTTCAAGAACGTCAACATACGCCACCTCGACGGCGAGTCCGCCCTGAAGAACGTCAACTTCCACGTGGCAGAGGGAGAGTTCGTCTACCTGATTGGACGTGTGGGAGCAGGCAAAAGCTCGCTGTTGAAGACCATCTACTTCGAGATGGACATAGAGAGCGCCGTCAAGGCTGTCGTACTGGACCAGGACATCACCGAGCTGAACCGCAAGGATATTCCCGAGCTGCGCCGCCAGATGGGAATCATCTTCCAGGACTTCCAACTGCTGGGCGACCGCACCGTCTACCGTAACCTCTACTTCGTGCTGAAAGCCACGGGATGGAGAGACAAGGAGCGTATTGACAATCGCATTGACGAGGTGTTGCGCCAAGTAGGCATGGAGGACAAGAAAGAGCGCATGCCCCACGAGCTGTCGGGTGGCGAACAGCAGCGCATTGCCATCGCGCGGGCCCTGCTGAACAGTCCGAAGCTCATCGTGGCCGACGAGCCCACCGGCAATCTCGACCCCGAGACGGCTGACGCCATCATACAGCTGCTGCGCGAGATATCGCAGAGAGGAACAGCCGTTGTGCTGACCACCCACAACCGTCACCTGTTGGACCAGTATCCCGGCATCGTCTACCGTTGCGAGGAAGACGGACTGACAGAGGTGACAAACGACTACAACCAGCTGGTGTCTGACGAAGAATTTAAAGAATAACAAAATAAAAAGTAAGCTATGAAAGTAATGAAATTCGGCGGTACCTCAGTAGGCACCCCACAAAGAATGAAGGAGGTTACCGAGCTTGTCACCAAGTCGGGCGAGCCCGTGTTCGTAGTACTCTCGGCTATGTCGGGAACCACCAACTCGCTGGTGGAGATTTCTGACTATCTCTACAAGAAGAATGCCGACGGTGCCAACGAGGTCATCAACCGTCTGGAGTCGAAGTACATGAAGCATCTTGACGAACTGTACACCGACGAGGCTATCAAGCAGACGACCACCGACTTCCTGAAAGAGGAGTTCAACTACCTCCGCTCGTTCACCAAGGAGATTTTCACATCCTTCGAGGAGAAGACCATTGTGGCCCAGGGTGAGATGATGTCGACAAACATGGTGGTGAACTACATGAAGCAGCAGGGCATCAAAGCCACGCTGCTCAACGCCCTCGACTTCATGCGTACCGACAAGAACGCCGAACCAGACCCCGTCTATATCAAGGAGAAACTGGCTGCCATCATGCAGGAGAACGAAGGCCAGCAAGTATATATCACCCAGGGCTTCATCTGCCGCAATGCCTACGGCGAGGTGGACAACCTGCAGCGCGGCGGCTCTGACTACACAGCATCACTCATCGGTGCCGCTATCGGTGCCGAGGAGATTCAGATCTGGACCGACATCGACGGCATGCACAATAACGACCCGCGTGTCGTGGACAAGACACAGCCCGTACACCAGCTGCAGTTCGAAGAGGCTGCCGAGCTCGCCTACTTCGGCGCAAAGATTCTGCACCCGACATGTGTGCAGCCCGCCAAGTATGCCGGCATCCCCGTGCGCCTGCTGAACACCATGGACCCCGAGGCTGAGGGTACGACCATTTCAAACCAGACGGAATACGGCAAAATCAAGGCTGTCGCTGCCAAGGACAACATCATCGCCATCAAAATCAAGTCGAGCCGCATGCTGCTGGCTACCGGTTTCCTGCGTAAGGTTTTCGAGATCTTCGAGAGCTATCAGACACCTATCGACATGGTGTGCACCTCTGAGGTCGGCGTCTCTATGTCTATCGACAACAGCGCTCACCTCGGTGAGATTGTCGACGAACTGAAGAAGTACGGCACCGTCACCGTCGATACAGGCATGTGTATCATCTGTGTCGTCGGCGACCTCGACTGGTCGAACATCGGCTTCGAGACACGCGTGATGGACGCTCTGAAGAATATCCCCGTACGCATGATCAGCTACGGTGGCTCGAACTACAACATCTCGTTCCTCATCAAGGAAGAGGACAAGAAGCGTGCCCTGCAGAGCTTGAGCGACAACCTGTTTAATGAATAATGTACAACGTGGTTTAACCACGCTGACATAAAAGAGAGAAAAGATGAAAGGCAAATTCCCTGTAGAGAGGTTCCAGAACATCAGGACACCTTTCTACTACTACGACACAGACTTACTAAGACAGACACTTCAGGCCATCAACGACGAGGCTGGAAAACACGAGGGATGGCACGTGCACTATGCCATCAAGGCGAATGCGAACCCCACCCTGCTGCGCATCATCCGTGCTGCAGGATTAGGTGCCGACTGCGTCAGCGGCGGCGAGATTGAGGCATGCATCCAAGCTGGATTCCCCAGTTCGAAAATCGTCTATGCCGGCGTTGGCAAGAGCGACTGGGAAATCAACCTCGGACTCGACAACGACATCTTCTGCTTCAACGTCGAGAGCATTCCCGAACTGGAGGTCATCAACGAGTTGGCAGCTGCCAAAGGAAAGGTAGCACGCGTGGCCTTCCGACTGAACCCCAATGTCGGAGCCCATACCCACGCCAACATAACCACCGGCTTGGCAGAAAACAAGTTTGGCATCGCCATGCGCGACATGGTGCCCGTCATTGAGCATGCCCAACAGCTCAAGAACACGCAGGTTGTAGGCCTGCACTTCCACATCGGCAGCCAGATTCTCGACATGGGCGACTTCCAGGCACTCTGCAACCGCATCAACGAGCTGCAGGACGAGTTGGAGCGTCACCACATCACAGTTGAGCATATCAACGTGGGCGGCGGACTGGGTATCGACTACGAGCACCCCAACCGTGTACCCATACCCGACTTCAAAGCCTACTTCGACACCTACGCCCGTCACCTGCGCCTGCGCCCCGGCCAGACGCTGCACTTCGAACTGGGACGTGCCATCGTAGCACAGTGTGGCTCACTCATCACGCGTACATTATATATCAAGGAAGGTGCCACGAAGAAGTTCGCCATCGTCGATGCCGGTTTTACCGACCTCATCCGTCCCGCCCTCTATCAGGCCTACCACAAGATTGAGAATATCAGCAGCGAGGAACCGGCAGAAGCCTACGACGTTGTGGGTCCCATCTGTGAGTCGACAGATGTCTTCGCCAAGCAGATAGACCTCAACAAAGCCAAGCGTGGCGACCTGCTCGCCATCCGTTCTGCAGGTGCCTATGGAGAGATTATGGCATCGCAATACAACTGCCGAGCACTGCCAAAGGGATACATGAACGACAACCTTTAAACAATTCGTAATCAATAAACTATGAAACTGAATGACATTCTAAGCGGTCAGATAAATGCCGCAGAATGGGAAGCAAAAGGTTATGAGCTCCCAAAGTTTGACATCAAAGCTGTACGCGAGAAAACAGCTAAGGAACCCACGTGGGTTCACTTCGGCGGCGGAAACATTTTCCGCGCCTTTCCGGCCGCCATTCTGAACGATGCGCTGAACACGGGCAAGTACGACCGTGGCGTCATCGTGGCCGAGACTTTCGACTTCGAAGTCATCGACAAGGCCTACGCGCCTTACAACAACCTGTCGCTCTGCGTCAACCTTTGCTCCGACGGGTCTATCGAGAAGAAGGTTATTGCCAGCGTTACTGAGGCCCTGAAGGCCGACGCGCAGTTTGAGGACTGGAACCGTCTGGTGGAGATTTTCAAGAATCCCTCTCTCCAGATGATATCATTCACCATCACCGAGAAGGGCTACACCTTCAACGAGGCCGATCTAGCTCGCGGTATGCAACCGATGTTTGCCATGGGTAAGGTGTGCGCCCTGCTTTACGAGCGCTTCAAGGCTGGCGAACTGCCACTCACCGTGCAGTCGATGGACAACTGCTCACATAATGGCGACAAGGTGAAGGCCGGCGTCTTTGCCTATGCGGAGCGTTGGGCGAAGGACGGACTCGTCCCCGCCGCCTTCATCGACTACCTGAAGAATGAGCAAAAGGTTACCTTCCCGTGGTCAATGATTGACAAGATTACACCGCGTCCCCACGAAAAGGTCAAGGAACTGCTTGCACAGGACGGCTTTGAGGACAACGACTACATCGAGACCGAGAAACACACCTTCACCGCGCCGTTCGTGAACGCCGAGGAGGTGCAGTATCTGGTCATCGAAGACAACTACACCAACGGCCGTCCGCCACTCGACCTTGGCGGTGCCCTCTACACCACTCGCGAGACGGTGGACAAAGTGGAAACGATGAAAGTGACGACCTGTCTCAATCCGCTCCACACGGCAATGTCTATCTACGGTTGCATGTTGGGCTACACGCTTATCTCGGCTGAGATGAAGGATGACGACCTGCGTGCCTTCATCCAAAAGATTGGCTATATGGAGGCCATGCCTGTGGTAGTCGATCCGGGCGTACTGAACCCCTACGAGTTCATCGGTGCCGTCATCAACCGCCGACTCCCCAATCCGTTCATGCCAGATGCACCTCAGCGTATTGCGATGGACACGAGCCAGAAGCTGCCAATCCGTTTCGGCGAGACTCTGAAGAAGTATATTGCTCGCGGACTGGACAAAAACAACCTCGTACTGATTCCCCTCACACTGGCAGGCTATGCCCGCTATCTGAAGGGCATCAAGGACGACGGCACACCATTCGACTGCTCACCAGACCCCATGCTCGAAGAACTGCAGGCCATCGTTGCTCCGCTGGAGATTGGCAAGGCCGATCAAGATTGGAGCTGCCTGAAACAGCTGTACAGCCGTAAGGACGTTTTCGGACTGGATCTCTATGAGGCCGGACTTGGCGAACAGATTGAAGGCATGGTCAAGGAGCTATATGCCAGCAATGGTGCCGTTCGCGCCACGCTGCACAAATATGTAGCCGCCAGATAAGGTCATACATAGCTGCCAAGCAAGATTGGTAGTTAAAAAAACATAAAAGCATTGTCTTTCATCGAGGGCAATGCTTTTTTCTTGCTGAAAATCAGTAACTTTGCAGCCGCTTTGTCCCAAAAGGGACAGATAGGATGCGGAACAGGCGCCGCTCCTATGGATTATTAACCAATAAAAACGACCCGGTAAACGTCTGTCCAGGTCATCGCCCCATTCGAGAGAAGGGGCACGAAATTAAACATTATGTCAGAATTAACAAAGAACGTACAGCCGCTCGCAGATTTCAACTGGGACGAGTTCGAGAATGGTACCGTAGCTAACGTCAGCAAGGAAGAGCTTGACAAGGCTTACGACGAGACCCTGAACAAGGTTGCAGACCACCAGGTGGTTGAGGGCACCGTCATCTCCGTCGACAAGAAGGAAGTTGTTGTCAACATTGGCTACAAGAGCGACGGTATCATCCCCGCCAGCGAGTTCCGCTACAACCCCGATCTGAAGATTGGCGACAAGGTTGAAGTTTATGTAGAGAACGCTGAGGACAAGAAAGGCCAGCTCGTGCTGTCGCACAAGAAGGCTCGTCTGTCTAAGTCTTGGGATCGTGTCAACGAAGCCCTTGAGAGCGAGGCTATTATCCAGGGTTACATCAAGTGTCGCACGAAGGGTGGCATGATTGTCGACGTATTCGGCATCGAGGCCTTCCTGCCCGGCTCACAGATTGATGTTCACCCCATACGCGACTACGACCAGTTCGTAGGCAAGACCATGGAGTTCAAGGTTGTGAAGATCAACCAGGAGTTCCGCAACGTTGTTGTCTCTCACAAGGCTCTTATCGAGGCTGAACTGGAGGCACAGAAGAAGGAAATCATTTCTAAGCTCGAGAAGGGTCAGATTCTCGAGGGTACCGTTAAGAATATCACCAGCTACGGCGTATTCGTCGACCTGGGTGGTGTTGACGGACTCATCCATATCACTGACCTCAGCTGGGGCCGTGTTGACGATCCCAAGAAGGTTGTCGAGCTCGACCAGAAGATCAATGTTGTTATCCTCGACTTCGACGACGAGAAGAAGCGCATCGCTCTCGGTCTGAAGCAGCTCACTCCACATCCTTGGGATGCTCTGGATGCTGAGCTCAAGGTTGGCGACCACGTCAAGGGTAAGGTTGTCGTTATCGCAGACTACGGCGCATTCGTTGAAATCCAGCCCGGCGTTGAGGGTCTGATCCACGTCAGCGAGATGTCTTGGAGCCAGCACCTGCGTTCAGCTCAGGAGTTCCTGAAGGTTGGCGACGAGGTAGAGGCTGTCATCCTGACTCTCGACCGCGACGAGCGCAAGATGTCTCTCGGCATCAAGCAGCTGAAGGAAGATCCGTGGGAGGCTATCGAGACGAAGTATCCCGTTGGTTCTAAGCACAACGCTAAGGTTCGCAACTTCACCAACTTCGGTGTATTTGTTGAGCTGGAGGAGGGTGTCGACGGTCTGATCCACATCAGCGACCTCTCTTGGACCAAGAAGGTGAAGCACCCCTCAGAGTTCACACAGGTTGGCGCTCCTATCGACGTTGTCGTTCTCGACATCGACAAGGAGAACCGTCGTTTGTCTCTCGGCCACAAGCAGCTGGAGGACAACCCCTGGGATGTATTCGAGGAGAAGTACACCGTTGGTTCTGTTCACACTGGTAAGATCACTGAGCTCCTGGAGAAGGGTGCCGTTGTTTCTCTGGACGAGAACGTCGAGGGCTTCGCTACACCTAAGCACCTCCAGAAGGAGGACGGCACACAGGCCCAGCAGGGCGAGGAGCTGCCCTTCAAGGTGATTGAGTTCAACAAGGACAGCAAGCGTATCATCCTGAGCCACAGCCGCACCTTCGAGGATCCCGCACGCGAGGAGAAGAAGGCTGCTGCCAAGAAGGCTCCCCGTGCCAAGAAGGAGGATGCTCCGAAGATTGAGAACGTCGCTGCAAGCACAACGCTGGGCGATCTCGACGTTCTGGCCAACCTCAAGGCACAGATGGAGAAGAGCGAGTAATTTGACAGTTGCCGTTGGCAATTGACAATAGAAAAACGCTAGATAAGGGCGGTAAGGTGTGTTTTTTACACCTTACCGCCTATTTTTTATCCCTTTTCTTTTGCCGTTTCAAAAATAAGTCGTAATTTTACACCCAAATTATCAACAATAACAATATTTTAGTACTAAAAACCGTAACAATGAAAAACCTGAAAGGTACTTTTCTAGCTATGGGCGTTGCAGCAGCAATGCTCTCTGCTTGTGCTGGTGGCCAGGAGGCTTCTCAGCTCACGGCATCGGGTCTGAACCCTGCCAAGTTTGACACCATCATCAACGGTGACACCGTGAAGCTCTTCACTTTGAAGAACAAGAACGGCATGGAGGTATGCATCACCAACTACGGCGGTCGTATCGTCAGTCTGATGGTCCCCAACAAGGACGGCCAATTCACGGATGTCGTACTGGGCTTCGACAACATCGCCCAGTATGCTGACACGCTGAACTCACCCTCCGACTACGGTTCAAGCGTTGGTCGTTATGCCAACCGCATCAAGGGCGGCACTTTCAACCTGAATGACAGCGCCTACCAGTTGAAACTCAACGACGGTCCTAACTGCCTGCATGGCGGCGGCACCACCGGTTGGATGAACCAAGTCTACAAGGCTGAGCAGATTGACGAGCAGACACTGAAGCTGACCATCGTCGCTCAGGACGGTGAGAACGGTTTCCCCGGCACCGTCACAGCCATCACCACCTATAAGGTGACAGATGACAACGTGCTGGATATGACTTGGGAGGCTACCACAGACAAGGAGACCATCATCAACCAGACCAACCACAACTACTATAACCTGAGCGGCGACTTCACGCAGGCTGCCTACGACCAGGTGCTGTATGTCAACGCTGACAACTTCACTCCCAGCGACAAGCTGTATATCCCCACGGGTGAGATTAAGTCGGTTGAGGGCACCGCTATGGACTTCCGCACACCGCACGCCATCGGCGACAGCATCAACTCGCAGTTCGACCAGATTCAGAACGCTACAGGCTACGACCATAACTACTGCCTGAACACCTATAAGGACGGTAAGGGCGACGACACACAGGTTTGTGCCTCTCTCTACAGCCCCAAGACGGGCATCTTCATGGAGATGTACACCAACGAGCCCGGCGTACAGGTCTACAGCGGCAACTTCCAGGGTGTTGGCAAAGATGCCGACATCATCCGCAAGCACGGCATCAAGTACCCCAAGCACGTCAGCGTATGTCTTGAGAGCCAGAAGTATCCCGACTCACCCAATCATCCCGAGTGGGCAAGCCCCATCCTGAAGCCGGGTGAGAAGTACTTCAGCCACGCCGCTTACAAGTTCTCTGTAAAGTAAGTTTTTTGACGAGTCAATAATCTAAAATTAAAAATAATAAAACATTCAACCAATGGACAAAATTTTCGAGGCGCTTAGCAACAATGGCTTTGCTATGGCCGACTATATGGTCTTTATCGTGTACATCATCATTCTTGTGGGCATGGGACTGTTCCTGTCGCGCACCAAGAAGGGTGAAGAGAAATCATCAACAGACTACTTCCTGGCCGGTAACACCCTGACGTGGTGGGCCGTGGGTGCATCACTCATTGCTGCCAACATCTCTGCCGAGCAGTTCATCGGCATGTCGGGTTCTGCCTTCGCATCAGGTATTGCCCAGGCTGCCTACGAGCTGATGGCCGCCGCCACACTGCTGGTAGTAGGTAAGTTCCTGCTGCCGCTGATGATTGAGAAGAAGATTTTCACCATTCCTCAGTTCCTGCGTGAGCGCTACAACTGGGGTGTAGGCTTCGCTTTCTCTCTGCTGTGGCTCTTCCTCTATGTCTTCGTCAACCTGACCTCTGTAGCATGGCTCGGTGCACTGGCTATCCAGCAGATTCTGGGTCTGCCTACCGACATGGTCATCAACGTTGCCGGCATGGAAATCGACCAGGTTCGTATGTGCATCATCCTGTCACTCTTCATCATCGCAGGTATCTACTCTATCTACGGTGGTCTGGCCTCTGTGGCTTGGACTGACGTGATGCAGGTGACCTTCCTCGTTGGTGGTGGTCTGATTACAGCCTATGCTGCACTCTCTGTCATCGGTGCCGAGATGGGTATCGGTGGGGCATGGGACGCTCTCGTACACATTAAGGATTATCTGGCATCGATTGATGGCGACAAGCACTTCAACCTCGTTGTTACACGTAACGAGGAACTCTATCCTGTCATCAACGGTGTCGTCAACAATGCTGGCGAAATCGTTCAGAAGGAAGACCCGTTCTTCACCAATCCTGGTATCGTGCTGATCTTCGGTGCTCTGTGGCTGACCAACCTCGGCTACTGGGGCTTCAACCAGTACATCATCCAGAAGGGTCTGGCTGCCAAGTCTCTTGACGAGGCCAAGAAGGGTATGGTGTTCGCTGCCTTCCTGAAGATTCTGATTCCCTTCATTGTATGTATCCCCGGTGTTTGCGCCTTCTACATCATGAACTCTCCTGAGTGCGATGGCCTGCGTGAGACACTGGCTGGTTCTATCAGCCGCTCTGACGACGCCTATCCGTTCCTCATCCGTAACTTCACGCCGACCGTCGTCAAGGGTCTATCGTTTGCTGCTCTGGCTGCCGCCGTCATCTCGTCGCTGGCATCCATGTTCAACTCCACCTCTACCCTCTTCACGATGGATATCTACAAGCAGTTCATCAACAAGAACGCCTCTGAGAAGAAGCTCGTGAATGTTGGCCGTATGACCTCTGTCTGCGCCCTGATTATCGCCCTGATTGCCGTTTACCCGCTGATGGGTGGTATTGACCAGGCCTTCCAGTTCATTCAGGAGTACTCTGCCTTCGTCTATCCCGGCGTTGTCGTCATCTTCGGTCTTGGTCTGCTGTGGAAGCGTGCAAGCGGCACGGCTGCTGTCGTCTGCGCCATCGGCACCTTCGCCTTCTCTATCATCTACAAGTTTGCCTTCCCCGAGATGCCGTTCCTGGTACGCTCCGGCGTTGTATTCATCACGCTGGTCATCCTGTTCGTATGGATTTCGCTGAAGAGCAAGAAGGCCGTTCCTGCCGACGAGCTTGACGAACACACCATCAAGACGCAGCTGTTCTGGAGCCGCATCATGTTCATCGTTGCAGCTATCTCGTTCGTGCTCAGCATCGGCGGTTTCTTCAACGAGACCATGCACATCCACGGCTTCGAGGGAGCAATGATCTTCTTCGCTGCCATCACAGGCACCATCGGTATCTATCTGCGCTCTAACGCTCTAGACAAGGTTCAGGATCCGAAGCTGGTGGCTATCGACTTGAACATCTTCAAGACCGACCGCACCTTCAACATCGGTGCCATTGGCGTGATTGTCATTCTCACCATCCTCTATGTTGCCCTGTGGTAAGTCGCTGGAAAGATAAATGACAACGTACTATCAAGAATTCCAAAAAGTCTTCCTGTCGGTTGACTGTATCATCTTCGGTTTCGACCATAGCAAACTGAAGGTGCTCATCGGCCGACGCAAGATGGATCCCGGTCGCGGCGAATGGAGCCTCTACGGAGGCTTCGTCGCCGCGAGCGAGAACATCGACGAGTGTGCCAGCCGTACACTCTATGAGCTCACCGGACTGCGCAACCTGTATATGCGTCAGGTGGGTGCTTTCGGACAAGTAGACCGTGACCCCGGCGAACGTGTCATCTCCATTGCCTATTATGCACTCATCAACGTCAACGACTACGATGAGAAACTGCTTGCCGAGCACGGACTTGAGTGGGTGGAGGTCAACTCGCTCCCCCAGTTGTATTCCGACCACAACAAAATGGTGTATAAGGCACTGAAGCTCATGCGTCAGAAGTTGCGCACCGAGCCCGTAGGTTTCCGCCTGCTACCCTCTCTGTTTACGCTGACACAGCTGCAGCGTCTCTACGAGGCCGTCAACGGTGAGGAGTTAGACAAGCGAAACTTCCGCAAGCGCATCAAAGATATGGATTTCATCGAGAAGACTGACCTCATTGACAAAACAGGCTCTAAGCGTGGCGCTTACCTCTATCGCTTCAATCGTCGTGCCTACGACGAGGATCCTAACTTTAAGCTTTAACTCATTTAAAGCTGTAAAAAGACAATAAAATACTATGTTAGAAGAACTGAAAGAAAAAGTATTCAAGGCCAATCTTGACCTCGTCAAGCATAACCTTGTCATCTTCACTTGGGGCAACGTCTCAGGTATTGACCGTGAAAAAGGTCTGGTTGTTATCAAGCCTTCAGGCGTTGACTACGATGTGATGAAAGCCAGCGACATGGTGGTTGTCGACCTCGACGGCAATGTCGTCGAAGGCGACCTGAACCCGTCGAGCGACACACCGACACACCTTATTCTATATAAGGCATTCCCCGAGCTGGGCGGTGTTGTCCACACCCATTCCACCTATGCCACAGCATGGGCGCAGGCCGGACTGGACATTCCCAACATCGGCACCACACACGCCGACTATTTCCACGACGCCATTCCCTGCACAGGCGACATGACTGCCGAGCAGATGGCTGAATACGAGAAAGAGACGGGTGTCACCATTGTCCACCGCATCGAAACGGCAGGCATCAACCCCGTCCACACACCTGGTGTACTGGTTAAGAACCATGGTCCGTTCTCATGGGGAAAGAACCCTGACAACGCCGTCTACAACGCCGTCGTCATGGAGCAGGTGGCCAAGATGGCTTTCGTGGCCTACAATGTCAACCCCAACCTGACAATGAACCCGTTGCTCATTGAGAAGCACTTCAGCCGCAAGCATGGTCCCAACGCCTATTACGGTCAGAAAGGCCAGCAGCACTAAGTAATTATTAATTGTGAATTATATTTGAATAACTATGTTTGAGAATTTAGAAGTTTGGTGGGTAACCGGCGCGCAGCTCCTTTACGGAGGCGACGCAGTGGTTGCCGTCGACGGGCACTCTAAGGAGATGGTTGACGGTCTGAACAAGAGCGGCAACATCCCCGTGAAGATTGTATATAAAGGTACAGCCAACAGCAGTAAGGAAGTTGAGCAGATTATGCTCGCCGCCAACAACGACGAGAAGTGCGTAGGTATCATCACGTGGATGCACACTTTCTCTCCTGCCAAGATGTGGATCAAGGGTCTGCAGCAGCTGCAGAAGCCCCTACTCCACTTCCACACACAGTATAACGCCGAGATCCCCTGGGACTCTATCGACATGGACTTCATGAACCTGAACCAGTCGGCTCACGGCGACATCGAGTTCGGACACGTCTGCACCCGTATGCGCATCGCCCGCAAGGTGGTCTGTGGCTACTGGAAGGACGAGAAGGCACAGAAGCAGATTGCCGTCTGGGCTCGCGTAGCAGCCGGTGTTGCTGACGCTCACAACGTGCGTTGCCTCATGTTCGGTATGAATATGAACAACGTAGCCGTGACCGACGGCGACCGCGTGGAGTTCGAGCAGCGCATGGGCTATCATGTTGACTACTACCCCGTCTCTTCTCTGATGGAGTACTTCAGAAAGGTCACCGACAAGGAGGCCGACGACCTTGTTGAGGAGTATAAGAAGCTATACACCATCAAAATTGACGAGAGTGGCGAGCAGGTTTATTGGGAGAAGGTAAAGAACGCTGCCAAGGCCGAGATTGCCTTGCGCCGTGTCTTGAAGGACGAGGGCGCTACCGCCTTCACCACCAACTTCGACGACCTCGGCGATGCCGACATCGACGCTCCCGACTTCTGTGGCTTCGACCAGATTCCTGGTCTGGCTTCACAGCGTCTTATGGAAGAGGGCTACGGTTTCGGTGCTGAGGGCGACTGGAAGACGGCCTGCCTCTATCGCACCCTGTGGGTTATCCAGCAGGGCATGCCTACCGGTTGTTCGTTCCTCGAGGACTACACCCTCAACTTTGCCGGCAGCCAGTCGTCTTGCCTGCAGAGCCACATGCTCGAGATCTGCCCGCTCATCGCCAGCGATAAGCCCAAGCTCGAGGTTCACTTCCTCGGCATCGGCATCCGCAAGCAGCAGACCGCCCGCCTCGTCTTCACCTCGAAGACCGGCCGCGGCATCAAGGCCACCGTTGTCGACCTCGGCAACCGCTTCCGCCTCATCTCCCAGGAAGTGGAGTGCATCGAGCCCAAGCCCATGCCGAAGCTGCCCGTTGCCTCTGCCCTGTGGATTCCGCAACCCACGTTCGAGATTGGCGCCGCTGCCTGGATTCTCGCTGGCGGCACGCACCACTCGGCCTTCTCCTACGACATCAATG
>Ga0265298_10004942_pt1 | contig 16878 bp, 16 predicted proteins | sample AusTroGonzalo_MG_3_FD_193486 | JGI IMG/M metagenome (GOLD analysis project Ga0265298, IMG submission 193486) | Bovine rumen microbial communities from tropical cattle in Woodstock, Queensland, Australia - Gonzalo_01 | ecosystem: Host-associated > Mammals > Digestive system > Stomach > Rumen ... | reverse complement strand
TTCTCCCCGTTCACGGAGCCGTCTGCCGAAATGGACGTGAGCTGCGTGTTCTGCGGTGGCAAGGGTTGCCGTCGCTGCAAGGGAACCGGCTGGATGGAAATCGGTGGTTGCGGTTCTGTGGACCCGAACGTGTTCAAGAACTGCGGCATCGACTCCGAGAAGTACACGGGCTTTGCATTCGGCTTCGGTCTCGACCGTATCGCGATGCTGCGCCACGCTATCCCGGAAATCGGTTTGCTGACTGCGAACGACCAGAGATTCCTGAGCCAGTTCTAAGGGGTGCGAGGTCGGGCTTCGCCCTTCGAGGCGCGAGGTCGCTCGCTTACGGCCTTCGGCCTGCTCGCTTTGAGTATAAAGAAAACGGACCTTGCGGTCCGTTTTCTTTTATTATAAGTACTACTTTACTTGCAACGGTGGTAGTCGTCTTCCATGCGGATGATGTCGTCTTCACCGGTGTACTCGCCCACCTGGACTTCAACGATTACCAGCGGCAAACGGCCTTCGTTCTGCAAGCGGTGTTCTGTACCTACCGGGATATACGTCGATTCGTTCGGGCGCACGTAGAACACATTGTCGCCAACAGTACACGTAGCGGTGCCACTCACGACGACCCAGTGTTCAGAACGGTGCAGGTGTTTCTGCAAGCTGAGGCGTTCGCCCGGCTTCACCACAATGCGTTTCATCTTGTAGTTGTCCGACGATTCAAGGACGGAGTACGTTCCCCACGGGCGGCTCACGGTCTGCGGGACACGCGGGAGATCCGACCCACGAAGTTTGAGCTCATCCACCACGGCCTTCACCTTCTGGCTGCTCGAAAGCGGAGCTACCAGCAGGGCATCCGGCGTATCCACAATCAGCATGTGGTCGAGGTCGATTGTCGCAATCTGGCGCTGGTTGCCCATAATCAAGGAATTCTTGGTACCAATGCCGAGATGTTTCACATTCTTGTTGTTGCCGTTTTCGTCGTGCTCAAATTCACCAGCGAGGGAATCAAAAGCACCGAGGTCGGACCAACCGATGTCGCTCGGGACGACCTTCACCTTGTCGGACTTTTCCATCACAGCGTAGTCGATCGAGTTGGACGGGATGGCGAGCATGTCGTCCATGTCCACGCGGATGAGCGAGTCACGGTTTTCCTTCTTGGCCGAAGCGTAGGCGCGCTTTGCCGCCGCATAGATGTCGGGGGAATGGCGGTTCAGTTCGTTAAGGAACGTCGAAGCCTTGAAGCAGAATATGCCGCTGTTCCAGAAGAAGCGTCCGGATTCGACATACTTCTTCGCCGTTTCCAGATCCGGCTTCTCGACAAAACGTTTCACGTCTTCACCATCGGCCTCAATGTAGCCGTAACCGGTTTCGGGACCTGTCGGAGTGATGCCGAACGTCACCAGGAAGCCTTTCTTGGCCAGGGCCTCCGCCTTGTGGAGACATTCCTCGTAGGCATCGGTCTTGCGAATCACGTGGTCCGAAGGGGACACAAGCACAATGGAGTCCGGCTGGAGGCTGAAGCAAGCAAGCGCAATTGCGGGCGCCGTATTGCGGCCCACCGGTTCAAGCATAAAACGAGACTTTTTGGAATGGACTTCTTCCAGCTGGTCCTTGGCTAAAAAATACTGTTCCGCGTTGCTGATAACATACTGTTCGTCACAAACGCGGGCATTCGTCGTTACCGTACGCTGAAACAGGGAGGCGCCATCGAACAGACGAGCGAACTGCTTGGGCATAAGCGAGCGGCTTATGGGCCAAAGGCGAGTTCCGTTACCACCACAAAGAATCAAGTTAATCATAGTCTATTACCACCCTTGAAGTTCAACTTGTTCTATGTTACGCAGAGCGGAAGCTCCGTTCGCAATAAACGCAGATGTCGGCAAGATCAAGCCCATGATACGATTCCATGTAACGAGATCGGAAGCATCGACATAAACAAGATCGTGCGAGGTGAGGTTAAACTTGTTCGCCATGGCAAGAGCCATCGCATTTTTGGCATTCAGGTGGAACACATCGATGCGCTCATCGGAGGTGTTACGAATGACATAGATGGAGCGAGAGGAGGCGTTCACGGCCTGCAGGCCACCCGACGTGGCAAGGGCGTCCATCAAGGTCAGCTTACGTTCATACATCTCGATAACGCCGGTCCTCTGCACTTCGCCAAGGACATAGACACGGTTGTTCAGCTGCGTTTCCTTCTTGGAAGATACATAGAGTTTATCGTTGGGTTTCAAAAGAATCTTGTCGACCGGGAGGTCCGAAGCAAAAATGGTCGAGTAATCCAGGTTGTAGATTTTTCCGTCACGACGGATCTGGATCATCGAGAGGTCGGCATCATCGGTAAAGCCTCCCGCCTCGGCAAGGGCGACCGGGAGAGTCATCGGTTTTTCGTCAAACGAGATGTACCCAGGCTTGCGGACTTCGCCCGACACGAAAAGCTTGAGGCTGTTGTACCCAGTAACGCGGACATCAACCTGCGGATCGTTCAAGATCTTGTCGGAAAGGCGCTTCGTGATTTCGGTACGCAGTTCCTGGGCAGTCAGACCAGCAGCCTGCAATTCCCCGGCATAGGGATAAAACAGCTTGCCATCGGTCGTCACCTTCTGACCAGCCGGCTGGTACTGGCCCATGGGAGACGTCAACTCCGGGTGTTCCCAAACCACGACCTGAACCATGTCCAAAGGTCCAATTCGGTATTCCAAGTTCGGCATGGAATCTGTGACCAAGTCCTTCACATCGCCAAACGCCGCAGCCTCGGTGGCAGCAGCGGCAGAATCGGCCGCTACACTCTGGCCGAAGTCGCCAACGTTCATGTCGTGCAAAAAGACCTTCATTCCATTATAATCCGCGGAATCCTCCGGGACATCCATGCGCATATGGGGGCCCGCAGCACAACTGCAGAAGAACATCGCCATAGCACAACCAAGAAGTAGCTTAAGTCTCATACGCTTCACCTTGCCGATTTACTCCGGCATTTTTCCCTTTTTGATAAGATCCACCCAATAAGGCGTCAGTTTGGATAAATAGTTCCATGCCAGCACAAAAGCGCTTTCCGGGCGACGGTACGGGTCGGGAACGTCAACACGCATGGATTTCCCATAACGGAAAATCTTGCCTTCCAACCACGGGTACCTGTGGATAAGTTCGGTCTTTTGTCCGGCCTCCATGACCAGGACCAAATCAGCCCACTTCAAAATATCCATGTTAATCTGCCGTGCACGATGGGGGCTCATATCCACACCATGTTCAAGGGCAATCTTCTGGGCGATTTCATTAGCCGGTTGGTCAACCAATGCACCAAGGCCAGCACTTTTCACATCAAAATCCGGGCCAAGTTCCTTTTTAAGGAGATATTCTCCTGTAGGACTGCGGCACACGTTCCCAGTACAAACAACGAGTATATGTTTCATACGTCAATAAAATAGAAAAAAGCTATGAGCAATGAGCCATGAGCCATGAGCAAAGAGGCTTGAGTAACGAGATTTTAAAGTAAAATATTTCTTTCTCACAGCTCAAAGTTCATGACTCGCGGATATTTTACAATTCAAATGCGAAGCCTAGGTCCTTGAGCAGCGGATTTTTCGTGTCTTTTTCGGAAAGGAGCGGTTCAAAGCCGTTTCCGACCGGCCACGCAATGCCGATAGCGGGGTCGTTCCACATCAGGCCACCTTCGTCATTCGGGTCGTAGAGCCGGGTGCACTTATAGACAAAAGACGCCATCTCGCTGAGCACCACAAACCCGTGGGCAAAACCTTCCGGAATGTAAAGCTGGTTTTTCTTTTCGGCGGAAAGCACAATGCCCTCCCATTTGCCGAATGTGGGGCTGTTCTTACGGAGGTCCACTGCCACGTCGAATACTTCGCCCTCGATAACACGGACAAGTTTGCCCTGCGGATTTTTCTTCTGGAAATGAAGACCGCGGAGGACGCCCTTCTTGCTGCGAGACTCGTTGTCCTGCACAAAGACCATGTTCAAGCCGGCGGCATCGAATTCGCCCTTGTTGTAGGTTTCCATGAAGTAGCCGCGAGCGTCACCAAACACCGTGGGCTCCACGACAACAACGCCTTCAATAGAAGTTTTGATGAAATTAAACTTTCCCATTATCTATTTCCGTACATTTTTTCGTAATACTTTTCGTAGTCGCCGCTCGTGATGTTGTCGAGCCATTCCTGGTTGTCCAAGTACCAGCGCACCGTCTTCTCGATGCCTTCCTCGAATTGCAGGGAAGGTTCCCAACCCAACTCCTTTTGGAGCTTGGTGGAATCGATGGCGTAGCGGGCGTCATGGCCCAGGCGGTCGGTGACGTAGGTGATGAGGTTCATGTCTTCGCCTTCCGCACGGCCCAAGAGCCTGTCGACAGTTTTAATCACGACCTTGATGATATCGATGTTCTTCCATTCGTTGAAACCGCCGATGTTGTACGTCTCGGCAATCTTTCCGTTATGGAAAATCACGTCGATGGCGCGGGCGTGGTCTTCCACGAAGAGCCAGTCGCGCACGTTTTCGCCCTTGCCGTAGACCGGCAGCGGCTTCTTGTGGCGGATGTTGTTGATGAACAGCGGGATGAGCTTTTCGGGGAACTGGTACGGACCGTAGTTGTTGGAGCAGTTCGTCACGATGGTCGGCATGCCGTAGGTATCGTGGAATGCGCGAACGAAGTGGTCGGAACCGGCCTTCGAAGCGGAATACGGAGAGTGCGGCGTGTACTTCGTGGTCTCGTAGAAGAAGTCGTCGCCGTAGGCCAAGTGGTGTTCGGAACTCGATGCCGTCGTGGTGAACGGGGGCGTGATGCCTTCCGGGTGGTTCATCTTGAGCGCACCGTAGACTTCGTCGGTGGAGATGTGGTAGAAACGCTTGCCTTCGTACTTTTCCGGGAGGCTTTCCCAGTAGAGTTTTGCGGCCTGCAGCAGGCTCAAAGTGCCCATCACGTTCGTCTTCGCGAAGGTGAACGGGTCCTTGATGGAGCGGTCCACGTGGCTTTCAGCCGCAAGGTGGATGATACCGTCGACCTGTTCGTCCTGCATGAGCTTGTAGAACGCGTCGAAGTCGCAGATATCCATCTTCACGAACTTGTAGTTCGGCTTGCCCTCGATATCCTTGAGATTCGCAAGATTGCCCGCATAGGTCAACTTGTCGAGGTTGATGATCTTGTATTCGGGATACTTGTTCACGAACAGGCGGACCACATGGCTCCCGATAAAGCCCGCACCGCCGGTAATCACAATAGAACGTTTCATAGATTAATACCTTATCTTTCCTTCGGCGACCTTGCGCAGGTGCTGACCATAAGGAGACTTGCCGTACTTCGCGGCGGACTCAAGCAGTTTTTCCTTGCTAATCCAGCCGTTGATGTAGGCGATTTCTTCGACTGCAGAAATCTGGATACCCTGACGGTTCTCGACCATCTTCACGAACTCGCCCGCCTCGATGAGGCTATCCATCGTGCCGGTATCGAGCCATGCGAATCCACGACCGAGCAGTTTTACGTCAAGTTCGCCCATGTCGAGGTACGTCTTGTTGAGGTCGGTGATTTCCAGTTCGCCGCGGGCGCTAGGCTTCTGGGCCTTCGCAAATTTTGCAACGCGGTTATCATAGAAATAGAGGCCAGTGATGGCGTAATTGCTCTTGGGTTCCTTCGGCTTTTCTTCCACCGAAATCACTTTGCCATTCTTGTCGAACTCTACCACACCGAAACGTTCCGGATCTTCCACATAATACCCGAACACGCTCGCACGGCCGTTCTCTTCGGCGTTCTTCACCGCGGCCTTCAGGAGCGGGCTGAATCCGTTCCCGTAGAAGATGTTGTCGCCCAGCACCATCGCGCAGCAATCGTTGCCGATGAATTCCTCGCCCAGGATAAATGCCTGCGCAAGGCCATCGGGGCTCGGCTGCACCTTGTAACTCAGGTTGAGGCCCATCGCGGAACCATCGCCAAGCAGGCGCTCGAAATTCGGCAAGTCCGTCGGCGTCGAAATAATCAGGATGTCGCGGATGCCCGCAAGCATCAGCGTCGACAACGGATAATAAATCATCGGTTTGTCGTAAACAGGCAAAAGCTGCTTACTTGTGACCATGGTCAGCGGGTACAGGCGCGTGCCGGAGCCTCCGGCGAGTACGATTCCTTTCATAAAAATAAAAATAATTATCTTTACGCCCTATGGCAGAGCAAAACAAGCCCATTCTCAAGGATTTCATCGTGAATCTCGTCGCAAACGCCGGCGGAGACCGTTCTAAAATCAGTTCCGAGGAAATCCTGGAACAATTTATGGAATGGGCGGAATCACGCGGAACAACGTTGTACCCCGCGCAAGAGGAAGCCATCCTCGAACTCCTAGACAGCAAAAACGTCATTCTGAACACGCCCACAGGTAGTGGCAAATCCATGGTCGCCCTGGCGCTCCACTTCGACAGCATCGTACATGGCCGCAAGAGCGTGTACACCTGCCCCATCAAGGCGCTGGTGAACGAGAAGTGGATGGCGCTCTGCAAGGAATTCGGAGCCGAGAACGTGGGGCTTTCCACCGGCGATGCGACAGTGAACCACGACGCACCCATCCTGTGCTGCACGGCAGAAATTCTTGCCAACATGGCCCTCAACGAGGGCGAAAAGCTCGACATCATGGACGTGGTGATGGACGAGTTCCACTACTATTCCGACCGCGAACGCGGTGTCGCCTGGCAAGTTCCGCTCCTCACGCTCCCGCAATCGAGATTCCTGTTGATGAGCGCGACCGTCGGTGCGACCGAATTCTTTGAACGCGACCTCACAAAACATACCGGGCGCGAGACCGTGACCGTGCGTTCCACGCAAAGGCCCGTACCGCTTGACTTCAGCTACAGCACCTCCGAAATTTCGACCGAAGTGCAGAAGCTGGTGAACGAAGGCAAGGCGCCCGTCTATGTGGTGCACTTTACGCAGGCCGCCGCCGCAAGCAATGCGCAGAACTTCATGAGCCTCGACCTCTGCACCAAAGAGGAAAAAGTCAAGATAAACGAGGCCATCAAGGAAGTACGTTTTTCCAGCCCTTACGGTCCCGATGTCAAGCGCTGGCTCAAGCAGGGAATCGGCCTACACCATGCCGGTCTCCTGCCCAAGTACCGCATCCTCTGCGAGAAGCTTGCACAGAAAGGCTTGCTGAAAGTCATCTGCGGAACTGACACGCTCGGCGTGGGCGTGAACGTCCCTATCCGCACGGTACTCTTCACGCAGCTCTGCAAGTACAGCGGAGACAAGACGGCGATTCTTACCGCACGCGACTTCCACCAGATTGCAGGCCGCGCCGGCCGCAAGGGATTCGACGATGTGGGCTACGTGGTGGCACAGGCCCCCGAGCACGTCATCGAGAACATGAAACTCGAGGCGAAGAGCCGCCAGACCGGCAAGAAGTTTCAAAAGCGCAAGCCGCCCGAGCATGGCTATGTGCCCTTCGACGAAAGTACGTACAAGCGCCTGATCGATGCCCAGCCCGAACCGCTCACTTCGAGTTTCCACGTGGACCACGGGATGCTCCTGAACATATTGAGCCGCGAGACCGACGGCTGCCGCGCCATGCGAAACCTGCTGAAGGACTGCCACGAGAGCGCGGCCAGCAAGAAGCAGTTGCAACACCGCGCCTTCATGCTGTTCCGCAGCCTTGTAGAAAAGAAGATTATCGAATTCGTGAAGCCCGTCGCTCCGGGTTATAGCCACCTGCGCGTGAACATGGATTTGCAGGACGACTTCGCGATGAACCAGCCACTCTCGCTGTACCTGCTCGACACACTCCCGAAGCTTGACAAAGATTCGCTGGAGTATGCGCTCGACGTGATCACCTTGTGCGAGAGCATCGTCGAAAATCCCGACGCGATTCTGCGTATCCAGCAGAACAAGGCCCGCGACGCCCGCCTGAACGAACTCAAGGCGCAGGGCATGGAATACAACCAGCGCATGGAAGAACTCGAAAAGGTCGAGTACCCCAAACCGCTGCGCGATTTCATTTACGACACGTACAACGCCTTTGCCGAAGTCCACCCGTGGGTCGACGTGAACGTGGAACCCAAGAGCATCGTGCGCGAGATGTTCGAAAACTTCAGCACCTTCAGCGGGTACGTAAAGCAGTACAACCTGCAACGCATGGAAGCGATTCTACTGCGCCACCTGAACTACGTTTACAAGGTCCTTTCGCAGACAGTTCCCGATGGCTACAAGAACGAGGAACTTCTCGAGATGCAGGACTACCTGGGTGACATGATCCGCCGCGTCGACTCGAGCCTGTTGGAAGAATGGGAAAAGATGGCCCACCCCGAAGACTACCAGAAGCGCCTGGAAGCAGGTACTGCCGAAGACGAAGCGGAAAAGGCCTTCGGTGCCGACAAGGCCGCCGCAGACATCACCTACGACAAGAAGCGCTTCCTCAACATGGTCCGTCAACGCATCTTCCAGATCATGGGAAGCCTCGCCAAGCAAGACTTTGCGGACGTACTCGACAGTCTCGCCGAAGATTTGGCCGAAGGCGAAATGCTCGCCGACGAAAACGGCACGCCGTGGACAGAAAAGCGCCTGCTCGAAATCATGGCCGCCTACACTGCCGAACACCACAAGTTCCGCATGGACGTGGAAGGCCGTGCCCTCGCCCACACCATCGTCACCTACGAAGGCAATACGATGCATGTACAGCAGATGCTCCAGGACGAAGAAGATTTCAACGACTGGAGCCTCGATTTCGAATTGAATCTGGACGAATGCCGCGAAGCGGGCGTCCCGCTGTTGAAGCTACGGCACATTGGCGAAGTTTAAAAAAGCGCCACGCGATACACCGCCGTCATCCCCACTTTCACTGTCACCCCCCGCGTAAGCGGGGTCTCCTCCCGATAATCAAGCGCAAGGCCACCCCCGTCTTGTCACCCCCGCGTAGGCGGGGGTCTCCTTTTTTTATCTTTATCACCATGCAGAACTTGAAAGGCAGATTCGCGGCAGTGCTCCCCGCCGGGGGACTCGGCAAACGCATGGGCGGAAACATTCCCAAGCAACTGATGCTCCTAGGCGACAAGCCCGTGTATCGCTACAGCCTTGAGACATTCCTCGAGATGGAAGAAATCGCCGAAGTCGTGATGGCCGTGCCCGCCGACTGGAAGCATTTCTTCGAGAATGAAATTTTCGGTGATTCGGCAAACCGGATCAGCGACATTCATAAAGACAAGCTCAAAATCGTCGTGGGTGGCGAAGAACGTTGGCAGTCCGTAGAGAACGGAGTAAACGCGCTTACAAGCGATGCCGAATACGTGCTTGTCCACGATGTGGCGCGCCCCTTCGTGAGCAAGGAAATCATCCGCGACGTGTGCGAAACGCTCATCAACAAGGGCAGTTGCCTCGTGGCAAAACCCGCCGTCGACACGATCAAGATTGCAAAGGACGGCCGCGTCGAAACGACCATCGACCGCAACACCGTCTGGATGGCGCAGACCCCGCAGGCCGCCTCTATCGCGCTACTGAAAAAGCTCTACGGGCGCATTGCCGCAGAGCCTCTGAACTTTACGCCCACCGACGAGGCAAGCATCCTGGAATATTTCGGCGAGCCCGTCTACATCGTGAAGGGCAATACCGCAAACGACAAGCTCACGACTCCCGAAGACTTCGAGATTTTCGCGAACAGGGCGAAATAGCAAAAACTATTGCAGAAGATTGCCACGGCCCTTACAGGGCCTCGCAATGACAATCTTTACCGTACACGGCCTCGCAATGACAATCTTTACCGTACACGGCCTCGCAAAGACATCACCGGATTAAATTTTTCCGCCGAACTCGAAACCGGCTTCATCCACAGCCGTCTTGAGCGCATCTTCGTTTACATCGTCTTCGTCATGCCATTGCACGTGCAGTTCCTTGCTCGCGACATCGGCCTCGGCAAACACCACTCCGTCTAGCATGCGCACAGCCTTTTCCACGCAGGCCTTGCAGTGGCTGCAGTTCATGCCGTTCACGCGATACGTCACCGACACAGGTTCATCATGATCACAATGCCCGTGCTCATGTTCATGCTCATGGCAACCACATTCATCGTCGTCGTGGTCCTCGCAACAGCAACAACCATGATCGCCGCAACCGCAATGTCCACCGCAGCCCTTATGCGCAAACTTCGCATAAATCATCAAAGCGGCAAGCAGCACGGCACAGGCGTAATCGAATATGCCCAGCGCACCGTGCCCATGACATTCATCCGAAACATGCGGGAGCATCGACGCAAGGAACGTATCCATCATGAACGTATCGACGACAAAGCCGAACGCCATCGCCCCAAGCGCAATCGACACCAGGTACGCCACGAGCGTCCGCTTACCAAAAGCCTTCCCTACCACGAGCATGCTAGCGATACTTGTCGCAGGACCTGCCATCAACAGTACCAGCGCAGCCCCCGGCGTAATTCCCTTTTCCACAAGCGCGAGCGCCAGCGGGATAGAGCCAGTCGCACAGGTGTACATCGGCATGGCAAGCAGCAACACCACCAGCATGCACAGCAGCGAGTATTCGTGCAGGAACAAGAAGAAATCGTCCGGAACAAAGGCGGCAATCAAAGCACCGAGCAAAAGCCCGATTGTGAGCCACTTGCTCACGTCTCCCACCATGTTGACAAGCCCGTAGCGGAAAGTCTCGGCAATCTTCTGGGCAAACGAACGTTCTGCATGATGTTCGTCTTCATCGCAGCAGCAACATTCGCAATGTTCGTCGGAACAACCGCAGTGGTCATCATCGCCATGTTCGTGTTCATGGTGATGTTCGTGATGATGTTCGTGCGTTTCGGCAACCTCGTTCACAGCGACCGTGCCATCTTTTTCGTTGCGGGTCGCGAAATTCGTAAACACGCCGCCAAGCATCGCCGTCACGAACGCAGCCACCGGCCTTAAAATCGCAAAGGGCCCGCCCAGTAACGAATACGTCGCAAGAATCGAATCCACGCCCGTCGCGGGTGTCGAAATGAGGAAGCTTACGCTAGCGCCCTTGCTCGCCCCTTCCCTGCGCAACGCAATCGACGTCGGGATTACGCCGCAACTGCAAATCGGGAGCGGCACGCCGAACAGCGCAGCCCACAGCACCGACTTGAAATTCGGCTTCGAAATCTTCGGAACGTACAGATGGTTCGGCACCCACACATGCAAGATGCCAGCCAGCAAAAAGCCGAGCAGCAAAAACGGAGCCATTTCGGAAAACAGAGTAACGAACTGCCAGACAAATTTTTCAAGGATGTCGACAACAGCGGACATATTATTTACCCTTCTTGTGCAAAATGTGCGTGAGGCCCGTATTGAAGATAAGGCCGATATGCTCGTCATCGAGCGAATAGAAAATCTTGCGTCCCTCGCGGCGGGGCTTCACGAGGTTCGCCGTTCTGAGGATGCGGAGCTGGTGGCTCACCACCGACTGTTCCAGGTTAAGTTTCTCGGCAATCTCGTTCACCGAGATTTCGCCCGAAAGCATGAGGTGGATAATGCGGATGCGCGTCGTATCGCCGAAGAACTTGAAGAACTCCGACAGTTCGAAAAGGACATCCATCGAAATTTCGCCATTTTTGTTTTTAATATATGAACAACTATTCATGTATTCATATATAGATTATTTTAGGGAACCCGTCAAGGCCCCCTAAAATATTTTTTTATTTTTTTTGAATTTTAAAGCGATTGCTCGAATTCTGCAAGGAATTTACGCCCCTGTTCCCATTCGCCCAGGTTCGATTCGGCATTGATATGGCCGAGAGCACCGGCCTCGAACAGCCCAGCACCCCACGCATCAGCAAAAAAACGGGCCCGTTCCATCGTGACGAACTGGTCATTGTCGCTGGCCACCACGCAGGCGGGCACAGGCAACTTGCCCAGCGGCATCGGCGCAAAGGAGTGAATCACCTCGATGTTGTCCACATCACTCGGGGATACAAGGAATACACCCTTGATCTGCGCCGGAACAATCCCCTGCTCGACTTTTTTCGCCAGCCACATGACCGTCGTAGCAACCCCCAGACTGTGGGCGACAATGATGGTATCGGGAGGCATTTTCCCGACAGCTTCGTCAAGCGTTTTGATCCATTCTTCTTTTTCGGGCTTGTCCCAACAACGCTGCACCACGCGTGTTGCATTCGGCAAACTCTTCGCCCAAAAACTCTGCCAATGAGCGGGACCGGAATTATTCAAACCAGGCACAATCAAGTAGTTCATTTGCGTTCTCCATCATTTCCCTACAAAAATAGTATAAAAACGGCCGTTTTGGGGGAATTCCAGCCCTTTTCGGCAACTTCACCTAGCCCGCAAGCAAAAACATTCTATCTTTAAAGCGTATATAACCAAAGTGTTTCTAGGATTTTATGGAGAAACTATGAAAAGAGCCAATGCAATTGCATCAGCAATCCTTCTTGCAGCCACCTGCGTTTTCGCCCAGCAACAGAACACCACCGTTCAACAGACAACAATCCAACAGACTACTGTTCAACAAACAACAATCCAGCAGACCACTGTCCAACAGACAACAATCCAACAGGACTCTATCTCTGAAATCGACAAGACCACAGCCGAACCGCCAGCCAAAAAAGTTCGCAATGCCACAGCCGGCATCGGTATCCGCGGCGATTTCAACTTCGCTAACTACTGGGGAACCGAAGAACTGAACGGAGCCGATGGAGAAGCGAGCGGCTGGGGTTTCAACTTCGGTATCACAGCAAGATTCGAGATTATTGACGTACTCTGGTTCACTCCGGAACTGCACTTTGAATATCTCAAGCTGGCCCAGGACTATGACGAAATCAACGTCGACCTGAAACAAAGCAACCTTGTACTCCCCTTAATGATCAGAGCTGTTCTCCACCCGCGAGTCTATTTCGAAGTCGGTCCGCAGCTCAGCCTCAATCTCAGCAACGACTTTGAATACGATGCAGACCGCAGCGAAATCCACGTGCCCGGCGCCCCCGACATCGTGGTGGACAAGCCCAAGGACTTCGACGACAACATCGAACAGGCGACCTTCGCATTCGGTGTCGCGATGGGTCTTGGTTTCTACATCATTCCCGATCGTTTAAGCATCAACGCCCGCATCCATGTCGGTCTCACGGACCTCTATCCGGATGCAACAAGCGTCATACTCTACGAAGGCGAAGGCAGCAACAAGGTCGATCCCGACAAATGCAAAATCATGGTGGGAACAAAGCTCCGCACCATCAAGCTTGGTGCAAGTTTCTGGTTCATCTAGCTAGAAATAGACGAATCCACCAAACTTAATGAACACCCCTTCACCGTCATAAAAAGACTTTGTGTCGGTGAAGAAGGAATCGCCGAAGGCAAATTCACAGGCGACCAGGTTATCGTACTGCAACCGCACACCGATGGACGCGTTGACCTTATCCGACACGGTTTCCTCGATGGTGTAGTTCTCTCCAGTCGGCTTCTTGCCCCAGATGTAGTTGACTACATTCCATTCGTAATTCGCTTCGCCGAAGAACATCACGTACTTGTTCAAGAGCACCTCACTCACGATGTTCGGCACAAGAGTCATAGACAATACGTACTCCGACGTTTTAATATTCATGTTCTTCGCAGCATTGAAAGATTCCGTTGCATCAAAAATAGTTATGGGCCACAAGGCGTTCAGGCCCATGTACAGGTTGGCTCTTTCCGAGCGTAAAGCAGGAATACCGTAGTTGAACATGGGTACGAAGGTCATGCGGGAATCTACGTCTTCATTCACGACACGTTCATTAACTTCTTTCTCGTTTTGGTGACGAACAAACGCAACACCAGTAGACCAGAAATGCGTCCTAGCCATGGGACCGTCAGACACCATGAGAGAGCCCTTTATATCGCGATAGCGCTCTTCGACGACAGTACCGCCCTCCTCACTGGGATCAACATTCATTTCGTCGGCATATGTGACCCAATCTGCACCGGCCGTAATCACAAGGCCGCCAAGAACTTTGGACAAAGTAAGCCCCCAATCACTACCAGCGTAAGTGCCGTTCTTATTTCCGCTATCATCTTTCAAGGAAAGCTGGCCCAGGCTCAAACGCAATTCGGCCGCAAAGCCGTAAGTTGCGAAACCTAAGGTAGCCCGACCGAGATCGCCCGACAAGTCCATGCCGCCAAAGAAGCCGCCCAGGTCAAACACGCCCTGTTTTCCGGCAGGTTCCAAATAGACGAACTTTTGCCCGGCAAACTTGACAAGACGATTTTTCAGCAAGAGGTCGACGTTGTCACCAGCAGCTTCGTTTTCCACCATGTTGTAGGCATTGCCATGAACGACCGTGAATGGCGTTTTGGGAGGCGGTCCCTTCCTAGCCGGTTGAGACGCCGGTTGCGGAGCCGCCTTTGCCGAAGCAGCCTGTGCCGGAGTAGCCTGCGCCGGAGCAGCCGGTGCCGGAGCTTGAGCGGAATCAGGTTTTGGCTGTGCGGGGGTGGCGACGGTCACCTGTTTTTCGGGTGCCGGTTCAGCAGGTTTTGGTGATTCGGCCACAGCAGGTTCGGCAGCTACGGGCTGCACCGCGGCCTGTTCCTGCACAGGAACGGGTTCGGGCTCTGGAGCAGGAGGAGCGGGAACGGGTTCGTGTTCCGGCAGGGAATATCCTTCCGGCTGCGAACTCGGCAGGACATATTCAACAGGGACCGTTTCCGTAGCAGGCTCCGCCGGAGCGACGGCCTGATCTGTAGCAGGTGCCTCTTGCGCTTCCACCGGAGCCTCTTGCTGGGCAAGGGCAAAAACAGAAGCGACAAAAGTCAACGTAATCACTTTTTTCAAATTCATATTCAACTCCTTTCCCATAATAATACATCATTTTGAAAAAAAACGTATACACTAAGAACATTAAAGGCGCGACCATTATCTCTTTACTATATTAAATAAAATGAAGAAGCTCGTCCACGACAGAAAAGTTTGCCTCGCCTGTGCAGGATGTGTCGGCATGTGCCCCAAGATGGCGCTCGACATGTACGGCCTGGAATTGCAAATCGACCACGAAAAGTGCATCCGCTGCGGTATTTGTACCAACGCATGTCCCGCTGGAGCACTGAAGATTACGGAGGCGGACAATGCTTGATTCCCGTTACGACGTCATCGTCATTGGTGCGGGGCCGGCAGGCTCCGTTGCAGCACGCAACCTCGCCCGCGAAGGTCACAAGGTTCTGCTCATCGAAAAACGCGAACGTATCGGCTATCCTGTCCGCTGCGGCGAGGCGAGCACAACGCTTGCCGACCTACAGACCTATGGTCCCATCGACGACAGCTGCATCGAAAGCATTATCAATGGCCTGTATATTTACGGGCCGAACGGCGTGAATATCGAAGTCCCGAAACCGGGTACGGGAATCATGCTGAACCGCGAAATATTCGACCCGTGGCTCGCGAAGCTCGCGGCCGATGACGGTGCGCAGGTGGAGACCTGCGCCCGGGCCGACTTTGTCGGCGATGTCGAAGGCGGCGAGCGCATGGTGCGCATCGTACTCGGCAAAGGCAACGGGGACGGCACCGTCACCGAGACGGCCACCCAAGAAGTTTTTGCAAAAATGGTCATTGCGGCGGACGGCGTAGAGAGCCGCATCGGCCGCATGGTCGGGCTGGACTGCCTACAATATCCGGGCAAAACATGCACCGGCGTCGACATCCAGGTGCAGGGAATCCTGACAAAACCGGACTACCTGACCTTCTGGCAGGGCCACGATTTCATCAACGACGGCTATATCTGGAGTTTCCCGAAGCAGAAGTCGAACGTCACCAACTTCGGTGCGGGCTTCCTCGCAAACGGGAAACACGCCGGGAACATCCTCGAAATCACGATGGAATGGCTGGAAAAGCTGTTCCCCGGAGCCAAGATCAACTATACGGTCGGCGGGTTAATCCCCGTCTCGAGCGTGCTCAAGGACTATACGTTGGACCGCTTCGCCCTGGTGGGCGATGCCGCCCACCACACCAACCCGCTCACGGGTGGTGGCATCGCTTCCGCGATGCGGGCGGGCCGCTTCTGCGCCCAATACGTCAATGACGGTCTGGGTCGCGGCGTTCTTTCTAAGGAATTCTTGAAGCAGTACGAAAAGCGCTGCTACGGCTACTTCGGCAAGATGCACGACTTCGAGCTCAAGTTCCGCAGGTTCCTGCTCGCACTGAATCGCGACGACCAGATTGGACTCTACAAGGTTCTGCAGGGATTCGCCCTGGGCGGATACAAGAAGAGAGCCTTCCTCAAGACTCCCATGCAATCTGCGAAGTACCTGTATAAATTCTGGAAGTTTAAGTAGCTGTGAGCAGTGAGCTATGAGCGGTGAGGTTAAAACCTCATACCTCAAAGGGGCTTTAGCCCCGACCTCATACCTCGTACCTCGAAGCGACCGAAGGTCGCGACCTCATAGTCCCTCAGAACAATTCTTCCACTTTCGTTTGCGCGAGCACTCGATTATATATTATCCTCTTCCCCTTTACGCCGTCAGTTGCGCACACGTGCTGCGTCGGCGGCTTAAGGAAGGAGGCGGCCAAATGCGCCGCAACGTTTTCGGCATACACGGGACGGAGCCTTTCGGGAATCCACTCTGGATGCTTGCCAAAAATTTTTTTCATCAGTTCTTCACCAAACCTTCGATCCTTGTGCTTGCCCAGCAATAGCGACGGGCGGACCAGCGTAAGCGCTTCAAAGTTCATCATGGTCAAGCCCTCTTCGAGCATTCCCTTGAGGCGGTTGTAGAAGAACGGAGATTCGGTATTAGCCCCCTGCGCGCTCACACACAAAAAATGCTTCACGCCAGCCTTTTTTGCGATGGCCGCTAGCGAAAGCGGAAGCCTCACATCAATTCTCTCCTGTGCAGATTTGCTTCCCGCCTGTTTCCGGGTCGTTCCCAGGCAACAGAATGCAGCATCAGCCCCCGCAAAGTTCTTACGCAACTTGCACAATTCGGCAT
>Ga0265298_10004941_pt1 | contig 16880 bp, 29 predicted proteins | sample AusTroGonzalo_MG_3_FD_193486 | JGI IMG/M metagenome (GOLD analysis project Ga0265298, IMG submission 193486) | Bovine rumen microbial communities from tropical cattle in Woodstock, Queensland, Australia - Gonzalo_01 | ecosystem: Host-associated > Mammals > Digestive system > Stomach > Rumen ... | reverse complement strand
AATGCTCTTTGCTCTCATCTCGTTGTTGCTATTCGTTGCGCTCTGAATTGCCAGTAGCCGCCCAGTAGTTCTTCAGAGGGTTGGCGTACATGGTGAGGATGCGCTCACGCAGGAAGTCGGTGTCTTTGTCAGGAATGTCAATCTTGGCAATCTGTTCGTTGAGGTATTTCTCAAAGGCAGCCTTGTACTTGCCAATCTTTTCCGTTCCGCCAAGGAATTGCTCAGTAGCTTTCAGATTGCCGTTGAGCATGTCGAAAGCCAGATAGTTGGATGCATAAAGTTCGTAGCCGGAATGAATCTCCCTGTCCATCCTGTGGGCAAGCTCTTTGAAGAACTCGTTCTTTGGCAAGTCCTTCAGTTCGTCAATCCATGTGTTGACAGGTGTTCCGCAGCGATAGGTCACACGGCCTTTATAGCCAAAGATGCCTGTCTTCATGTTGTCCAGATCGTCTTGCTTACTCTTTTTATAGCTCGGATTGTCGCGTTTCAGTTGGAACTCTTTTGCTTTCAGATAGTCGCAGGGGTCGTATTCGTAGCTGATGGTAAGCGGCACGATGTTCAGATCGCGTAGCTTATCGACGAAGTTGTCGCCTGTTCCGCCCATGGCCAGCATCTTCAATACTGACTCCTGCGTGCGATCGTCAGAGTCCTTTGCACGACCTTCGCGTTGGGCAATCCAGATATTTTCTTTCTTCTCCGTTACAGCATAGTGAATATATCGGCTCATCAGTTCGGAGGAGCGCATCATCTCATGTGCAGTTAAACCTCGGCGCACGGTGAAGGCTTTATTCATCCTTACCAGTCGTTTAATCCAAGGATAGATGAGTAGGTTGTCGCCAATGCCAATCTCTACTGTCGTGGGGTGACCGTTTTTGATGAGTAATACGTCGAGGAAGGCGGAATCGAGCACAATGTCGCGATGATTCGAAACAAATGTGTAGCGCTGGCTAGTTCCTGGCAATTTCTTGCCGTCAAATGAACAGCCGTCGCAATGCTTTCGGATGATGTGGTTGACCACGGGCTTCATAAATCGCTTCTGGAAGTCGAGTGGTGTCTTGATGCCGATAAAACTAAGACGCAAAAGACAGTTGCGCAGTCCTTTGGGCAACCAGGGAGTAAAGCCGTTTATGATGGCGTTGAACTGACGATCGGTAATCAGTTCTTCGAAAGCCTGCTTCATTTCGCCTTTCTCGTAGGGGCGAATCTCATCAAATTCTCTCATTTAAAATTGATTTTCAATAATGTCGGTCAGGACGTCCTTCATCTCAAGACCTGCAGCTCGTACCTGCTGGGGAATGAAACTGGTGGCGGTCATGCCTGGAGTGGTGTTGATCTCAAGCATGGTGATGTCGCCTTCAGGAGAAATGATATAGTCGATGCGGATGATGCCATTACAGTGCAGGATGTCGTAGATGGCTGATGTGAGTTTCTGGGCACGCTCGGCCTGTTCAGCTGGAATGCGGGCGGGGGTGATCTCTTCTACCTGTCCGTTGTACTTCGCATCGTAGTCGAAGAACTCGTTTTTCGTGACTACCTCGGTGATGGGTAATACCACCTCTTTGTCCTTTGTCTTGTAGCATCCAACGGTGATCTCTGTGCCAGCAAGGAAAGACTCAATCATAACCTCGTCGCTCTCCATCATAGCTACGCGCAGAGCTGCAGCCAACTGGTCGGGCTTTGTGACCTTTGAGACACCGAAGCTGGAACCATCGTTTGCAGGCTTCACGAAACAGGGCATTCCAACCTTGTCGATGATGGCTTTCTTGCTTACAGTATGCTCCTGACCGCGACGTACCAATACGCTCTCGGCTACGCGCACGCCGTAGCCGCGCAGATAGTTGTTCAGTACGAACTTGTCGAAGGTCATCGCTTCCACCAGTACGTTGCTGGTAGAGTAGGGGATGTGAATCAGTTCGAAGTAGCCCTGCAGGATACCATTCTCGCCAGGAGTGCCGTGAATGGTGATGTATGCATAGTCGAAGAAACGTGTGTTTCCGTTCTCTTTGAACGAGAAGTCGTTCTTGTTGATAGGAGCTGTGGTGCCGTCGGGCAGTTCAACATGCCAATCGGTACCGCGCACGTCAACGATATACACGTTGTAGCGCTCTTTGTCCATAAACGAATAGATGCCTTGTCCAGAGCGCAGTGAGACATCGTGCTCTGATGAGTCGCCACCACAGACGATGGCAATAGTTCTTTTTGTGGGTTTCATATTATTTGGTTTTATCGTTATTTCGTTTTCATGTTATTCTGGGGTTTCTGTCTTCAGTCGCTTCCGCCATTTCTCGATGAGTGCTTGCATGTCTTCGGGCAGGTCACTGGTGAAATCCATCTGTTTGCCTGTGGTCGGATGGACGAAGCCAAGTGTCTTGGCATGAAGCACCTGACGAGGACAGAGTTTGAAGCAGTTCTGGATATATGCCTTATAGGAAGCAGTACGCTCACCACGCAGGATCTCGCAGCCTCCATAACGCTCGTCGGCGAAAAGCGGATGACCGATATGCTTCATGTGGGCACGTATCTGATGGGTGCGGCCTGTCTCCAACCTACATTCTACCAGGGTGGTGTAGCCATAACGTTCTAACACACGATAGTGGGTGACGGCAGGCTTGCCAATCTCAGAGTCGGGAGAGAAGACAGACATTCGCAGACGATCCTTCGGGTCGCGTCCGATATTACCTTCGATACGTCCTTCATCCTCCACAAAGTTGCCCCATACCAATGCTTGATAGCTGCGGTGGGTATCATGATTGAAGAACTGTTTGCCTAAGCTTGACTTGGCCTGAGGTGTCTTCGCAACGACCAGCAAACCACTCGTGTCTTTGTCGATGCGGTGGACCAGTCCTACCTGTGGATCGTTTGGGTCATAAGAGGGAAGGTTGCGTAGATGCCAGGCGATAGCATGGACAAGGGTGCCATGGAAATTGCCGCAGCCTGGATGGACGACCATGCCTGCGGGCTTATAGATGACCATCAGCTGGTCGTCTTCGTATCGTACGTCAAGGGGAATATCCTCTGGCTCGATAGTGGTGTCGAAATGCGGACGGTCAAGCATCAGCGTGATGACATCGCCTGGACGTACCTTGTAATTGCTTTTCACGGGCTTAGCCTCACGTCCCTGTTTCTGGTCTTCGGCTGAACATACATGAATGAATCCGGCTTCGGCTGCTGCCTGAATGCGGTTTCGTGTCTGATGTTGCATGTGCTCAGAGAGAAACTTGTCTATTCGCAAGGGCACTTGTCCACGGTCCACCTCTATGCGGTAGTGCTCGTAGAGTTGTCCGTCGGTACCAGATTCGTCAGCTGTTCCTTCCAACTCTTCCAGTTCTTCTATATCTTCGTAATCCTCTGTCATTATCTGAGTGATTGTCTTTGGGAATGATTCAGTTTTCTGTGATCTCAACGAAATCGTCTTCTTCGCTCGACTGGTCCTCTGGAATGTCGAGCATGGCATCGGTATTGTTCTCGTCTTCTGAGGTTCCGTTGCCGATGATCAGCATCAGTGGCGTCTCTATGGATACCATGTCGCCGGCTTGTATGTTTTTGCTGCCTGCCATGATGCCATATACCCAGTCGCGTTCACCGTCGATGATCTTTGGACTGAGGAGGTTGAATCCAATAGCTGACAGACGAGCCTGTGCCTCCCGATAACTACTGTTGTCGATGACGTCGGGAATCCTGACCTTGGGGGAACGGGTGGAGTTGATGGTAACATAAATGGTGCGTCCTTCTTTTACCTTGGTTCCTGCACCTGGTAATTGCACGAGAATCACATCGTCATCCATTTTCTTGTTGTAGCCAGTGTCGTTGGCTACGACAATCAGACCATATTCGGCCAGTTTGGAAGATGCTTCGGAGAAATCGGTTCCATAAAGGTCGGGCAGCTCATAGCCTTCTCCATGGTGTGTGTAGCTGTCGAGGCCGACCTTGATGCCTATGCAGATAACAATGATGACAATGATCATGGCTATCAGATTCCAAATAACAAACTTACCAATATACTTGTCGATGAATTCTTTAGTGCTCATTTGTACCTTATCTATTATTAGGGACGACAAAGGTACGAATAAGTAAGGAAAGAACCAAGAAAAATGAATATTTTTTGGATATCCCATTGTGATTGGGCGGTCTTTGACAGTTGTGGAAATCATGTTTGGACTGTTCTTAAATGAACCTCGAATAGTTAAATAAACATAAATTATTGTTCTGTAATGTTGTTTATGTAAAATAATATGTGTACCTTTGCAGCCGCAAAAGTGATTATTGCGCTGGCGAAATGCTAACAATACGCTGAAAAAGAGCAGTTTAGCTTTTTCAAGAAAGCTACAGGCTGTTTCTCCTTTTTGTGTGTGTATAGGTATGAGATGGCAAAATGACACTAATTATATAACAAATATTTTTTATTCATTATTATTCAAATTTTAAAACTGAAATGCCAGGATTATTAGGAAAAAAAATCGGAATGACTTCCGTTTTCAGTGCCGACGGTAAGAATGTACCGTGCACTGTTATCGAAGCTGGTCCTTGCGTTGTGACTCAGGTCAAGACAGTTGAGAAGGATGGCTACAAGGCTGTTCAGCTCGGTTTTGGCGAGGCTAAGGAAAAGAACACCACAAAACCCATGATGGGCGTGTTCAAGAAAGCCGGCACAACTCCGAAGGCCCACTTGGCCGAGTTCAAGTTTGATGAAGACTACAACTTGGGTGATACTATCACCGTTGAGCTTTTCGCTGATGCAGAGTTCGTAGATGTTGTAGGTACATCGAAAGGTAAGGGATTCCAGGGTGTTGTGAAGCGCCATGGTTTCGGTGGTGTAGGTCAGGCTACTCACGGTCAGGACGACCGTCTGCGTAAGCCAGGTTCTATTGGTGCTTGTTCTTACCCCGCTAAGGTGTTCAAGGGAATGCGCATGGGTGGCCACATGGGTGGTGACCGTGTTACAACGCAGAACCTGAAAGTGTTAAAGGTGATTCCAGAGCACAACCTTCTTCTCGTGAAGGGTAGTGTTGCTGGTTGTAATGGTTCAACTCTCTTAATTCAGAAGTAAGCTATGGAACTTAATGTATTGAACATCAACGGTCAGGAGACCGGAAGAAAGGTAACTCTGAATGAGAATATCTTTGGGATTGAGCCTAACGATCACGTTATTTATCTCGACGTAAAGCAGTATCTGGCTAATCAGCGTCAGGGTAACGCTAAATCAAAGGAACGTAGTGAGCATGCTGGTTCAACACGTAAGCTGGGTCGTCAGAAGGGCGGCGGCGGCGCACGTCATGGTGATATCAACTCACCTCTGTTGAAGGGTGGTGGCCGCGTGTTTGGTCCAAAGCCCCGTGACTACGGTTTCAAGCTGAACAAGAAGGTTAAGCAGTTGGCTCGTAAGTCAGCTCTCTCTTACAAGGCTCAGGATAATGCAATTTTGGTTCTCGAGGACTTCAACTTTGAGGCTCCTAAGACAAAAGAGATCCTAAATATTGCTAAAAATCTGAAAGTTGACGGTAAGAAGCTCCTCTTCGTTTTGCCCGATACAAACAAAAACGTATATTTGTCGGCTCGCAATCTGCAGTTTGCAGAGGTGATGGAGGCAGCTGCGGTCAATACTTACAAGGTGTTGAACGCTGATGTTCTTCTCGTTACTGAGAAATCACTGGAGACCATCGACGGAATCTTAAACAAGTAAAAAGGAGACATTAGATATGGCATTTATTGTAAAGCCCCTGGTCACTGAGAAGATGACCAAGATTACAGAAAAGACTTCTGTTGGTAAGAAGCTCCGCGCCCGCAGCAAGAAGACTGCTGAGGCAAAGAATGCTGTAGAGGAGAAACTTTCTTATGTCGTAAAGCGTAAGGGTAAGGCCGACGAGACAAAGGAAAAGACCATCTACACTTATGAGAAGCCCGCACGTCCCCAGTATGCATTCATTGTTAAGCCCGAGGCTAACAAGATTGAGATCAAGAAAGAAGTAGAGGGACTCTACAACGTTACGGTTCTTGACGTAAACACAATGCGTTATGCTGGTAAGCGTTCACAGCGCTACACCAAGGCAGGACTCGTGAAGGGTCAGAAGAACGCTTTCAAGAAGGCTATCGTAACGCTGAAGGATGGCGATGTTATTGATTTTTATAGCAATATCGATTAAATAAGAAATGGCAGTACGTAAATTAAAGCCCGTTACACCGGGGCAAAGACACAAGGTTATTGGCACGTTCGAGGATATTACTGCATCCGTGCCAGAGAAGTCTCTCGTTTACGGCAAACGTTCTACCGGTGGCCGAAACAACACTGGTAAGATGACCGTTCGCTACATGGGTGGCGGCCACAAGAAGAAGTATCGTCTGATTGACTTCAAGCGAGAGAAAGATGGTGTTCCTGCTGTAGTTAAGACAATCGAGTATGATCCGAACCGTTCGGCTCGTATCGCTCTGCTCTTCTACGCAGATGGTGAAAAACGTTACATTATTGCTCCTAATGGACTGCAAGTTGGCGCTACACTGATGTCGGGCGCTGAGGCTGCACCTGAGATTGGAAACAGCCTTCCCCTCGCCAACATTCCCGTAGGTACGGTGATTCACAACATTGAGCTCCGTCCTGGTCAGGGTGCATTGCTCGTTCGTTCGGCTGGTAATTTTGCTCAGTTGACTTCTCGTGAGGGAGCCTACTGCGTGATTAAGCTCCCTTCAGGAGAAACTCGCAAGGTGCTCTCTGCTTGTAAGGCTACCGTTGGTGCTGTAGGCAACTCTGACCACGCACTTGAGCAGTCAGGTAAGGCTGGTCGCTCACGCTGGTTGGGACGTCGTCCTCACAACCGTGGTGTTGTTATGAACCCGCATGATCACCCAATGGGTGGTGGTGAAGGCCGTCAGTCTGGTGGACACCCACGTTCACGTAAGGGTCTGTACGCTAAGGGTCTGAAGACACGCGCACCGAAGAAGCTTTCAAACAAGTACATTATTGAAAGAGCTAACAAGAAGTAAACAAGAAATCAGAAGAGTTAAATTATGAGTCGTTCATTAAAGAAAGGTCCGTATATCAACGTCTCTCTCGAGAATAAGATTCTCGCCATGAATGAGAGCGGTAAGAAAACAGTCGTTAAGACTTGGGCCAGAGCATCAATGATTTCCCCCGATTTCGTGGGACACACTGTTGCAGTTCATAACGGTAACAAATTTATCCCTGTTTACGTTACAGAAAACATGGTTGGTCACAAGCTCGGTGAGTTCGCACCCACACGTCGCTTCGGTGGTCACGCCGGTAACAAGAAGTAATCCCAGGGAAAATTGAAAATTAAAAATTGAAAATTAAAAATGGGAGCAAGAAAACATATTAAGGCTGAAGAGAGAAAAGCAGCTCTTAAGACACAGTATTTTGCAAAGCTGAAAGGCTGTCCTTCTTCTCCGCGCAAGATGCGCTATGTCGTTGACATGATCCGCGGCATGGAAGTAAACCGCGCTCTTGGCGTTCTGAGATTCTCGAAGAAGGCTGCTTCTGCAGACGTAGAGAAACTCCTCCGCTCGGCTATCGCTAACTGGGAAGCTAAGAACAATCGCAAGGCTGAGGCTGGCGAACTGTTCATCACCCGAGTTTTCGTTGACGAGGGCGTGACCATGAAGAGAATGAGACCGGCACCTCAGGGTCGCGGATATCGCATCCGTAAGCGTTCTAACCACGTAACCCTGTTTGTCGACGCTAAAACTAACGACGTAAAAGAATAATAGAATGGGACAGAAAGTAAATCCAATTAGCAACCGTCTGGGTATCGTTAGAGGTTGGGATTCAAATTGGTTCGGAGGCAAGGACTTCGGAGATAACCTGGTAGAGGATCAGAAAATCCGTAAGTACCTCAACGAGCGTCTGGCTAAGGCCAGCGTATCGAAGATTGTCATCGAACGTACATTGAAACTGGTGACCATTACTATTTGCACGGCTCGTCCGGGTATCGTTATTGGTAAGGGTGGACAGGATGTCGACAATCTGAAGGATGAGCTGAAGAAGCTCTTCGATAAGGAGATTCAGATTAACATTTTTGAAGTGAAGCGTCCAGAACTCGACGCAACAATCGTTGCCACAAACATCGCTCGCCAGATTGAGGGCAAGATTGCTTATCGCCGCGCTATCAAGCAGGCTGTTGCCAATACAATGCGCGCCGGTGCCGAGGGTATTAAGGTTCAGATTTCGGGACGCCTGAACGGTGCTGAGATTGCCCGCAGTGAGATGATCAAGGAAGGCCGTACGCCATTGCACACCTTCCGTGCTGATATCGACTTCTGCCAGGCTGAGGCTCTTACTAAGGTGGGTCTGCTGGGTATCAAGGTCTGGATTTGCCGTGGTGAAATCTATGGCAAGGTTGACCTCGCTCCAAACTTCTCTCAGGAGAAGCAGAGCAGCCGTTCAAACGGTGGTAACAGAGATGGCCGTAAGTTCCGTAATAAGAAGAAGTAATAACTGTTTAAAGTAAGAAGCTATCATGTTACAACCAAAGAGAGTAAGATATAGAAGACCTCAAGATGGACGTGGCAACAAAGGCAACGCCCACAGAGGAACAACACTGGCTTTCGGAAGCTTCGGCATCAAGACCCTTGACGCAAAGTGGATCGACAGCCGCCAGATTGAGGCAGCTCGTGTTGCCATCAACCGTTACATGAACCGTGAAGGTCAGGTGTGGATTCGCATCTTCCCCGACAAACCCATCACTCGCAAACCTGCAGACGTCCGAATGGGTAAGGGTAAGGGTGATCCCGCAGGATGGGTTGCACCTGTGACTCCTGGTCGTATTCTGTTTGAGGTAGAGGGCGTTCCCTTCGACATCGCTAAGGAGGCACTTCGCCTCGGTGCTCAGAAGCTGCCCGTGAAGACCAAGTTTGTTGTAAGACGTGACTACGATAAAAACGCTTAATTAGTATGAAGATCAAGGAATTGAAAGAGCTCGAGACCAAGGAATTGGCAGAGCGCATTGAGACTGAGGTTGCCAAGTACAACCAGATGAAGTTGAATCATAGCATCACTCCCCTGGAGAATCCATCACTGATTAAGGCTGCACGTCGCGATATTGCACGCATGAAGACGGAACTCCGTCAGAGAGAACTTAACAAATAACAATGGTCCAGATGGAAACAAGAAATTTAAGAAAGACAAGACAGGGTGTTGTAATCAGCAACAAAATGGATAAAACCATTGTTATTGCAGCCAAGTTCAAGGAGAAGCACCCGATGTATGGTAAGTTCGTTCAGAAGACGAAGAAGTACCATGTTCATGATGAGAAGAATGAGTGCAATGTAGGTGATACAGTGCTCATTATGGAAACCCGCCCTCTGTCAAAGACAAAGCGCTGGAGATTAGTACAAATCGTTGAAAAAGCTAAGTAAATATGATACAGACAGAATCAAGACTTACAGTAGCTGATAACAGCGGTGCACGCGAGGCTCTCTGCATCCGTGTGCTGGGTGGTACCCGCCGCCGTTATGCCAGCGTAGGTGACGTGATTGTCGTCGCTATCAAGAACGCAATCCCTACGAGTGACGTAAAGAAGGGTGCAGTATCAAAGGCTCTCATCGTTCGTACGAAGAAGGAAATCCGTCGTCCCGACGGTTCTTACATCCGTTTCGATGATAATGCCTGTGTACTTCTGAATAACGCTGGTGAACTTCGTGGCAGCCGTATCTTCGGCCCTGTTGCCCGTGAGCTCCGTGCCGTTAATATGAAGGTCGTTTCTTTGGCACCTGAGGTTCTTTAACATTTTAAAGTATTAGAAGTAATGAACAAGTTACATATTAAGAAAAACGATACAGTTGTTGTTCTGGCCGGTGAGGACAAGGGCAAGACTGGTAAGGTGCTGAAGGTCTTGGTAGACAAGCAGAAGGCTATCGTTGAGGGTGTAAACTTCGTCAACAAAAGCTCTAAGCCAAGTGCCAAGAATCCTCAGGGTGGCTTCGAGAAAGTAGAGGCTCCCATCCATATTTCCAATTTGAGTCTGATTGATCCGAAGAGCGGAAAGCCTACTCGCGTTGCTATCAAGCACGAGGGTAAGAACGTGATTCGTATCGCTAAAAAGTCTGGGGAGGAGATTAAGTAATGGCAAATACAGCACAATTGAAGAAAACCTATGCTGAGCAGATTGCTCCAGCATTGAAGAAGCAGTTCAACTATAGCTCTGCTATGCAGATCCCCGTACTCAAGAAGATCGTTGTCAATCAGGGTCTGGGAGATGCAACACAGGACAAGAAGATCATTGAAGTTGCTATCAACGAGATTTCGGCTATCTGCGGTCAGAAGGCTGTAGCTACCTACTCAAAGAAGGATATCGCAAACTTCAAGCTTCGTAAGAAGATGCCTATTGGCGTGATGGTAACACTGCGTCGTGAGCGCATGTACGAGTTCCTTGAGAAGCTCGTTCGTATCGCTCTGCCCCGTATCCGTGACTTCAAGGGTATCGAGAGCAAGTTCGACGGTCGTGGTAACTATACACTCGGTATTCAGGAGCAGATCATCTTCCCTGAAATCAATATCGATGCAGTTGACCGCATTCAGGGTATGAACATTACCTTCGTAACAACAGCAAAGACCGACGAAGAGGGATTCGCTCTTCTGAAAGCTTTCGGCCTTCCATTCAAGAACGCTAAAAAAGACTAAGAAAATATGGCAAAAGAATCTATGAAGGCCCGTGAGGTCAAGCGCGCAAAGATGGTTGCCCAGTATGCTGAAAAGCGTGCTGCACTGAAGAAAATCATCGCAACAGCCGATGTGAACACCGAAGATGGTGCCATGGCTGCTTATGAGGCTGCACGCAAGTTGCAGGCTATCCCCAAGAACGCTAACCCCATCCGTCTGCACAATCGTTGCAAGATGACTGGTCGTCCAAAGGGATACATGCGCCAGTTCGGCCTGTCGCGTATTCAGTTCCGTGAGATGGCTTCAAGCGGTCTCATTCCCGGAGTGAAGAAGGCAAGCTGGTAAGCAATCAGCAAAAAGAGAGTTATCTTTAATATTGTCGGGGGAGTCCCGATTAATTAAACTTTTATATTTTATGACAGATCCAATAGCAGATTTTCTGACGAGGTTGAGAAATGCAATCATGGCTCATCACCGTGTTGTAGAAGTACCAGCTTCAAACTTGAAGAAGGAAATCACCAAGATCCTCTTCGAGAAAGGTTACATCCTGAACTACAAGTTCATCGAGGATGGCCCTCAGGGAACTATCAAGGTTGCCTTGAAGTATGATCCCACAACAAAAGAGAACGCAATCAAGTGTCTCAAGAGAGTGTCTACACCAGGTCTTCGCAAGTACACTGGTTACAAGGACATGCCGCGTGTAATTAACGGACTGGGTATCGCTATCTTATCTACGTCCCAAGGTGTAATGACAGACAAAGAGGCTGCACAGCAGAAGATTGGCGGTGAGGTTCTTTGCTACGTTTATTAATTGGAGGATAGAATATGTCAAGAATAGGAAAATTGCCAATTAGTATTCCTGCTGGCGTTACAGTAGCACAGGATAAGGACGGCGTAGTTACCGTAAAAGGTCCTAAGGGCGAACTTTGTCAGAAAGTCGATAAGTCGATTCTCGTAAAGATCGAGGATGGTCACGTGACCTTCGAGATCGACGAGAAGAGTCCAGTAAATATCAAGCAGAAGCAGGCTTTCCATGGTCTCTATCGCGCACTCGTTAACAACATGGTTGTTGGCGTCAGCGAGGGTTACAAGAAGGAAATGGAGCTTGTTGGTGTTGGTTATCGTGTTTCTAATCAGGGTAATCTCATTGAGTTTGCTCTTGGTTACACCCACCCCATCTTCATCCAGCTTCCTAAGGAAGTAAAGGTTGAGACAAAGTCGGAACGTAACCAGAACCCTCAGATTATTCTTGAGAGTGCCGATAAGCAGCTGCTTGGCCTTATCTGCGCAAAAATTCGTTCTTTCCGTATGCCTGAGCCTTACAAAGGAAAGGGTATTTTGTTCAAGGGTGAAGTTATTCGTCGTAAGTCGGGTAAGTCAGCTTCAGCTAAGTAATTCAAAATTTAAAAATTAGAGAATTATGACAACAAAGAAAGTTGAAAGACGAATCAAGATTAAATACAGAATTCGTAAGAGCGTTTTCGGTACGGCCGAGCGTCCTCGTATGAGCGTGTTCCGCTCTAACAAGCAGATCTACGTTCAGGTGATTAATGATTTAGAAGGTAAAACACTTGCATCTGCATCTTCACTGGGTCTTGAGGCTATGCCAAAAATCCAGCAGGCAGAGAAGGTTGGTGAACTGATTGCCGCTAAGGCTCAGGAGGCTGGCGTAAAGGCTGTAGTCTTCGACCGTAACGGTTATCTGTACCACGGACGTGTAAAGTCTCTCGCCGATGCAGCTCGTAAAGGTGGACTTAATTTTTAAACGATTATGGCAATGAACAAAGTTAGAGTAAATAGTGACGTTGAACTGAAAGACAGACTGGTTGCCATCAACCGTGTTACAAAGGTAACAAAGGGCGGTCGCACCTTTACATTTGCAGCTATCGTTGTAGTCGGTGACGGCAACGGCATTATCGGCTGGGGCCTCGGCAAGGCTGGCGAAGTTACCGCAGCTATCGCTAAGGGCGTAGAGGCTGCTAAGAAGAATCTCGTAAAGGTTCCTGTCCTGAAGGGCACAATTCCCCACGAGATGGAATCTCGCTTCGGCGGTGCACAGGTATTCCTGAAGCCTGCAGCAGCAGGTACTGGTCTTGTGGCTGGTGGTGCTATGCGTGCTGTACTGGAGAGCGTAGGTGTTAAGGACGTGCTTGCCAAGTCAAAGGGTTCTTCTAACCCTCACAACCTGGTGAAGGCTACCATCAATGCCTTGGCTCAGATGCGTGATGCCTACACTGTAGCTGGCACACGTGGCGTAAGTATGGATAAAGTATTTAGAGGATAAAAGGAGATAAAACTATGGCAACAATTAAGATTAAGCAGATTAAAAGTAAGATCGGTTATCCCGTTGACCAGAAGCGTACTCTCGAGGCACTTGGACTTCACAAGATCTCTCAGGTGGTTGAGAAGGAAGATACTCCTGATATCCGCGGTATGATTCGCAAGGTTCATCACTTGGTGACCGTTATCGACTAAACAGTAATCACATTTAAAAGAGAATTCGACTATGAAACTGAATAATTTGAAGCCTGCTGAGGGTTCTACACACTCACGTCGCAGAATTGGTCGCGGTCCTGGTTCAGGTCTGGGTGGCACTTCTACACGTGGTCACAAGGGTGCAAAGGCTCGCTCTGGCTATAAGAAGAAGATTGGTTTTGAAGGTGGTCAGATGCCTCTGCAGCGCCGTCTGCCTAAGTTCGGCTTTAAGAACATCAACCACAAGGAGTATTTCGCAGTGAACCTTTCTACGCTGCAGAAGCTCGCCGAGGAGAAGAACCTTGCTAAGATCGGTATTGAGGAGCTGGTAGCTGCCGGCTTGACCAACGGCAAGGAACTTGTAAAGGTTCTTGGTATGGGCGAACTGAAGGCTAAGCTTGAGGTTCAGGCTAATGCCTTCTCAAAGACTGCCGAGGAAGCAATCAAGGCAGTAGGTGGAAACGCAACAATAATCTAAACTAAAATGAAGAAGTTTATAGAGACACTGAAGAACATTTGGAAGATCGAGGATCTGAGGGTTCGCATCCTGATTACGGTTGGCTTCGTTGCTATTTACCGTTTTGGTTCCTTCGTTGTACTTCCTGGTATCAACCCAAGCATGCTGGATACGCTCCAGAAGCAGACCGCAGGCGGCTTGATGTCGCTGTTGGATATGTTCTCCGGTGGTGCATTTTCCAATGCGTCTATTTTCGCTCTTGGAATCATGCCTTACATCTCGGCTTCTATCGTTATGCAACTTCTTGCTGTTGCTGTACCTTATTTCCAGAAGATGCAGCGTGAAGGTGAGAGCGGACGCAAAAAGATTAGCATGTATACTCGGTACCTGACAGTAGCAATCCTGCTGTTCCAGGCACCGAGCTACCTTATCAATCTGAAGATGCAGGCAGGTACAGCCCTTGCAACGGGTATCAGCTGGCCTGTATTCATGTTCCCCGCTACAGTCATCCTTGCAGCTGGAAGTATGTTCATCCTTTGGTTGGGTGAGCGCATTACAGATAAAGGTATAGGTAATGGTATCTCAATGATCATTATGATTGGTATCGTGGCTCGTCTGCCACAGGCCTTCGTTCAGGAGGTTACCTCTCGTTTCACTGCTATCAGTGGTGGCGGTATCGTGATGTTCCTCATTGAGATTATCATTCTTTATGCAGTTGTTTGCGCAGCTATCGTTTTGGTACAGGGTGTTCGCAAGATTCCTGTACAGTATGCAAAGCGAATTGTCGGTAATAAGCAGTATGGTGGTGCTCGCCAGTACATTCCTCTGAAGCTGTTTGCTGCCAACGTGATGCCTATCATCTTTGCTCAGGCAATTATGTTCATCCCGCTGACCATCATTCAGTATACTAATCCAGAGAATGCAAGTTGGTTGCTCCGCGCTATGCTGGATCACCACAGTTGGATGTACAACTTGGTCTTCGCACTGCTGATAATCGCATTCACCTACTTCTACACTGCTATCACGTTGAACCCAACGCAGATGGCTGAGGACATGAAGCGTAACAATGGATTCATTCCTGGCGTGAAGCCTGGTAAGGATACTGCTGACTTTATTGATACAGTAATGTCGCGTATCACTTTCCCTGGATCACTCTTTATCGCTTTCATCGCCATCATGCCTGCTTTCGCAAGTCTGCTTGATGTTCAGGACGCATTCTCGCAGTTCTTTGGCGGTACCTCTCTGCTCATCCTTGTTGGTGTTGTACTCGACACCCTGCAGCAGATTGAGAGCCACCTGCTTGTGCGTCACTATGACGGTCTCCTCAACGAGGGACGTATTCATGGACGTGGCGGTGTTTCAGCCTACTAAGAAATGAAGATATTTCTGAAGACTGAAGATGAAATTGAGCTGATGCGTCAGGCTAACATGCTTGTTGCAAAAACGCTTGGCGAATTAGCAAAACATATCAAACCTGGCATAACGACCCTCCAGTTGGATAAGATTGCCGACGAATTCATTCGCGACAATGGGGCAATTCCAACATTCAAGGGCTTCCCTAATCCTTATGGAGGGCCGTTTCCCGCCAGCATCTGCACCTCGGTCAACGAAGTTGTTGTTCATGGTGTGCCAAATGAAAAGACAGTCCTGAAGGATGGTGATATCATCTCGATTGATTGTGGCACGCTACTCAACGGATTCAATGGTGATTCTTGCTATACGTTTTGTGTAGGCGAGGTATCAGAAGAGGTGAAGACGCTACTGCGAACGACCAAGGAATCTCTGTATAAGGGTATCGAACAGGCCATCGCAGGACATCATGTGGGAGACATCAGCGAGACTGTACAGTCTTACTGCGAAGCACAGGGGTATGGTATTGTGCGAGAGTTGACAGGTCACGGCATTGGTCGTGAGATGCATGAAGATCCTCCCGTTCCAAACTATGGACGTCGTGGACAGGGTGTAATGCTTAAAGCTGGCATGTGCATCGCAATTGAACCGATGGTCACTATGGGTAAGAAGGACATCTGTCTTTTGCCAGACCGTTGGAGCGTATGTACACGCGATGGCAAGCCTGCCGCTCATTTCGAACATACAATAGTTGTTCGTAAGGGAAAGGCTGAGATTTTATCATCGTTTGACGAAATAGAAACATTTGAAGGTAAACTTTACTAAAAAAGTATGGCAAAACAATCCGCTATCGAGCAGGACGGAACAATTATCGAGAGTCTCTCGAATGCAATGTTCCGCGTAGAACTTGAAAATGGTGTGCAGATCATAGCGCACATCTCTGGCAAGATGAGAATGCACTATATCCGCATCCTGCCCGGTGACAAGGTGAAGGTCGAAATGAGTCCATACGACCTGACTAAGGGTAGAATCGTATTCAGATATAAATAAAAAATATTCAAATCATATGAAGACAAGAGCATCATTGAAGAAGCGTACACCCGACTGTAAAATCGTTCGTCGCAAGGGTCGTCTGTTCGTGATCAACAAGAAGAACCCTAAGTACAAGATGCGTCAGGGTTAAAAAAAGCTAAATAAGTTGTGTAAAGGTAGGAGATATCATTTTATTTCCTTACCTTTGCATGCTTTTTGAAAAAATCGATTTTTATTTTTACTATTTTTCATTATTTAATTAACAAATGGCAATAAGAATTGTTGGAGTAGATTTGCCCCAGAATAAGCGTGGCGAAATCGCATTGACCTATATCTATGGTATTGGTCGAAGTAGTTCAGCAAAGATCTTGGACAAGGCCGGCGTGAGCCGCGACCTGAAAGTCAGCGAGTGGAGCGACGATCAGGCAGCCAAAATCCGTGAAATTATCGGCGCTGAATTTAAGGTAGAAGGTGATCTCCGTTCAGAGATCCAGTTGAACATCAAGCGCCTCATGGATATCGGTTGCTATCGTGGTGTCCGTCATCGTAATGGTCTGCCTGTACGTGGTCAGAGCACAAAGAACAACGCTCGTACACGTAAGGGTAAGAAGAAGACTGTTGCAAACAAGAAGAAGGCCACTAAGTAAAGTTTAACGTTTAAAGTTTAAAGTTTAGAATTATGGCAAAGAAAACAGTCGCTTCTAAGAAGAGAAACGTGAAGGTTAATGCTATTGGTCAGCTTCACGTTCACAGTTCTTTCAATAATATTATCGTATCTTTGGCTAACGATGAGGGTCAGGTGATCTCTTGGTCGTCAGCTGGTAAGATGGGCTTCCGCGGCTCTAAGAAGAATACTCCTTATGCTGCTCAGATGGCTGCAGAGGATTGCGCTAAGGTTGCTTTTGATCTTGGTCTCCGTAAGGTAAAGGCTTATGTAAAGGGTCCTGGTAACGGACGTGA
>Ga0265298_10004940_pt1 | contig 16885 bp, 13 predicted proteins | sample AusTroGonzalo_MG_3_FD_193486 | JGI IMG/M metagenome (GOLD analysis project Ga0265298, IMG submission 193486) | Bovine rumen microbial communities from tropical cattle in Woodstock, Queensland, Australia - Gonzalo_01 | ecosystem: Host-associated > Mammals > Digestive system > Stomach > Rumen ... | reverse complement strand
GCCTGGACGCAAAACGCGAGCCCCTAACCCCTCTGGAGTGCGTTTAAACACACCATTCTCTTCAGGTTTAACAATCATGTCGTTATATTTCACAATGAGTTTGACGGCTAATTCTTTCCATGTATTCAGCATCTCATCGGCCTTCGTCGAGGTGTAACGCGTTAGATAGTCTATTCGTTCCTTTTCTGGAAGCATCAGAGCCTTATCCTCCACTTCCTTCTGCAACCTGAAATAGGAATTATCGAGGGAATCCCTTACTTTTTCCAACGTGGGAAACAATAGCGAATAGCGTGGATATACCATATTGCTCACCCAGTTCTGCACCCAATAGGCATTCTCCATCGAAAACGTCAGTGCATCCGCTCCCTCAGTTGCATAAGGCTTGGGAGCATTCATAGTACAACAGTAAACAGGTGTATAGGGCACCATATTGCCATCATCATTGCCAAACCACAACACACCACCTATTTCGCGAGGTAACCAGGAACGCATCTGCGACACATAAGAGAAGGCTGTCTGCTGAGTCGAGGTGGGACGCTCGTTAAAATATTTCTTTCCATCGACTTCATAATAAAGAGGTGTAGGACGATAAGGCATCTGCCATATTCCGCCACCAATGTCATTACTTAGATCAAAGGGGGTGTTCTCGTAGTGGTCGCGCATAGCTGTCTGGATATCAGCCACAGAGAGTTTCCTGTTCGGCTTTACCCATAACGGCATTGGTTCAGCATCCTTCTGAACACCTTCTGCCCAAGGGATATAGCGATCCATACCGTCGGCATAGCGATTAAAGAAGCTCCACACGCGTGCGTCACAGATACGACGCCCGGAGAAATCGGGGAAGGCATAGGTATTGCAGAAAGAGAAATCCTCGTCCTTACCGTTGAACCATCCCATCTTACGTGCATAGCTGACCACGTTCTTCGAAAAGAGCACATCGCCCGACTTGTCTTTCATGTTGAAACGACTGATGCGGCTCTGATTGGCATGACCACAAATCATATCATCAGGAATACGAAGAGCCACCCAAACGGTACGTTCCTTCGAGAGCTTACGATCACTGGCACATCCCATCATCTCCATAATCCACGCTTCGTTGGGGTCACAGATGGTGAAGGTCTCGCCCTCCGAGTTGTAACCGTAGCGTTCTACGAGGGTGGTCATTATCTGAATAGCTTCGCGTGCCGTCTTGGAACGCTGCAGGGCGATATAGATCAGCGAACCATAATCCAGAATGCCTGTTGTGTCCACCATTTCTTCACGACCGCCAAAGGTTGTCTCACCGATGGTCACTTGCCATTCGTTGATATTACCGATCACGTTATATGTCTCTAACGCTTCTTCAATCTCTCCCCCATATTCATTAGTGTCCCAGTTGTAGACCTTTCGCATCTCGCCTTTCGAATGATGAGCGGCGGGATAGTGGGCCAATCCAATAAACATGCCATAGTCATCTGCATTATAGGTGCAGATGACGGAGCCGTCCTTTGAGGCTTTCTTACCCACAATGAAATTTGTGCAGGCATCGGCCTCGCTGACTGTCATAGGTGAGATAAATGAAAAGAGAAGGAAAGCCGATACAACCAAGCGTGTTGTTTTTTCTATCATAATATGTTTCCTTAAATCTTCAGTTTTGAACTATGGTCAGCTTTGAAGCTCATATCGAGTCCCTTTACACTATGGGTGAGGGCTCCTACAGAGATGAAGTCAACACCCTGTTCAGCATAGTCGCGGATGGTATCGAAGGTGATTCCCCCACTCGACTCCGTTTCGTAACGATGGTCAATCAGCTCAACAGCCTTTTTTGTATCGGGCACTGAGAAATTGTCGAGCATGATACGGTCGACGCCACCATGTTCCAGCACCTGGTTCAGCTCATCGAACGAACGCACCTCTATCTCAATTTTCAGGTCGAGTCCTTTTTCCTTGAGATAATCGTGGCAGCGGTCAATAGCATTCACAATACCGCCTGCAAAGTCGATATGATTGTCCTTCAGAAGAATCATATCAAACAATCCGATGCGGTGGTTACAACCACCACCGATCTTAACAGCCTGTTTCTCCAACATGCGCATGCCAGGAGTGGTCTTACGAGTATCGAGCACGCGTGTGCCTGTACCCTCCAAACGCTTCACGTAGCGGTTGGTCATCGTAGCAATACCGCTCATGCGCTGCATGATATTGAGCATCAGGCGCTCCGTCTGCAGAAGCGAGCGAATACGACCAGTGACGCTCATGGCGATATCACCTTTCTTCACATGGGCACCATCCTGCATGAACACCTCGACCTTCATCTCAGGGTCGAAACGACGGAACACCTCTTTGGCCACTTCAACACCAGCCAAGATACCGTCTTCCTTGATAAGAAGGAGCGACTTGCTCATTGCATCCTCAGGAATGCAACACAACGTGGTGTGGTCTCCATCGCCTATATCTTCAGCAAATGACAGGTCAATAAGTCTGTCAACAAGTTCTTCAACAGATAACATACTTTCTGAGTCTTTAAAACAAATCATCCAGGAAAATGCCGACGCCTACACGGATGCCAGCACCGCTATACTTGCTGTGCTCCTTAAAGCTTTGGTCATAATAAAACTCCGGCTCGATGGTTACAGTCTTACTGACAAAGAATACATAACCAATCTGCACACCAGGCATCAAGTCATTATAACTTTCGTCATCGAACGAGAAGTGCTTGAACTTAGCGCCTGCTCCTAGATAGAGACCATTCTGGTCGATGTAATAACGGATGCCTGCACCAACAGCAAAAGTGGTAGGAGCATTCTTGCGATAGTTGTAATCCATTACTCCCAACGCCATCCAATTATCTTCAATCATATATCCACAACGAGCGGTAAGGTCGAGTTTCAGCTTATCCTCACCAGTGTAGTTGAAGTCAAGTCCAGACAGACTTGCATTCAAATAGGAAGTACCTTTTTCAAACTGAGCAAATGAGGATGCCGAAAGAACCAACGCCATCATCAAAAAAAAGATTTTCTTTTTCATTTTAATAATATAATTAATTTAGTTTCATTTCTTTTCTGTACCATAACACGAACCATACCACTCCAATCAGCAGAGCAGTCGCACCAACACCATAGCCAATGTTCATATCAAGAGCTAAAGCATTCTTGGAAACCATGATGAACGACGAGCAAACGACGGTCATGAACAGCGCTGGTAGCAGAGTAATCCAGTAATTCTTACGTTCTCTAACGAGATAGACCGTGATAGCCCAAAGGGTGAACACTGCAAGTGTTTGATTGGCCCATCCGAAATAGCTCCAGATGATGTTAAAGCCGTCGGGGTTCTCTATATTATAGAAGAGGAGTAAGAGTGTGACGCCAAACAAGGGTATGCATATCCAGATGCGTTTCATAACGCTCCTCTGATCCAGATGGATGAACTCCGCAATAATTAGACGAGCTGAACGCAAGGCTGTATCACCACTAGTGATAGGCGCTGCAACGACACCCAGCATAGCAAGAATTCCACCAAACGTGCCAAGCCATCCTTCGCTGACTGCTGTTACCACCTCAGGTGCCTGCAACGTTGTAGGCAAGCCTAATTCTTCAGCAGCTCCACCATAGAAGAAGTACATCGATACGGAAGCCCAGATGAGGGCTACAAGTCCTTCAGTAATCATCGAACCATAGAACATCGGTCGTCCCATTTTCTCATGCTTCACGCAACGCGCCATTAGAGGGGTCTGCGTAGCGTGGAAACCACTGATGGCTCCACAGGCAATGGTAATAAACAGGGCTGGGAATATAGGTGTTGTAAAGCCCTCTCCTTCGATGCCATTATAGAGTTCAGGCAGTGCAGGCCACTTTATCAATAGCACAGCCATCAAGGCAACGGCCATAAAGAGCATCGAAACAGCAAACAGTGGATAAATCCTTCCGATAATCTTATCAATAGGCAACATCGTAGCAATGATGTAATACGCGAAGATTATTCCACACCAGATATACACCCACTGCAAGTCGTCGCTGCACAACTTACCAAGTATCAGCGCAGGACTGTACACAAACACGGAGCCGACCATCATCAGCAAGAACACAGAGAACACAAGCATAACCTTCTTCGTGGGCTGTCCGAGATAGCGGCCGACAAGTTCTGGCTGGCCAGCTCCGTCATTTCTCAGTGAAAGCATGCCTGACAAATAGTCGTGTGTAGCACCTGCGAAGATACATCCAAGTACAATCCAAAGGTAAGCTGCCGGACCGAACTTAGCACCCATGATAGCACCGAAGATAGGTCCCGTGCCCGCGATGTTCAGAAACTGGATCATAAAAACCTTCCATGAAGGCAATACAATAAAGTCCACCCCATCGGCTTTTGCCACAGCTGGCGTAACTCGGTCGTCAGGAGCAAACACACGCTCAACGAAGCGGCCATATACAATATAACCGAGGATGAGCAACAACAAACTAAAAATGAATGTAATCATAATAATTGTAAAGGTAGTACTTCGGTTTGCAAAGGTACAACTTTGAATCGAAACGACAAAGGCTTTCACATTTTTTTTAGCAACAAAATAGAAACGCCCAACCTGGGGCTTCAACAAATATCACGATATTGCTCCATTTAGTAGTATATTTCCAAGAACTGAAGAGCACGTTTCAACTAGTTGAATGGTTAGGCGAGAAGACCGGTATCTATGAGCTTCAAGTGAGGTTTTAAGTGAGGTTTAAGGTGAGGTTTTAGGTGAGGTTTAGGTGAGGTTTAAGTGAGGTTTAAGTGAGGTTTTCAAGCAAACCTCACCTATCGCAAACGCCCTACAGACAAGGATTTCAGAGTGATTGAGTGAGGTTATGAGGTTTTTCGACAAAACACTTTTTTCTTTACTGAGAGTAAATGACGTATTCTCTTGGAGCGTTTGACGCAAACGCTCTCAGCGTTCTTAGGGTTTACTAGGAGCAAACCACTGGTTTGTCTGTAGCAATCCATTGGTTTGATGTGAAGAAACCATTGGTTTCCCAACAACAATCCATTGGTTTCTTGACAACAATCCATTGGTTTCTTGACAACATTTCAATGGTTTCTCAATGAGGAATGACTGGAACGATAGTGAAATCCCAATGGAATGACAATATCATCCCAATGGAATGACAATGATATTTCAGTTTTTTTTCAACCTCGATTATTTGAGCATAGATTGCCACTAACAGTTTTTTTCTCAAAAAATTAAATAATGAAACGATAATATCGAGAAATATTTGTATTTTTGCACCTGCTTCGGAAAACAAACAGGCTGTTAGCGCCCAATCTCCAAGCCTAAAGGCAAAACAACTATATGACAATGAAAACAGAACACCTCAGATTACATCTTTTACTATTAATACTACTGCTCACAGGAAGAAGCGATGCGCAACTGCCCCACCAGATGAGCTCGCCGAAGTACGAAATCCGTGCCGTATGGCTCACGACCATTGGGGGTATCGACTGGCCGCACTCCTACTATGCCTCAACACAGCGGGAAGAACTGTGCCGCACGCTCGACGAGCTGAAGGCGGCAGGTATAAACACAGTATTCCTGCAGACGCGCGTGCGCGCCACAACTATTTATCCTTCGATTATTGAGCCGTGGGACGGCTGCATCACGGGCCATCCGGGCAAGGCTGCAACCTACGACCCTCTGCAATACGCTATCGAGGAATGCCACAAACGAGGCATGCAGCTCCACGCATGGGTAGTGACCATCCCAATTGGCAAATGGAAGAATTACGGATGCACGCAACTGCGTAAGCGCAACCCGCAACTAGTGATAAAGATTGGCGAGGAAGGTTACATGAACCCTGAAGCTCCAGAAACGTCCAACTATCTAATGCGCATATGCCGAGAGATTACCAGCAGCTACGACGTAGACGGTATACATCTCGACTACATCCGCTATCCGGAAACGTGGAAGATGAAGGTGAACCGCGCAGAGGGAAGAGCCAACATCACGCGCATCGTGAGGACTATCTACAACGAGGTGAAGGCTACGAAACCCTGGGTGATGGTATCCTGTTCGCCTATCGGCAAATACGACGACCTGACGCGCTACCGCTCGAATGGTTGGAATGCGCGTTCTCGCGTTTTTCAAGACGCACAACAATGGCTCAAGGAGGGCATCATGGATGCGCTGTTCCCAATGATGTATTTCCGCGACAACAATTTCTTCCCCTTCGCCATCGACTGGCAGGAGCACTCCTACGGCAAGTATGTGGTGCCTGGATTGGGCATCTACTTCCTCGATCCGCGCGAAGGCCGATGGAGCTTGGAGGACATCGAACGCCAGATGAACGTGATTCGCGAATTAGGAATGGGACATTGCTTCTTTCGATCTAAGTTCTTGACAGACAATACAAAAGGTATTTACGATTTAAGTAAGAGTTTCAACCGGTATCCCTCACTGATACCTCCACTCTATTGGTTATCGAGCCGCAAACCAGAAGCGCCGAAATGGATTGAAATAGAGGACAACAACAGAATGTGTTGGCAGGCATCGGAAAGAGGAAACGTGTATAACGTTTATGCCTCGACGAACTATCCCGTGGACATTACAAAGGCAGAGAATCTGGTTGCTACACGCCTGCAACAGAACAGTCTTTTAATCCAAAAGAACATGAACTACGCCGTCACCACGCAGGATCGTTTCGGCCAGGAAAGCGATGCTATTCAACTGCTACTCGTGCCTAACGGCTCATCCTTCGGAAGCACAAAAGCAGCCATTCAAATAGCCGACAAGACTGTGACACTGCCCGCGAAGCCTTCAACGCTTGATGCCGATTTCCTAATCATCGAGACGCTCCAAGGGCAAGCCGTCAAGACCATACCTTTCAGGGGGACACAGGCTAACACAGCACAGTTACCCGAAGGCATCTACCAGTGGCGATCACTTGACAAAAAGGGGCATCATCATCGACTGGGGTTCTTCGCCATCAAGAAGAACCGAAGACACTAAGAGGCCTTCAGCTCACAAACATTTTGAACGCATCATAAACAACTGCTCTACAAATGAACATTATTGAGGTAACGTCGCTCGACATGCTTGAGCTCGCTCCCTATAGCAGTCTCACCGAACGGCAGCTCCGCCAACAGAACGGACTCACGAAAAAAGGACTCTTCATCGCTGAAAGTCCGAAAGTTATCAACGTGGCCCTGGATGCCGGCTACAAGCCCGTGTCACTGCTCTGCGAACGGAAGCACATCACGGGCGACGCAGCTACTATAATAGAACGTTGCGGCGATATTCCCATCTATACGGGCGACAGAGAGCTATTGGCAAAACTCACGGGCTACACCCTCACAAGAGGAGTCCTTTGTGCCATGCAAACTGTCGAAACGCCCAAAGTGAATGACGTTTGCGCTAACGCCAAACGAGTAGTAATCATCCAAGGGGTGTCCGACACGACCAACATCGGAGCCATCTTCCGCTCGGCCGCAGCCTTAGGTATCGATGCCGTACTGCTCACCCCCGACTCCTGTGATCCGATGAATCGCCGCTCAATACGCGTGTCGATGGGTTCGGTATTCCTTGTACCCTGGACGTGGATAGATTTCTCTTTCGAAGAATTACGTGCCATGAACTTCAAAATAGCCGCGATGGCGTTGAGCGACAATTCTATATCTATCGACGACCCCAAGCTGACACAAGAGGAACGACTGGCCATCCTCATGGGAACCGAGGGCGACGGACTGCCAAAACAAGCTATCCAAGAGGCTGATTATGTGGTAAAGATTCCGATGTATCATAATGTCGACTCACTAAACGTAGCTGCAGCCGCCGCCGTAGCATTCTGGCAGTTACGCGCATGAGCATCAAGGGGCTCTTCGACCGACAAAAGCTATTGCAAAAAAATTTTTTTATACAATTGTGCACTTTTTACACTAAAAAATTGATTGTTTTCAAAGAAAAAGCGTAATTTTGCACGAAATTTCTAATTTTACCGAAAATTTTGATAGAGAAGCATATAGTAATCGAAGACATTGACCCCGTAATATTCTACGGCGTAGGCAATGCTCATCTGCAAATGATTAGAGCGTTGTTCCCAAAACTGCGCATCGTAGCTCGAGACAATGTCATTCGTGTCTTAGGTGACGAGGAACAGATGGCCGCTTTTGAAGAAAGCATCGAGAAGCTTCGCCAACATGTTCTGAAATTCAATTCACTTTCCGAAGAAGATATCCTGGACATCATCAAAGGCAAACGTACAAAGGACGAAGTGCCCGATGATGTGGTTTGTTATTCCATGTCGGGTCGTCCCATCAAGGCCCGTTCCGAGAACCAGCAGCACCTTATCGATGCCTACAACCAGAACGACATGGTGTTCGCCGTAGGTCCTGCAGGTACGGGTAAGACCTATCTAAGCATCGCCCTGGCCGTGAAAGCCTTGAAGGGAAAAACAGCCAAGAAAATCATTCTCTCGCGACCTGCCGTTGAGGCTGGCGAGAAACTCGGTTTCCTCCCCGGCGACATGAAGGATAAGATTGACCCTTATCTACAACCACTCTACGATGCACTTGAGGACATGCTGCCACAAGTAAAGTTGCAGGAGATGATGGAGAAGCACGTAATACAGATTGCACCACTTGCCTTCATGCGTGGACGTACGCTTAGTGATGCAGTGGTCATCCTCGACGAGGCACAAAACACAACCCCTGCTCAGATACGCATGTTTCTCACCCGCATGGGATGGAACACAAAGATGATTATTACGGGTGATACCTCGCAGATAGACCTGCCAAAAACACAGAAGAGCGGACTTATCGAAGCCCTTCACGTGCTTAGTGGCATCGAGGGTATCGGCATCGTCAATCTGAACCAAAAGGATATTGTGCGCCACAAGTTGGTGACGAAGATTGTCAACGCATACGGAGAATTCGATAAAATAATTAACAATAACAATGAACGCATTAACTAAAACAGAGTTCCATTTTGAAGGACAGAAAAGCGTGTACCACGGAAAGGTACGCGATGTGTACAACATCAATGACGACCTAATGGTCATGGTTGCCACCGATCGCATCTCAGCATTCGACGTAGTGCTACCTAAAGGAATTCCTTTTAAAGGACAAGTCCTCAACCAGATTGCAGCCAAGTTTCTTGATGCCACAACCGATATCTGCCCAAATTGGAAGCTCGCCACACCCGATCCGATGGTGACCGTAGGCCTGAAGTGCGAGGGCTTCCGCGTAGAAATGATTATCCGCTCCATCCTGACTGGTTCAGCATGGCGCGAATACAAGAATGGTTGTCGTGAACTCTGTGGTGTTAAGCTGCCCGATGGCATGAAGGAAAACCAGCGTTTCCCTGAGCCCATCATCACCCCGACCACTAAGGCCGACGAGGGTCACGACATGAACATCTCGAAGGAAGAGATTATCGCTCAGGGGATCGTGTCAGCTGAAGACTACGCCATCATGGAGGACTATACGCGTAAGATTTTCGCTCGCGGCCAGGAAATTGCAGCCAAACGCGGCTTGATTCTCGTCGACACGAAATATGAGTTTGGTAAGCGCGATGGCAAGGTGTACCTCATTGATGAGATCCACACGCCCGACAGTAGCCGCTACTTCTATGCTGATGGCTATGAGGAGAAATTGGCTAAGGGGGAACCCCAGAAGCAACTCTCTAAGGAGTTCGTTCGCCAATGGCTCATTGAGCACGACTTCATGAACGAGCCCGGACAGAAGATGCCCGAGATTACCGACGAATATGCCGAAAGCGTTTCTGAGCGCTACATCGAGCTCTACGAACATATCGTAGGCGAGAAATTCGACCGTGCAGCCGAGTCTGGCGATATCGCTGCGCGTATTGAGAAGAACGTAAGCGAGTGGCTGAAAACAAGATAGGCCCTATTCTAACTAGTCAAAAGTACTTTTGATTAGCCCAAACAAGTATCATGTACAAGCAAGAAACGATAAAGCCATACCACAATGGCGAGAAAACAGAGCAGGTGGAGGCGATGTTCGACAACATCGCTCCTACCTACGATCTGTTGAATCATCGTCTCTCTTGGAACATCGACCGCTACTGGCGAAAGAATGCCATCAAGAAGCTACTGCCCTATCAACCGCAAACGATGCTCGACATCGCGACAGGCACGGGCGACTTTGCCATTCTTTCCGCTCAGATGCTACATCCTCAGAAACTCATTGGTGCTGACATCAGTGAGGGAATGATGGATATCGGACGCAAGAAAGTGGCTGACCTTGGATTGCAGGATGTGATATCCTTTGCCAAAGAGGACTGCCTGGCACTCTCTTATGCCGATGAAAGCTTCGACGCCGTGACAGCCGCCTTCGGCATTCGCAACTTCGCTAATCTTGACCAAGGACTGATTGAGATGTGCCGCGTACTGAAGAAAGGTGGTCACCTGTGTATCGTAGAGCTCACCACGCCTGTATCTTTCCCGATGAAACAACTTTTTTGGATATACAGCCACATGGTTCTGCCCATATACGGACGATTATTGTCAAAAGACAATAGCGCCTACAGCTACCTCACTAAGACTATCGAGGCCTTCCCGCAAGGCGAACAGATGGTGGAGATATTAAAGAAAGCAGGCTTTGCTCAATCCTCTTTCCGCCGACTCACATTCGGAATATGCACGATGTATTTTGCAACTAAATAGGTGTAAGAAAAATGGACAAGTACGGACTTATCGGTTATCCCTTAGGACACTCATTTTCAATCGGCTACCACAATCAACGATTTGCCGACGAAGGCATTAACGCCAAGTATGTAAATTTCGAAATTCCTTCGATTGAGGATTTGCCTGAGGTGCTCGAATCCAATCCCGACCTTAAGGGGCTTAACGTCACGATTCCCTATAAGGAAAAGGTTATGGAATATCTCGACTATATCAGTCCTGAAGCAAGAGCCATTGGCGCCGTGAACGTCATACGGGTAATTCACGAAGGAAAGAACATCAAGCTGAAAGGTTATAACAGCGATGTCATAGGCTTTACACAGAGCATTGAGCCCATGCTCGAAAGCTATCACAAGAAAGCCCTTGTATTGGGCACTGGAGGCGCCTCGAAGGCAGTTGCCTACGGTTTGAAAGCATTGGGTATCGAACCCGTATTCGTAAGCCGATACGAACGTCCTGACACCATCCAATACCAAAACATCACGCCTGAGATTGTAAAAGAATATAACGTAATCGTCAATTGCACACCATTGGGTATGTATCCCAAGACGGAAACTTGCCCCGATTTACCTTATGAGGCACTCGACGACCACAATATTCTCTACGATCTGATTTACAATCCCGACGAGACGCTCTTTATGAAGAAAGGTGCTGAACGAGGTGCTCAAACAAAGAACGGATTAGAAATGCTTCTGTTGCAGGCATTTGCAAGCTGGGAATTCTGGAATGGAAAAGAATAAGAACATCATATCAGTAACCCAACTGATGATTGGCATATTAGTCGCCATTATCACGGGAGGAGCCGCTATTTCCTATGGTGCCAGCACAGGAACGGTGGAAGCCGTATCGACCCTATTCATGGGTATCTGCACCATATTTCTTCCTCTGACTGTTGGCGGCGTATTAATCGACCTCAGCAAAAATAAGGAGCTGAACAAGCAACTGAAAGACAGGCGAACAGCACTTGAAACGCTTGCCGGCAAGTATAATGCCATCATCGACATGCTGGAGGAATCCTACAAGAAGGAAAAGAGATCCTTAGGAATCTTCTCACCCGTCAAGAAAAGCAGTCTTAGACGCAAATACGAGAAGCAATATCTGCAAAATCAAAAGGCATACGAGGCCGATTGCAAACTTCTTTTCGCCCAAAAAGGTAAGGATTCCGCGATAACCCGCTCTTTCAAGCGATATTGGAAGATGATTATCACCATAGGGCTTATATGTCAGACAGGCGCCTGCTGTTATACTACTGGTACGCTTGACAGGCTCATGCCTGAACCACTGGAAGCCCCTGTAACACAGAGCAACGAGAATACGCCCGCTTGGACGGCAGACAACATCCCGATGCCCCATCTTACAGATGGATCCCGCTATGTTTCCAATCCTGACCAAGTGGTAACACCTCATACTGAAAAGCTCCTAAACGAATGGCTGAAACGGTTGGATGACTCTCTGCAGATTGAATCAGCGATGATTATCGTAAATCATATCGAGAACGAAGATCCCTTCCGTTTCGCACAGGATATCTTCGATAAATATAAGGTAGGTAAGGATGATAGAGGGCTGGTCATTGTGTTGGCCTACCAAGACCATAAGGTGCGCACACATACCGGTCGTTCGCTCGAAGGTGACCTGACGGATATCGAGTGTTCCCGTTTACAAGAGACCTACGCCATCCCCAGCATGAAAGCTGAACAGCCAGATAGTGGAATGCTTTATCTGACGGAAGCTATCTATAACACTCTGAAAGGCAAAGAACTCCCCATGACTGAATACCAACGATTAGATTTAGAATCGGACGAAGTGGCAGAATACATGGCACTCTTCATGCTCCTTTATGCATTATGGGTATGTCTCATTTTGTTCTTGCGCCATCGCTATTACGGGACGTCTGGACGCTCGTTCCTGCATCCCAATCCATTCGTCGCGGCTACGACTGCTGTTGTGACAGGAGGCGGTTCACGAGGAGGCGGATTCGGTGGCGGAGGCAGCAGCTTTGGCGGAGGCTTCAGCGGTGGTAGCTCTGGAGGCGGAGGCGCCACATCCAGTTGGTAACACAACAGAATATTAAACATATTTTTAAATAGCTCCAATAGAAATTATTAATAACTTAAATATCGATTATTATGAAAATGAGTAAAACCCTTATCGGAATTATTGCAGCCATCGTTGTTATCGTTTTATGGGCTGTAAGTGCTTACAACGGAATGGTAGGCTCTGAGGAAGAAGCCACAACTGCTTTCGCAAATGTACAGTCAACCTATCAGCGTCGTGCAGATCTAATTCCCAATCTGGTGGAGACCGTCAAGGGATATGCCGCACACGAGAAAGAGACTCTTGAGGGTGTTGTTTCAGCCCGCTCAAAGGCTACCAGTATAAACATTGACCCAGAGAACATGACTCCTGAAAAAATGAAACAATATCAGGCTGCTCAAGGAGAACTCTCCACAGCGCTTGGCCGACTGATTGCTATTCAGGAGAACTATCCTGACCTGAAAGCCAATGAGAACTTCCGTGATCTGCAGGTTCAGCTCGAAGGAACTGAGAACCGCATTAACGAGGCACGTAATACATATAACAAGAAGGTACAGGACTACAACGTAAAGATTCGTAAGTTCCCCAACTCTCTGCTTTCAGGTCTCTTCGGCTTCGAGAAAATGCAGAAGTTCGAGGCAGAGGCTGGTGCCGAGAAAGCTCCTCAGGTGAAATTCTAATCACTGACATATAATCTTCATAGGTATAATTCAAATCATTACATAATTCGCAACAAAACGATTTATGAGTAACAACCGCTATATGATGCGTGGCGTGAGTGCCGCTAAAGAAGATGTGCACAACGCCATCAAGAACATTGACAAGGGTATCTTTCCACAGGCATTTTGTAAAATCATTCCTGACATTTTAGGAGGCGACCCTGAGTATTGTAACATTATGCATGCAGATGGTGCCGGCACTAAGTCTAGTCTTGCATACATGTACTGGAAAGAAACAGGTGATCTTTCAGTATGGAAAGGAATCGCCCAGGACGCCATCGTCATGAATACCGACGACCTGTTGTGTGTAGGTGCGGTCGACAATATCCTCGTATCCTCGACAATTGGTCGCAACAAGATGCTTATTCCTGGTGAGGTAATCTCTGCTGTCATCAATGGTACTGACGAACTGTTGGCTGAACTTCGTGAGATGGGTATCGGTATTTATCCTACAGGCGGTGAAACGGCCGATGTAGGTGACCTCGTACGTACCATCATCGTGGATTCAACCGTTACTTGCCGCATGAAGCGCTCTGACGTCATCGACAATGCAAATATCCGTCCAGGGGATGTAATCGTTGGTCTTTCATCAACAGGTCAGGCGACCTACGAGAAACGTTATAACGGTGGTATGGGATCGAACGGTCTTACATCTGCCCGTCATGATGTGTTTGCGAAGTATCTGGCTGAAAACTATCCTGAGAGCTTCGACCACGCCGTACCCAATGAACTTGTGTACAGCGGAAAGTATAAACTGACAGATGCCGTAGAAGGTTCCCCCGTTGACGCAGGTCAGCTTGTACTCTCTCCCACCCGCACTTATGCACCTGTTATCAAAAAACTGCTCGATGAACTGCGTCCTGAGATTCACGGAATGGTGCATTGCACTGGTGGTGCTCAGACGAAGGTGCTGCATTTTGTCAACGACAACTGCAAGGTTGTCAAGGACAACATGTTCCCTGTTCCCCCACTCTTCCGTGCTATCCACGACTGTTCAGGCACCGATTGGAAGGAGATGTATCAGGTATTCAACATGGGTCACCGTATGGAGATATACGTTCGTCCTGAAATAGCTGAGAAAGTCATTGAAATATCCAATAGCTTTAATATTGACGCACAGATTGTGGGACATATCGAAGAAGGCAAGAAGAGTCTGACTATCAAGTCGGAGTTTGGAACCTTCGAGTACTAATCCCATCAGAATCGTTAGTTTCTTACACGTTCATCATGGCAAAGGACAAAACAGCATATGTGTGTTCCAACTGTGGACAGGAATCACCTAAATGGATAGGTAAATGTCCTGCCTGCGGTCAATGGAACACGTTCAAAGAGATAAAGATCGCTGCCGATACTGCTCGCACAATGGCTACGAATGCTGCCGCGCATGTTGGCCACTCACTTCGACAGAACAAGGCGATGTTGCTGAAAGACATCTCAAGCCATGATGATCTACGTATTGACCTGCATGATGGCGAACTGAATCGAGTGCTAGGTGGAGGATTAGTTCCAGGAAGTATTGTACTTTTGGGTGGCGAACCTGGTATTGGTAAGTCAACGCTTTCCCTTCAGACGATGCTGCGAATGCCTGAAAAGAAAATCCTCTACGTTAGTGGTGAAGAGAGTGCACACCAATTAAAAATGCGTGCCGAACGAATTGTTCATGAGGACAATCAGAATTTTCTCATTCTCTGTGAGAACTCACTGGAAAACATCTTCGAGCACATCAAGGAAGAGACTCCCGACATACTGGTCATCGACTCTATTCAGACAATTGCCACAGAAACAGTAGAATCCTCTGCAGGCTCAATCGCACAGGTTCGTGAGTGCGCCTCTTCCCTGCTCAGATTTGCCAAGACAAGTGGCGTCCCCGTTATTCTCATTGGCCATATTACCAAGGAAGGAACACTAGCTGGTCCTAAAATATTGGAACATATCGTAGATACAGTTATCCAATTCGAGGGCGACCAACACTATATGTATCGCATTCTGCGAAGCATTAAGAATCGTTTCGGAAGTACCTCGGAATTAGGCATTTATGAAATGCAGCAAACTGGACTTAGGCAAGTATCCAATCCATCTGAGCTGCTACTCACAGAGCGTGAAGAATCCCTTTCAGGTATTGCTATCTCAAGTGCGATTGAGGGTGTGCGTCCTTTCTTGGTTGAGACACAGGCTTTGGTATCGAGTGCTGCCTATGGGACGCCTCAACGCTCAGCAACCGGCTTTGACCAACGCCGTTTGAACATGTTGCTTGCTGTACTCGAAAAACGTGTTGGTTTTAAGCTTATGCAGAAGGATGTGTTCCTGAATATTGCGGGTGGACTTCGTGTTACCGACTTAGCGATGGATCTATCTGTGATTGCTGCCGTTCTATCAAGCAATGTCGACACCCCCATCGAAGCCGGTTGGTGTATGGCAGGAGAAGTAGGACTTAGTGGTGAGGTTCGCCCAGTTAATCGCATTGAGCAACGTATTGCTGAAGCAGAGAAATTAGGATTCCACCACATCATTATCCCTCGCTACAATCTTCAAGGAATCAATGCGAAAAAATTCTCCATTGAGCTCCATCCTGTCCGCAAGGTAGAAGAGGCCCTTCGCGCACTCTTTGGTTAATGCATAAGACAACAACCATTATCAGTATGTAAAAACTGCCACCTGTTTCGGCATTATCAGCAAACTGAAAACATTTAAATCACCTTTTATATAATAAAAGCGGATGGTCGAACGTTACATAAAATAATGAAACACGTTCCCTCACGTCTAAAACTGTCACTCGTCATGCTAATGGCGAGCATTGTTGCTTGTGCACAGACGTTCACCTTGAAAGGCAAGGTGAGCGACGGAGACGGGAATGCACTCGAACTGGCCACCGTTTCATGTCTGTCACAAGGTAAGGTAACAATGACCAATCTGAAAGGAGAATTCTCAATGAAACTCCTAACAGCTGATTCAGTAGTCGTGAAGTTCTCAATGGTAGGATACAAATCGCGTACTCGCGTATTAGTAAAACCACGTTCGGCTCAAACCCTTCAGATATCTTTGCAGCCACTTGATGATTTGGGAGAGGTGGTGGTTACCGAACGCCGCCGCCAAACATCCAACATGGAGGAACTCGACATAAAAAACGCGAAGTCCTCGCCATCAGCAAGCGGTAATACCGTTGAAGAACTCATCCAACAGCAGGCTGGCGTTTCAACCCACAACGAACTTTCGAGCCAATATAATGTGCGTGGCGGTTCGTTCGACGAGAATTCTGTATACATTAATAATGTAGAAGTCTATCGTCCACTACTCATCCGTAGTGGTCAACAGGAAGGTCTTTCAGTCATCAACCCAAATATGGTGGAGCGCGTAGCTTTCTCAAGTGGCGGATTCTCAGCAAAATACGGCGACAAAATGTCATCAGCTCTCGACATTACCTACAAGCGTCCTAAGAAATTTGAGGCCGCAGCAACAGCCTCCCTTCTTGGCGCAAGTGCCTATGTGGGA
>Ga0265298_10004939_pt1 | contig 16885 bp, 3 predicted proteins | sample AusTroGonzalo_MG_3_FD_193486 | JGI IMG/M metagenome (GOLD analysis project Ga0265298, IMG submission 193486) | Bovine rumen microbial communities from tropical cattle in Woodstock, Queensland, Australia - Gonzalo_01 | ecosystem: Host-associated > Mammals > Digestive system > Stomach > Rumen ... | reverse complement strand
ATGCCGCAATACAAACCAGCAGACACAAACTGCCAACTCATTCTTTCATTGGGGATGTTTGAGGTAGTAGCATATTTATCAGCTTCAACAATAGGTGGAATCATATAAAACGCCTCACATTCCTTGCTCTGTATCAACTGGGCCTTGCCTGATGCAATCAGTACAGACTCTTCTGAGTCCTCCCATTCAGTCTTAGTAGCAATAGCACGAACCTTTGTAACAGCAGTTAAGTCTGTTAATGTAGCTGTGGCTGATATCTCCGTTCTATTTCCATTTGTGGCATCACTCGGGTCACTACCATCAGTGGTATAATAGATTTTCCAAGCAGTGTCGGAACTGATGGGATAAGAGATTTGAATTTTAGTATCGTCTTCAATATATTTGATAACAGGATTGGCACAAGTGTTTGTGGCAGTTTCCAACTTCCACTGGGAACCTGTTTGTTTTTGCGGTTTTGTGTTGTTGTCCGAATCCTTTCCATAGAAACCAACAATACCAGTTGTGTGAGTTACTTGTCGGCCTTCTTTTGCGCGATAATAATCAAAATCAGCAGAAGTATTTCCACGAGGATTAAGATAAAAGTGATCACCACTGGCCACGTTCTTTGACCTGATGGCAACTATTTTATTCTCAGCATCCATTTCAACAAGAACAAACAGGCTTTTATCACTTGCGGGGTCACTTTCAAAAGTAGTAAGCGTTTCCAGATGAACTCTTTTTCGATGAGCATCGCCGCTGCCAAGTGCTTGAATAGCATCATTAGCCATTAAGTATTTACCTGTCGCATTATGGATAATACGATAATATGTATTTTGATCATTAGTTACACTAACACTTTCTATCCTCCAAATGGAATTCTTATCCTTTTTGGTCTTGAACGTTGTCAGATGCGGTTGATCCTCATCTTCATTATAAAAACAGTTAATGGTTGGAACAAAATAATATCCATCGACTTTTTGATTATTAAGATACCAGATTCCCTCGTAACCATCAGCCTTCACACTACTCACTCCCACAACCATCAGCAAAGCAATCATAACCACATAGCGGAGCGCACGGAGTCCGCCCCCGTCGGACCAAGAGTCCGCCCCCGTCGGACCAAGAGTCCGCTCCGGACGGACCAAGAGTTCACTCCAGACGGACTGAGTGGCATTCAACGGCATTTGACATACTCTAGCCTGCTCCTTGCCTGCTTCTAGGCTGCTTCTAGGCTGCTCCTTGAGTATGCCTAGAGTATGCCTGGAGGCTGACATGTCCCTTGGTGCACTGAGGCTGTTCCCCTGTGCCATTCCGTAGTCTATATCTCTTTCACTCAATATCATTTCGGTCATATCCGATGTCATATATCTTGTTTCTTCAATCCTTCCACTTCGTGGTTTCAATATTATATCTTATGCAAAAATAGTTATTTCTTTCTTAACTTCCAAATAATTTGCTAAAAACATGTCGCCTATTTGACTAACAGTTTTCTCTTATTCGCGATGTAGATGCCCTCGATGCTGACTGGCGTTATCACTGTGTCGAGAGCCGGCAGGATGAAGTCGGCAACGACGACACCAGCAACGTTGACAATGCGAACAGGTACAGCGTCCTTGCGATGAGATACGGCAATAATCTTATGGCCTCTTACGAAGATGTCAATATCGCCGGTGAGGGTAGATATCAGTTCGCCCTCCATATTGTTCGTGTTATCGCCAAAGACAATATGTTCAGGTATCATCTTCGGACTCGAACCCTGGCTGACAGCAGTGACAGTGAAGTATGGACGGAAGGCATACTGCGATGTTGTCACCTTGTTGGTGGTGTTCGTTTCAGCGTCAGCAAGCTTGCTATAGGCATTACCGTCACTATTCAAGACGTAAGTTCCCTCTGACAGCACTTCGTTCATGTAGCTGGGCTTGAAGATGTAATCCTTCTGGCCATCGCTCTGCTTCACACCGTTTGTCTCATTATCGCTCACATGGATGGTCGTGCCCGGTAGAGATGCGAAGGTGATAGTCTGCTGCTCCAGTTGGACAGGGTTGTAATCTGCCGTCGTCGTAGCCTTGAACTTACCACTCAGGTCGAACTCATAGTATTGCTTGCTGGGGAATCCGATGATATACGGCGTAGCGGCCTGCTGATACGGATAACCACTGTACGAGCGTTCCTGCTCTTTGTAGTAGGTTTGATACTCGTCAGCGTTCTCGTCATTATGTCCGTGGCTCACGCCCTGATAATAGTAATCCCACAGGAACGTGTTGCTTACCGACTTGGATGTACCAGCAGCTGCAAGCTTGTTCATGTTAGCTTTGACGGTATTTGCTACTGGACCTGCTGCAATGTCGTTAAACTCTCTCAACCAGTACTCATGACCAGTGGTGCTGTTGCCATAGAAGTGGGTCAACTCACCCTTCTGGTCGGTAGCCACTATCTCAGTGATGAACGGCAGGCTCACGCCCTCCCAGCCCTTAGTGCTGCGTACTGACAGAGCGTCCCAGTCGGTCTCCACATAGTTCTCGGGCACACGCTGGTACCACATACGCTTGCCAGAGTTGAAGGTGTAGGCGAATGGTGCATTGAAGTCCTGCTTGTCAACCAGCAAGTGGTCGGTATCTGCTGTCCGGTTACTCAGTACCAGGTGTCCGTGTATAGAGTTGATGACATCTGCTGCTGAAGCTACACGACCATAGTCGTTACCATCGTTATAGTTGTCACTCGACTCGTCGAAGCTGTCATACGACGGATCCTGGAAGTAGTTGCGCAATGTGGCATAAGTCGTAGCATTGGCATAGCCACTTTCAGCACTTGCCGCAGGTGCATAGACCAGCAGGTTTCTCGTCTCGTCGCTGATAATCTGCTGCAAGCCGTCATCATCCAGCAGTGGCGGATAGAAGGCACCACCAACAATGTTGTCGTAAGGCGTCGCTTTCTGATATCCTAACATATAGGACAACTCGTTCTTAGTCTCCTCGTTATGATTATCGTTATGACCTGCAAAGTCGATAGCCGTCATGTTAGGATAAGCATCCTTGCCATCCTTAGACGTAGCCACCAGATATGCCCATGGGTTGAAGTGAGCCACACCCATATTCTTCGAACGGTAGTAAGCCGGTGCACGATAGACACGGTTGCTCAACTCGCTCTCAGCAGGATTTGGCAGTAGTCCGCCATCCCTTACGATTACTGATGGCTGACTTTGATGCTGGTGTACTATCGAGTAACCATAGGTCAACTTCTGACCGAAGAACAGATAGTCATCTGGCCAGATGGGATAGAATTCTTCCTTGCCAGCCAATTCGTTAAATACGCGTCTGTCATCGGTAGCAGTCGGAATATTACCACCGGCATAGCGGAAGTCGCCGTCCAGATAGCGGTCCTCCACATACTTGGCACCATGATAACCTGATGAGCAATTCGTGGGACTCGAACCATAATAGCCCTTTATGGCATCAGACAGACCTGTAGCGGTCTTCGTCTTATATTGGTATTCTGTATCTGTACCACTCTGTGTTTCCTTATCACTGAAACGCTTGTAGAGATAGAAGCCGTTCAGGTCGTAGGCCACCTCACCATTATAGAAGGCTTGAGCAGACTTGCGGATTGGCTTGCCGTGAGTGTCGTCAGCGTGAACAGGATAGGCAACCATCTTCTCTACATTATTCGAAGCGACAGTTGTTGCTGCATCATCATCCTCCATATAGTAGCTGTTAACAATCTGAATCAAGTCGTCACCACTTCTGGTCGGATCACCGAAGATAGGTTTCGAGGTCTTAGCCTTGTCGGAAGTGGTGCTTATCCAGCAGTTCTCCACATAGCCAGTACCCTTCTCAACTACACCGGCACCCGAGAACGTACCTGTTACGCCGAGGTTATAGACATCGCCACAAAGATTATAGAATAGCGAGTTGTTCAATCCGCTAATAGTGTGACCATCGCCGTGCAGTGTACCCTCGAAGCACTTTGCATCAGTACCGATAGGTGTCCAGGCGGCGTGATGTGCTATGTCACCATCGATAATAAAGTCGATGTTTTTACATTCCTCAACATCTTCAAGTTCTGACTTAGTCAGCGTCTCGTCGAAGAATTTACCCAGCTTCTTCAATTCAATGTCATTCTTGATATATACCTTCGGGTCGCGCTTGTTGTTCTTTACAGCTTCGTTCAGGTACATATAGTGGTTCTTGGTAGAAACTTCCTCTAAATGAGTGGTTTCATTCTCTGTAATGTCGATGACATCGTTCATGCGGTGGTAGTTAGCCACTGACAGCGGTACAGCATTCGAGTAAGTCTTGCCAAGATACGACAGGGCATAATAGGCCATGTAATAACCGTCCTGATACCAGTACAATGGGGTAGTGCCGCTATGGAAGGGCACACCATTCTGGTGACTTCTTGCATCACTTTCTTTCTCGTACAACTCCCATCCGCCACCGAGCAACTCGTAAGCACCCTTCGTTACGGTGGGCTGGTTCAGATTGACCAAATTACCCGGCAATACGGTGCTTGGCGGCAAGAGTTCGCCAATGGTAGGCATACCGCTCTCGAAATGCACATGGACATTGACCACATGGTATTCACGAATCTTCTCGTAAGAATTGCCACTCTCATCGCTCTCCAGGTAATCGTAGTAGTAGATGGCTGTGATAATCCTGTCTTTCGACAAGTCGTTGATATCTACATCACGGGCTACATACAGTGTAGAAGTTTCTGTCGGGATTTTTCCGCTGATGCTGAAATTCTTTTGTTCATTGGTTAGGTTATTGTATTCATCGACCCCAATGATATCACCTGCTTGTTTGTCCCCGTATGCCTTCGTGCAGAAATAGAAGGTCTCCGTATCATTCTTACCCAATGGTGTTGTAATCAGGTTGCCATAAGGAATCAAGACAACTTTATTCTGTTTATCTGTGTCATACACATGATTATAATAGTCGGATCCTGTCATCTGATTACCAGGTGAGTACCACCTGTCGCCAATAGCAAATCCATCCTTCACGACATAATATGTTGTGTCTGCTGGATGTTCACCACTGATAACAATCTGAGAATAGTTGGCTGCTTCGTTGGTGAGGCTTTCGTAATTCACGTTGTCCAGAACATCACCCTGTTGGATGGTGTTCGTTGCATTACTACTACCTTTCAGCGTCACTGTCTTGTCTGTCAGTGTGAGGGGGCTACTACCAGTATAGGTTGCCTCATAATCAATACGCTGCTCTGTTGCATAAACATTATGACCATATTGCTCGGCTTCAGTGTTTGGGTGTATGTAATTCTGCCCGACGAGCAGGTCAAGTGCATCATAGTTGAAGTTGAAGTTTTCGCGGTCGGCTGCTGACAAGTTACTATAGTCCAGGGCAGGATAGTTCTTGCCACCGGTAAAGAGGGTACCTCCCCACAGACCTGCGGTCTTACAGATATATGCCGTACTGAAGAACGTACTTGGGTCTGGGATAGAACTGTTTGCTTTTGCAGCTTCTGTCACAAGATAGTTATAGGTACCAGGCTCCGGATCATTGCTGTTGCCTAAAGGTATGACTGTTCCTGCAACGATAAATGACGATTCGGTATCCGTTGCATGAGTCTTGTATTCGAAGGTGTTAGTACACAGCACAGCCTTGTCAAATTTACCCCGGTCGGATGCCATGTCTTCCTCGTTATACGTGCTAACAGGGATACAAGCATTAGGCACATAGTGCAAACCGTTACCTGCGGTAAAGTTCTCCGTGGCAGTGACGATGTATGCCTCTTCAAATTCCGCCTGCTTGGATGAGTCAACATGAGCACTGACGCTGGCTTGTAAAGTATAGGTAGCCTTATCAATGATATTGCCCTCGGAGTACGCAATCTGACCAAGTACACTCTTGGCATTTTCAGCGATACCAAAGTTGAATGTCGGACTGATCATGTAATTCGGATAATCAGTACTGTTATACAGCGAACCTTTGACAACGCTATCGTAAGTTTCTGCGTGGTAGTAGTCATTCCATACGTCTGGGTTGTCCCAGTCGAAGGTCAACAGGAAGCCGTTTTCTGACGATACAGCATTAGTGATATTGAATACAGCGGCACAACTGTACTTGTTGTCTGCAGGAATGGCTTCATATTGAACTTTGGTCAGCACTGTTCCTTTATAATAGGTAACGTCATGTTCGTCGCTGTCTTTAAACTTGATGTCGTCCTTACATACGTAGATGTCATAAGGCCTTGAGGTAAACACATCGCCTTTATGATAAGTGACGGCTGTTTGTCCAGGAGGCGTAAAGGTTGCGTCATTAGAGCATACCCAAGTCTCTGGTGCAAACAGTTCCTGTTCAGCTGTAGTCAGGTGCTTATAGTCCCAATAGCTGATGGGATCATTGAGATGATAGGTCTTATTACCAACCAATATAGCTGTAGAATCAGTCTTGCTAAGGTATTTGGGGTCTATATTATGAATGTCAACCCAATATGCATAATAGCTCTGCTGAATCTCTTGCAGTTTCAATCTGCCTTGAGCTTCAGCCGTGATAGAAAGCGGTATGCTGATGCCTTCCGGATAAGCACGGGCAGAGCCGGTGTAAGCCGAGATATACTGGTCGTACACGTAGTAGTCGCCACGGATGTACCAATAGTGGGCAGGGGCAGCATCAGGGCCGTAGTATGCTCCGTTCTGGGGATAGCAGTCGTCAATAATGCGCTTGAAACTATTCACAAAGTTACCAGATGACTGCATCTTCGGATTGATGGGATAGCCTTCATCGTATTCATACGTTTCTACGTAGCCCTCTTCCCCTGGTTCTCTTCCTTCGCTATCTGTTGTCAGTTGTTTTCTATGATTTATGTTCTCGTTCTCTGCGGCAACAGGGCTAAGAGGAGGATCATATCTGTACATCTTGTGTGAACGTGCTCCAAAGTTAGCTGTCGCAAGCGTGATTTGATTCTCACCGGATGAATGTCTGAAACCATGCTCGTTCTTAGCGTACACGTATCCACCACCTTCGCCAGGTGCCACATTAATCAGCGTCAACTGAACGATACCTGTGATAGGACCATAGACTTTCTCCTGCTCTACTTCGGTCTGCTCGTCCAGCAATTCCAGCCATACACCCGAGGCCAGTGCTACCTCATTTTCACTCGAACCATTGTTGCGCTTGCGGTTGCCCAGGTTGGTACGCTTCCAGTCATAATAGGTTTCACCTTCAAAGTTCTTATCGTATGTTTTCTCTATGTTTTCAGTTTTTCGTACGTCAGAGAATGTGACGTCAGAGGTAAGTGCACCGAGATAGTTCACCACATTATAGATACCGAAGTAGTTACCGTGATTGGTGTTATTTTTCTCTACCTGATTCAGCGATAATTCCTTGACGCGGTTGATGGTGTACTCGGTAAAGTCCACAGTCTTGGGCACACGGTCCTGTGCACCACGCATCACCACGCGACTCCCAAACAACCCGCAGAAGTCAGCACGCTGGATGGTGTTGATCATACGACCGGCATACAGCGTACAGAAGCCATATTGTTCCCAGTTGGCCTTTTCTGCCTGCCAGAAAAGATTATATTCATCTTCAGTAATACGTGAAGTGGTGAGTTCCGGATTATAATTCGTGGTCTTTTTGGCAGACCATTTAGCCGATTCACCATCAATTCCACTTATTTGATTATATTCTGATTCGGGAATCTTCTGGCCGAATTTATAGGTGCGCTTTACACCATTGATTTCTATTTGGTGCGTTCCCTTACATTCGTAATAGGTCACATCGTGCGCCGTCTTAGGAATATAGAGCAACTCAAAGTATGCACGCTCACGGTCACTTAGTTTGCTGTATTCAGAAAGACTCAGCGACTGGTTCAGATGGTAGTAGTCAGTACCATAGTTCGTGATGTTCAGCTCGCGGTAGCCATCTACGAAGGTCAGGTTACCGTCACCATACAGACCACCGATGCCATCCTCACCAATGGTAATGAAGTCATTGTTAAAGACATCGATTACCGAGGCCGTGGCATTTCCGAATACCGTAGTGGTGTTGACACTCATCTTATCCGAACCGGCTGAGATATTACCACCGGCAAATACAGCATTCCTAATGTCTATACCAGTCTTATCCAAAGAGTTCCATTGTGGGCTTGCTTCAGTAAGGCTGTTAAGGTCCTCAACGGGTGCAAAGGCTTGTGACGGGTTCTCTTTGTTTTGGTCTGCTGTAATAGGATAGTATGTTTTGCTGCCTACTTGCACTGAAATGGTGTTGTCATAATTCCATACCGTTCCATAGCCAGCCTTTTCTGATGCAGTGAGACTCTCGAACTGACTGGATGAAATATAATCACCGGCATTGTAAAGGATTTGGGTTTCTGCGTCCTTGACTCTTGTAATGTTAGTTAAGATTCTGATATTCTTAATGGGACAACTGGGGGCAATAACAACCTTACAGTCCTCTGTCATGGTACTGCCGTTATAGTAATAGCCGTCAGTGCTTGATTTCGCTCCAGTTGCACTATACACAAATCCTTCGTCACCACCACCGAATACGTTACCGTCATCTAAGCTGGTGGCATCCTTGGTACCAATCTCACCACCGTGGATGAATACCTCAGTATTACCGAACACATAACCCTTGGAACTTTGATCCATGGTTGCCTGCTCAATTTTGCTCATCCAACCGTAAGTTTCCCAGTTGTCGTAACCACGACCACCACCAAACACATTGCGCTTGACATGACCGCCAAACATCTCCACACGGGTGCTGCCAGCCTTGTAAATCTTTGCGTCTCCAATTTCGAAATGACTCGGATAGGTTTGATTTTGCGTACCTTCTTTGACCGTACCGCGACCAATAGGACCAATTTCACCGCCACCGAACAGTCCACCACGGATGATGCCGCCATACATCTTGACATTCGAATGGTCCACATAGCTGTTGGCCACATAACCGCCGCCAAAGACATTACCGCCATGCTTCTCCAGTTTCCTGTCGCCTTCTTGGTAATCGTCTAATTCTTCCACGAACTCGTATATGGGAGAACTCTCGGTACCTATGTTGACTGCGGAATAGCCGATATAGCCGTTGTTGATGGTTACGTAGGCTGTACCATAGATGGCACCACCCTCGCCGCCACCATACACATTGCGCCGTACGGTGGGAATACCATTCATATAGCTAGTGCCGCCAATCTTACCGATGATGACATGCGATTCGCCTAAGTATCGGAATTGGTCGTCTGAATGATTGAAGTCGGGAATCTGTTCTTTATATGTCTTGATAATGGTGCCATAATCGTCTTTTTCTTCATAAAGAACCTTGCTTCCGTCTTGGTATTTGGCAAAGCCCACATCGCCACGCCAGCCGCCGCCATAGACGTTACGGCAGGAACCGCTCTCGATATAGGCAATTGTCTTGGGTACAAAGCCATTTTCGCCTGTCATTCCTAACTTATGTTCATCGAAAACAGGACCAGAGGTTCCTCCAGCATAGATGTCCTTCTCCACATAACCGCCCTTCAACTCGATATAGGTTTCACCGGCAACGACAGCATTCTCACCCAGTCCGCCAGCATATGCATAGCCGCCATCGGTACCGCCAGTGGCTCTGGGGTTACCCAATATCTTTGCACCTGCCATGATATGGACGTTAGTGTTATGGTAGTTGGGATTCGTCATAATATCGGGAACCTGCGCAATCATATCTGAAGGCAGATTAATAGCATTACCATCTGTCTTGACAAATGCTTCGAAACTGCCAAGCAACGTCGCATAATTAACAATTTTATCATTAATTTGAGCTGCAGCAGTATTCGCTTCCTCATATTTTTTACGCAGCCATACTTTCAGAGACGGGAAATTGAAGACATTACCATCACGTCCACCGCCATAGACCTCGTTCACCTGAGCTCCGGTATTCAGGAATATATTGGTACGACCGCTGACGCTTCTATCACCATAGCCGGCACCATAGACAGTACCTAACTTGCCCTCACGATTCTTCAGCGCTGTACCAATGTTTATATAGGTGTCACAAGCTATACGCAGATTCCGGTTGCCGCCATAGATACCATTTTCTACGGCTGCCGTAGAGCTTTGGTAGTTGATGCACGTAGCATAGTTGTCGCAGAAAGCCGAGGGATCGGATCCTGCTTCATTTTCTGTACTCTCAGGACCATAATATACATATCCTTTTCCACCACCATAAAGCGCATTCACCTGAATGGTAGACCCACTCGGCACATTGATGCGATTATAACCCATCATGCCCTCACGGTTGCAACCGCCATACACATTATTGAATCTGCCGGCAAACAAGTCGATAGCACTGCGACCGCCACCGATATTGTCATTGGAGCCTAGACCAGCGAAAGCACCGCCACCATAGACATCAGTGGCAGCATATCGGTCGGGATTGTCAGTCTGTGCATCGTCAATCAGCACGTAGCTGCGTTCCTGCATCATGTAATTGTTTAATCTATAACCTGCTTTACCCTCACAACCACCGAAGATGGTATTCACCTGGTTGCCTTGGATGTTGGTCGGATGGAAATAGATAAACGAGTTGTCGAAATGGGGATATTTAAATTCGCCCTTAGGAGTGCCAAGTGGATTAGTTGCAGAATAATCCTTTTGCGTGTAGACATAAGCATTATACATGTTATCGGTATAGTCGTAACTACCATAGTTACCACCATAGATGCCGTCCACGCGTCCTTGGATATAGGTTAGGAAGGTATTGGGCTCGAGCAAATCCTCACGGAAAGCGGTCTTGTCAGGTCCTGTACTCTTGTCGCCATCATAGACCATAGACATGCGCTCTTCGCTGAGAAGGCTCTTGAAAACACCCTTACCCTTGATGAGACCACCAAAGTCGTTACCAGCATACACGTTTTCATTTATCCACGGGAATCCTTTCGCCTTGATATCCAAAGCCTTGTCCGTTCCAACGGTCTTCCAGTCGCCATATCCGCCAATATACACTTCAGTATGGCCTAAGATGTCAGCATTGCTGGAGCCAGCGAAGACATCGTTGTTCACACGACCATTACCCAGATTGACAATGACATCGCCGCAAATCAGGCCCTCGTTACCGCCACCATAGATGTACTGGGTCTCAGCGGTATTGGCAGTCTCACTGCCGTCAGTACTGCCCGCCAGATTCACGGTGGTACTGTATTTGGGATCGTAGGTGTATTCTTGGTAAGACACCACGACATCGTTGTTATCATCGTCCTTTACAGTCTTTGTTTTTGTTACCTTCTTGCCGACAACACCCTTTTCACCGCCACCGAATATCTGGAAAGCGTAGGCTTCATTCTTCAGGTTCACGGTGGTGCTGCCCCATATCTCAGAGTCCTTACCATAACCGGCGCCGAATACTGACAGCGCCACACTCATCATGTCTTCACTTTGTTCCTCCAGGATAACGCCAGTTGTGGACGCATTGAACAACTTGTCTTTCTCCATCAGGTCAGCCTCGATATTGATAACTACATTGCCATCAATATGACCGCTATGGAAACAACCGCCATAGATGTTGCCACCCTGCAGACGACGGGTGTTATCATCTTCAACATCCGAACCGCTGCTGACTTGGTCGATTTGCACGAAAGCATTCCTGTTTGTATCCCATTTCACCGTGTTCCATTCCAGCTTCGACCCTAAAGTGTAGTAGTCATTGTAGCTGCCATCTGTATTTTGACTGCCAGCATTAGGTTCGGAACCTGTGGCCTTGAATGGGCTGTAGATACGCTTATCAGCATCGTAGGTGTAATAGGTTTTGCCCTCATTCAGCGTGGTTAAGTCAGGTAAACACATATACAGGCGTTGGGGCTCTATCTTTAGACCGCTGAAGGTAAGTTCCAGTTTGTTGCCGTCGGTTGTCGTACCGAGCACGCCTCCATAATAAGCCGTATTTAATGGGGTTTCACCATCCATAATGACAGGTATATTGGCATCGTTACAGCCACCCACCACTTTATCGTAAATAACAACCTCGCGGTCAAAGGAGATGTTAATCTTCTTCGAATAGGTCATACTACCCACATTACCACCGCAATAGAACGAACCAATCTGAGAGGAGTATGGCAGATAATTGGCAGGGTCGCCTGTGCCGTTTTCTTTCATCTGGTCGAATACTACGCTGGGCATCAGGCCCATGGCTGCGCCATCCATATAGATATCGAATTGCTTCTTTCCGCTGGTTCCATCGGGTGTTTCGCTTGCCAAATTAATGATGCTGAAGTCGGTACCGCCACTTGCTACTACGTCGCCGACTTTTTTTCCTTCAGGCAAGGCATCGTTCTCTGTTAATACACCATATTGATAATGTTTTAGGATGTCTTTGTCCACCATTCCTTCACCATTGTTGCCAAGGAACACCTTGTCGGCAATGGCATACGAGCCTATCTTCAGTTCCACCATCGGATTATCCTTGGAAGGAACCAATGTAGCACAGTTTCCGCCGCAATACACAGAACCACCGACAATGGTAGGATTATTAGCATCGGTACCAGCCAGACGGATAGACACCTGCTCGGCATTGGGACGATAAGCATTAAGGGCTGACAAAGATGCAAAGGCATCTGTAAACGTACTTTCCGTGTCTCCCCGTTCTCCATAATACAGGTCGCCGTAGGTGGGGCTGTCCTTCAAATACCAGTTGTCAGTATACGGATAGGCGCCGTTACCACCACCATATACGTCGCCTCGGATACTGGTATAGATACCTACGGCATTACCACCATAGACGCGACCCGTTACGTCGTTACCACCAAATACATTATTAATATCGCCACCGCGTACCAGTGTGCGTGCCGACAGTCCAGGGGGGAAGAAATAGCCTGGCAGGTTGGCCACTGTCGTGATTTGCCCATTGAGCATCGGTCTGACGTTGGCCATACGGCAACCGCCATAGACATAGTCGATAATCAAAGGATTGGTATTCGATGAAACGGGATCGATTTCCAACAACAACCCATCCGAACTGGTCATATCGCCCTGGTTACCGCCGCTATACAGGTTACGTATCTTGCCGCCCTGCAGGTTCCACGTCGGGCGGATGGCCATTTCGGCTTTGTTGTTACCACCGAAGAATCGACCTATCTGGAACTCATCGCTGCTGGGCTTCGAGAAGGTGGTATTGATACCCATTTCCAGGAAACGGGCAGTACTCAGCAGGTCGGTGTAACCCTCAGGAAGCTCATCAGACCCATTTTCAATATTTTCCTTATAGGTTGTATAAGTCGCTGGAGGGGCCTCTATACCATTAGTATTAACCAAAATATGATTGACTACATCACTCGGGTTATCCACATGAATCACCGTCTGATCCGTCACCGTAGCATTGTTGCCACCACCGTATGCATATACAATAGAGCCACCGACAACCTCCAGGTAGGCCTTGCCCAGTTCGGGCTTGGTGAATTCCGTCTTTTTCTTGGCAATGATGGTTTCACCTTCTTTGACGATAAAATTGCCATCGTCGTCTTTTAGTGGTTTACCATTGGCATCTGTATAGGTAAACTCGCCATTGCCACCACCAAAGAGCTGGCCGATATATGTTTTCTTAGTACCTGTAGAGATACGTACATAGCTGTCCCACGTCTTGTCGATGTCGTTCTTCTTGGGATTAGCCGCCTTTTGTGCTGCTCTCCACTGTTCTCGCGTTTGTGCTGCTTCTTGTAATTGATCTTGTGTCGGTTCTGCTATAACCTCAGTCAGATTCGATGGCATCTTCTTGTTCTCAGGCGATGTTCCGATGGTTCCTGCCACGTCATTACCGCCATAGACATGGTTGATGACAATATAATCAGTAGCATTCTCACCATCAATGTTGACAAAAGCGTTACCACCAACATCAGCCATACGGGCACCACCAAACACACGTCCCCTTGGATTATCCACAGGAGTCACATTGTTCTGTCTGTTATCAACAGCACCGATATCACCAGCCTTCACCGTCACGCGAGTATTGCCGTCAACCTTACCCTTGTTGCCGCCACCATACACGTTACCACCAATCTTAATCTGCCCCTGCACCACTACTGTGGTGAGGAGTACCATCATCAATATAGTAATAACGCGTCTCATATCTTCTTTTTCTTTATTTCGTTATTCCGTTATTCTGTATTTTCGTTATTCCGTCATTCCGCCTCATTGCAACGTTATCGCAGGATTGTCGAGGTCTGGTTCCGACAGTAGATACAGGTATGTCGGGTTTACGATCAGTTTGACGGTATATTTGTAACCTCTGCTGGCTGTCTTAATTGGATTAAACAGTTGCAGGATGTTAAGTTTGTTTTCTGCCACACAATTCTCGCGAATCAGGTTGCCCTCAGGGTGCTCCGTGGTCACATTCTTGTCGTAGACATCGTAGGTTGTGCGAATGGTGAAGTCGCTGATGCCTTGCGACATGAAACAGCCTGTGAAGTCAGAGAAATTGGTGTCCAAAGCTCGACCCTCCGCTGAAACGAACAACGGCTCGTCGGCATTGCCACTGGTCTCGTCGGGGGTAAAGACTATACTCTGTATGGGCGTACTACCATCTGTCGTCTTTTCTAACGTTATCACAGCTTTGGTCTTGCGTTTGAGGGGCGTTTTATCACCTGTTACTTCGTTGAGAACCTTGGCCTGCAGCTCCAACTTCTTCAGTTTAATAGTGCGAAGCTTGTTATAGTTCTCTTCCACACTGAAACTCAAGCTAATACTGGAGTAGAGATGGTCGAACAATAGGAAGACGTAATTACCATAGTCGCCACCGCCCTCTTTCGATGCTTTCGATACATAGGCGAACTGACCAGTAGTCAGACCATTGTCATCGTCTTCATTCAGACCGTTCTTTGCTCCTACAATAACACAGAAGTCGTTTGTCGTAATAGCTGGCAGATTCTCTAATGTCAGCACGGCACCGTCAGCGTATGTTTTGCCTTCACCGGTAAGTTTGACAACACTGGCTATTATACTTTCGTCATGAGGAATATAACCGTAGAGGTAATAGGTGCTTCCAGCCATCATTTCCCTACTTACAAGCCATTTGTCATTTCTCTGGAAGAAGAACTCCTCCTCCATATTCGCTGCCTCAGGATTCTCGGTAAGAAAGACACTGATATTCTTATCGGTAATATCCGCCAGAGTATTATAGCCCGTTGGTGGTGTCCAGGCCCTGGTGACCCCATGGGCCTCGTCGAATCCAGTCACATAGCTTGTCAAATGAACCTCCTCCGGCGTTTTCACCTTCGTTGGTTCAGCTGAGTCGTCAGATGAACAACTCCAAAGCCCCATCAAGCTGATTGTCAGCCCGATGAGCCCGATGAGCCACCTCTGCTTTCTTGCTATGTTCTGTTCACGCTTCATTCTAATTTCTTAATTATTAATTCTTAACTCTTAGTACTTCACTAAAATTCACCAATTATATATTTCATATTCTTGACTCTCTCTTTCTTCCCAAGGTGTAAATGCAGACTGTACCATGTCAATCTCTACACCACCATCATCAGTAATCTTAAAAATGTAGGTGTAGCTGAAGCCAGGCTTCCACTGCATATACTGGGCAGGCACCACACACGTCTTATCAGCACCGTTTACGTTCACTGTCAGCGTATAGCTGCCCTGAGGCATTGATGGGTCGATAGGCAACACCGTGTACCATACTTCTCGCTCTACTCCGCCTTCGGGGATGTACTGCTTGTCGAATTCAACAAGTCCCACCTCTTGATCAATATCAGTGACAGAATACCACTCACTTGTCGTCGTTCCTTTCAGCGGATAGATTACCTTAAAGGTGCCCTTCAGGTTAATCTTCTTTGTACCATCAGTCGGTTTGAACTTCGGATTCTTCAGTTTGATACCCTCTGACTCGTACGAATAATTAAATAGGAATCGCACGCGCGCGTAGGGCTTCAGGAACTCCAGCTGCACGGGTTTGCCGAACTGCTTGTCGGGGTAGTCAGCCACATTGCCCGTCGAGAACCACAGCCGCGTGAAGTACGGTGTTTCAGCGATGTTGGCAGCTATTTTCTGCTCAGCAGTGCCCTCACCATCGCGAACGGGTGAGGCATTAGCTGTCATCGTGAAATACACGGTCTCATAAGAGACTCCGTAAATTCCTGATTCCGCGTAATCCGTATAATCCGTGTTCGTTCCTGTCACAGCAAAGAAGCGGTAGGCGGCAGCACTCCAGTCCCAGTACTTGATGGTCTGTTCATCGCCAGAGGTCTGCTGGTTCACATACTCCCAGCCATTGCTGTTGCTGGTCGTCGAGGCTGCACTGTTGGCAGACCAATTGACGATATACCCTGGGAACACCGTCTGCAAATCGCCATAACTGCCTGCGCTGTAGCTCATATTCTTATAGCCCCAGACCTTAAACTGCGTCGCAGTCTCGCTCAGTGGGATACCTGCTCGCCTACTGGTTCCACGGCTCACTACCCTCTCCTCTTCCTGCTGTCCGTTGAAGCTGATAGTGGTTTGAGTCTCAACTACGGGCACACCACCGTTTGGCTCCGACAGGTCGGAACCCTGGCTGCAGGCCGTGCTCATCAGCACCGCCATTGCCATTATGATAATATGTCCGTACTTCATTTTCATTTATTTACTTTTCGTCTTTATTGCTCTCTTGAGGAGAAAGGCCGTTTCTCTGATAGCAACACATTGTTTCTCTGATAGCGAAAGGCCGTTTCTCTCATCGAGATATGCCCTTTCTCTCATTCCCACCCGCCAAGGGGTATCCTCAGCGGGAGGGAGAGAGTTAGGGATTAAGACGCAGCTGCAACCTTAACTATCTTATAGGTATATGCTGCAGGGGTAGCAGGATCTGCAACTGCTGCCGTGGTCAAATACTGGATAACATAATAGCCAGCTTCCGTTGGAGTAAACGTTCCGTGCTGATTAGCTGGTAATGTTACATTATCCACAGTCGCTGCAGACCCACCAAGACTGAACAAA
>Ga0265298_10004938_pt1 | contig 16887 bp, 10 predicted proteins | sample AusTroGonzalo_MG_3_FD_193486 | JGI IMG/M metagenome (GOLD analysis project Ga0265298, IMG submission 193486) | Bovine rumen microbial communities from tropical cattle in Woodstock, Queensland, Australia - Gonzalo_01 | ecosystem: Host-associated > Mammals > Digestive system > Stomach > Rumen ... | reverse complement strand
GTCTTCGTCGGTAACTTCGACGAGCAGACGCTCCGTCCGCTTATTGAGCAGTATGTCGCTTCGCTGCCTGCTACCAAGAAGAAGGCTGAAGACTTCAAGGATGTGGCAACCCCCGCTAAGGGTGAGGTCCTCAATCACTTCAAGGTGAAGACCGAGTCTCCCAAGGCTACAGCCTTTGAGTACTGGCATGCTGACATGCCTTACACCCTGGACAACCAGGTGAAGATTGATGCTGTCGGACAGATTCTCTCGATGATTTACCTAAAGACCATCCGTGAGGACGAGAGTGCTGCATACTCTTGTGGTGCTTCTGGTGCTTTCAACCTCAGCGCTCACCAGCCTATGGCCGTGCTGCAGGCTTACTGTCCTATGAATCCTGACAAGCAGGAGATTGCTGTGCGCCTGTTGCATGAGGGTATTGCCAAGATGCAGAAGGCCGTTGATGCTGACCAGCTGAATAAGGCCAAGGAGTATATGCTCAAGCAGTTTGATGTCGATGCCAAGAAGAACGGCTTCTGGATTAATACCATCACAGCCTATAAGGACTATGGCGTAGATTTCTATACCGACTATAAGAAGGCTGTTGAGGCCCTGACCGTAGACAATGTCCGTGACTTCCTCAATAAGTTCCTGAAGAGTGGTAACCATGTCGAAGTCGTTATGACGCCGGAGAGCAAGTAAGTTGAAAATTGAAAGTTGAGAATTGAAAAGTAAACGGCGGATTTGTATAATTCGCCGTTTTTTCGTACCTTTGCACGCAAATTTCGAAATTATGTCATATTTATTTTCATCAGAATCAGTATCAGAAGGCCATCCCGATAAGGTGGCCGATCAGATTAGCGACGCCATCCTCGACCAGTTCCTGGCCTACGACGACCGTGCCCGTGTGGCTTGTGAGTCGTTTGTCACAACAGGACAGGTGGTGTTGATGGGCGAGGTACGCAGTGATGTGTATATCGACCTGCAGACTATTGCACGTAATACCATCAAGAAGATAGGTTATACCAAGGCCGAATACCAGTTCGACGGAAACTCCTGTGGTATCCTGACCGCCATCCACGAGCAGAGTGAGGACATCAACCGTGGCGTGGACAATGGTGATGAGGATGAACAGGGTGCTGGCGACCAGGGTATGATGTTCGGCTATGCCACCAACGAGACGGAGAACCTTATGCCAGTCTCTCTCGACCTGGCACACCTCATCATGCGTACCTTGGCTGAGATTCGTAAGGAGGGTAAGCAGATGACTTATCTGCGTCCAGACTCTAAGAGTCAGGTGACCATCCAGTATAGTGATGCCGGCATCCCTGAACGCATCGATACCATCGTCGTCTCTACACAGCATGACGAGTTCGACAGCGATGACGAGCGCATGCTTGCCAAAATCCGTGAGGATGTCATCAACATCCTGATACCACGTGTCAAGGCTAAGATTAACTCCGAGAAGGTGCTGGCATTGTTTGGCGACGATATCAAGTACTTCGTCAACCCCACGGGTAAGTTCGTCATTGGCGGACCTCATGGTGATACCGGTCTGACGGGTCGTAAGATTATCGTCGATACCTATGGTGGTAAGGGTGCTCATGGTGGTGGCGCCTTCTCTGGTAAGGACTCCAGCAAGGTAGACCGTAGTGCCGCCTATGCTGCCCGCCATATCGCCAAGAACATGGTGGCCGCCGGTGTTGCTGACGAGATGCTGGTACAGATTAGCTATGCCATCGGTGTGGCTAAGCCCATGAACATCTATGTCAACACCTATGGTCGCTCACATGTCAACATGACGGACGGCGAGATTGCCAAGAAGATTGAGCAGCTTTTCGACCTGCGCCCGAAGGCTATCGAGCGTTCGCTGAAGCTGCGCCAGCCCATGTATCTGGAGACTGCCGCCTATGGTCATATGGGACGTCAGTGCGAGGTGGTGAAGAAGACCTTCACCAGCCGCTACCACGAGACCAAGACCATCGATGTCGAGCTCTTTACGTGGGAGAAGCTGGATAGGGTAGAGGACATTAAACGTGCATTCGCACTATAAGCATTGATACCGTCAGACAGCATATCACTGTTTGAGATGCCGGTGGAGGAGTCGCATGCCGACCTGCCCCAGTATTATAAGGAGGGATTCTTTTCTGAAGATTCCCTCTTTCATCCTGAATTGGAGGGTGGCCGCTATGGTACGATGGGCGACCCTATTCCCTACAATGTGCGTGGCGATGATGTCATCACCTCATTCTTGCTGCTCTTCTTCATCCTGGCGGTCATGGCCTATGCCCGTGTGCGTGGCTTCTTCACCCGCCAGGCCAAGAACTTCTTCCAGCAACCTCGCGAAGGCGCATCCACGATGACTGAGACGGGCTCTGAGGCACGTTTCCAAGTGTACATCGTCTTCTTGACGAGTTTCATGTTTGCCACGCTCTATTATTTCTATTCGCTCCACTATCATGGCGATGCCTATGTGCTCAGTTCACAGTATTATCTCATCTTTATCTTCTGGGCTATCTTCCTGCTCTACTTCCTGATGAAGATGGCTCTGTACACGCTGGTCAATGGCGTCTTCTTTGGTGGTAAAAGAAATTTACAGTGGATTAAGTCCCTGCTATTTGTCATTGCCTTGGAGGGCCTTATCTCGTTCCCTGCCGTTGTCATGGGTCCATACTTCGATATGCCCATCCGAAATGTAGAAATTTATTTCGCTATAGTGCTTACTATTGTTAAATTAATGACATTTTATAAGTGCTATCTCATCTTTTTTCGTCAAAATGTCGTTAGTCTGCAAATAATTTTGTACCTTTGTGCGCTCGAAATAGTACCTTTAATGGTATTGTGGGGAGTACTGGACTTTACAGCAAATAGTTTGAAAATAAATTTTTAGGACATCAATGATAAAAAAGATTTTGGTTTCACAACCTAAACCGTCAAGTGAGAAGTCACCCTATTATGACATCGCTTCCAAGTTTGATGTAGAACTTGTGTTCCGTCCGTTTATCAAGGTTGAGGGTATTACGGCTAAGGAGTTCCGTACCCAGAAGATTAACATTCTGGACTATACGGCCATCGTCTTTACTTCTCGTCATGCCATTGACCACTTCTTCACTTTGGCCAAGGAGTTGCGTGTAGCTATCCCTGAGGACATGAAGTATTTCTGCGTGACGGAAACTATTTCGCTGTATATCCAGAAGTATGTGCAATATCGTAAGCGTAAGGTGTTCTTCGGTACCACAGGTAAGATGGACGACCTGCTGCCCACCATGGTGAAGCACAAGACTGAGAAGTACCTCGTGCCGATGAGCGACGTTCATAACGATAGTGTTGCCAAGTTGCTCGATTCCAAGAAGCTGAACCACCAGGAGTGTGTCATGTATCGCACCGTCAGCAACGACTTCACACCTGAGGAGGTGAAGACCTTCGACTACGACATGCTGATTTTCTTCAGCCCTGCAGGTATTGAGTCACTCACCAAGAACTTCCCCGACTTCAAGCAGGGCGACATCGCCATTGCAACCTTCGGTCCTACCACCGCACAGGCTGCCAAGGATGCAGGCTTGCGTCTGGATATCGAGGCTCCTTCTGAGAAGTATCCTTCGATGACTGGTGCGCTGCAGCACTACCTCATAGAGACGCAGGAGTAATACCTATTTTTTATAGCATGATGGCTCTGACATTCCGTAAGCGTGAGCGCATGGTGAGTCAGCGACTCATCGACGACCTCTTTGCAGGAGGCAGCAGCCGTTCTGTGGCCGCTTTCCCGTTGCGTGCTGTGTATAAGTTGCGTGAGCGCAACGATCATGACGAGCCCCTGCAGGTGCTCATCAGTGTTCCTAAGAAGCACTTCCATCATGCTGTCGACCGTAATCGCGTCAAGCGCCAAGTCCGTGAGGCATGGCGTCATCATAAACAACTGCTTGTCGAAGCTCTTGCTTCCGACAAGCAGTTACTCGTTGCTTTCGTCTGGCTGTCCGATAGTTTCCTGTCTACCTCTGAGGTGGAGGAACGTGTGGCAGGCATCGTCAAGCGTCTACAGGAAAAGCTATGAAGACGTTGTGGCATTTTCTCCGTCGGCTGCTGGTAATGCTATTGGTGTTACCCATCCGTTTCTACCAGACGTCTATCTCTCCACTGACTCCCCCTTCCTGTCGTTTTACTCCTTCGTGTAGTGAGTATGCCCGTCAGGCTATCATCAAGCATGGACCTTTCAAGGGGCTTTATCTGGCCATCTGGCGCATCCTGCGCTGCAATCCCTGGGGTGGCTCCGGCTACGATCCCGTACCTTGATCCTGTATATTTTTTTGATATGTGTTATACATCTCTTTTCCTGACAATATGCTAAATGGCTGGTAATCTGATGGTAGCATGCCTTAGTTGCTAAAAAGTTACTTATACATTCCATAGATAATATTATAATAGGATAGAATTTGTCTAACTTTGCAGTCGCAAAATATTACAACTAAAATAATTAACTGTAACAATGAGACAAATTCTATTATCCGTTTTCGCTGTGGCTATCTCCATGAGTGTCTCAGCAGGCAGCAAGAAAGGTCCCACAATGGGCTGGAGTTCATGGAACACTTTCTCTGTACACATTTCCGAAGACATTATCAAAGGACAGGCTGACGCGATGGTCAGCCAGGGACTGAAGGATGCAGGCTATGAATACATCAATATCGATGATGGATTCCAGTATGGTCGTACCCCTGAGGGAAAGGTGTGCATCCATCCAGAGCGTTTCCCCAACGGTTTGAAGGTGGTGAGCGACTACATCCATTCCAAGGGACTGAAGGCTGGTATCTATAGCGATGCGGGCGACTGCACGTGTGGCAGCATCAGCAATGGCGACGTGAAAAATACCAATGTCGGCATGTATGGCTATGAGCAGGTTGATGCCGACTACTATTTCAAGGACTGCGAGTTTGACTTCATCAAGGTGGATTATTGTGGCGGCGTCCATTTAGGACTGAACGAGCAGGAGCAATACACCCGCATCCATAATGCTATTGTGAATACGGGTCGCGACGTGCGTTATAATCTGTGTCGTTGGGCCTATCCTGGCACATGGTGTCACGATGTGTCTACCTCATGGCGCACCACGCCCGACATCTATGATGGTTGGGAGTCGGTGAAGGGTATCCTGAACGAGAACCTGTATATGTCGGCCTATTGCTATGACGGTTGCTACAATGATATGGATATGCTGGAGGTGGGGCGCTCGATGACTGCCGAGGAGGACAAGACCCATTTCGGCATGTGGTGTATCATGGCCAGTCCGCTGCTCATTGGCTGTAATATGGCTACCATCAACGAACGTGCCCTGGAACTGCTGAAGAACAAAGAACTCATCGCACTGAACCAAGACCCTCTGTGCTTGCAGGCTTATGTGGTGCAGCATATTGGCGACACCTATGTGCTGGTGAAGGATATTCTGAATCTGCATGGTACGACACGTGCCGTGGCACTCTATAACCCCTCTGACAAACCTGTACAGATGTGCGTCAGCTTCAGCGAGTTGGATTTGGCTGGTCAGGTGGCTGTGTGCGACGTCTTTGAGCTTCAGAACTTGGGCAGCATGACGAATGCACTGTCTGTACTCGTTCCTGCTCACGGCACTCGTATCTATACACTGAATGCCGAGCAGCGCTTGCAGCGTTATGTCTATGAGGCTGAGACCGCTTATCTGGGCGACTATCAGGAAGTATCCAACAATGAGGCAGTAGGCACTGGTATCTACCAGTCGTCAGATGCTGCCAGTGGTCGTCAGTTTGCAGGTTGGCTGGGCAACCGTCGCAGCAACTACCTGGAATGGAAGGATGTCTGTGTGGCTGAGGCTGGCGACTATGTGGTTCGCTTCCGTGCAGCCTCTCAGGAGACCCGTTCGTTCTCTGTTGAGGTGAATGGCGCATTGGCTGGTACTGTCAGCGTGAGAACCCCAGGATGGAATGACTTCCAGGAGTATGAGCTGACCCTTACGTTGCAGGCAGGCTCTAATCGTATACAGCTCTACAATGAGAATAGCTGGATGCCCAATATGGACCGTATGACAATTGAGAAACAGGGCACTAGCGACATCCTCCAGCGCCAGCTCGGCGAGGCTGTGGCTCGTCTGACCAGCCTCTCTGCCAATAGCCTGCTGCCTGTCGCTTTCGTTCAGAAGGCTGGCGACCTCATTACCCACGCCACCACAGCCGAACTGGCTGATAGTGAGAAAGCTGCCGTGCTCAGCGAGGTAGAGGGCATGCTGAAAGCCATTGATGCCATCGTGCCTCTCTGCGAGGAATTCCAGTTGTGGAAGAGCAATGCTGAGAAGAATGTCGCTGTCAGTGTGGCTTCGTCAGCGCTCACCGCTCTAAATACATCGGTGGACAATGCTGCCAAGGCGCTCTCCGAGGCATCGGCGACGACAGCAGTAAACAGTGCCCTGAGTACGCTGAAGACTGCCTTGACGAACTACCTCAAGGCCGATGAGGCGCAGCCCCGTGAGGGAGAGTCACTTGATATGACCCTCTTGATTACTAACTACGACTTCTCGAAGAATACTGGCTGGCGAGGTAATCCTACCTATCGTTCTGGCTGTGGCGAAGAGTTTAATAAGGACTTCGACATGTATCAGACGCTGGCCAATATGAAGCCCGGCATCTATACCGTGAAGTGTAATGCCTTGTTCCGTGTGGGTGCTAACGATGGCGGCACTGCCTACAAATCAGGCACGGAGAATGTGCAGGCTTACTTCTATGTCAACAGTCAGCAGGCCAAGGTGAAGTCGCTGTTCTCAGAAGAGTGGCCAGAGGCGTCACAATACGGATGGGTAGACAATCTGAATGGCTATCCTAACAGCATGCATGCGGCCGATTTGCGCTTTGCCGAGGGTTGCTATCAGAACGAGATAGTGTTTACGCAGCAGGCGAAGGGCACCTTGCGCTTTGGCCTGAAGCTGAGCGGACATCAGGAGGAGAGCTGGTGCTGCTTCGACAACTTCTCCATCAGCTATCAGCCACTTCCCGCCAGCACAGGCATCAAGAATAAAAAAAAAGACAAACACATAGGCAAGGCCTATAGTCTGCAAGGCTATGCCGTCAGCGACAGCTATGCTGGTCTGGTGGTGAAAAACGGTAAAAAGGTGCTCCAGTGAGCACCTTTTTCTATGTGATTTTTGGTGATATAAGAAAAAATAACTACCTTTGCACCCTTAAAAGCATTAAACGATAATAAGATATGAAGAATTTTGTAGAAGAACTACGCTGGCGCGGTATGCTGGCACAGATGATGCCCGGTACGGAAGAACTGTTGCAGAAAGAGATGGTGACAGCCTATCTGGGTACCGACCCCACGGCAGACTCACTGCATATCGGTCACCTCTGTGGTATCATGATGCTGCGCCACTTGCAGCGCTGCGGCCACCGTCCCGTTATCCTTGTGGGTGGTGCAACAGGTATGATTGGCGACCCCTCAGGTAAGTCACAGGAGCGCAACCTGCTGAACGACGAGACGCTGCGTCACAACCAGGAGTGCATCAAGGCCCAGGTCGCTAAGTTCCTGGACTTCGAGTCGAAGGATGCTAACGCTGCCCTGATGGTCAACAACTACGACTGGATGAAGGACTTTACCTTCCTCGACTTCGCTCGTGAGGTGGGTAAGCACATCACCGTTAACTATATGATGGCCAAGGAGTCTGTTCAGCAGCGTCTGAACGGTACCGCCCGCGACGGTCTGTCATTCACCGAGTTCACTTATCAGCTGTTGCAGGGCTACGACTTCCTGTATCTCTACCAGCACTATGGCGTGAAGCTGCAGCTGGGTGGCAACGACCAGTGGGGTAACATGACCACCGGTACAGAGCTGATCCGTCGCACGCTGGGCAACGAGGTAGAGACCTTCGCACTGACCTGTCCGCTGATTACCAAGAGCGACGGTAAGAAGTTTGGTAAGACCGAGAGCGGTAACATCTGGCTCGACCCCAAGCGCACTACACCGTATAAGTTCTACCAGTTCTGGCTCAACGTTTCTGACGACGATGCTGAGCGCTATATCAAGATCTTTACCTCGTTGGAGAAGGAGACCATCGACGCCCTTGTTGAGGAGCACAAGCAGGATCCTGGTCGTCGTGTGCTGCAGAAGCGCCTGGCTGAGGAGGTTACCATCATGGTACACTCTCAGGAGGCTCTCGATGCTGCAATCGAAGCCAGTAATCTGCTCTTTGGTAAGTCTACCAAGGAGGGATTGGAAAAGCTCGACGAGCAGACCTTCCTCGACGTCTTTGATGGTGTTCCCCAGTTTGAGATCAGCAAGGACCAGTTGGGTCAGCCCGCTATCGAGATGTTCACCACCGTTGCCCCCGTCTTCCCCTCAAAGGGTGAGATGCGTAAGATGGTGCAGGGTGGGGGTGTCTCACTGAATAAGGAGAAGCTCACCGACCAGAATCGTGCTGTCACTGCCGAAGACCTCATCGACGGCAAGTACCTGCTGGCACAGAAGGGAAAGAAGAACTATTATCTTTTGATAGTTAAATAATAAAAGGTGGAGAAATATTTGGCGATGTGCCAAATATTTCTTACCTTTGCAGCCGAATTTTCGAATTCGACTTCTCGGATGTCCAATGGTGTAATGGTAGCACAACAGGTTTTGGTTCTGTTTGTGGTGGTTCGAATCCGCCTTGGACAACGCAAAAATCCTGCAGAACTCTGCAGGATTTTTTGATGTCCTTTATTGATATTAGCCCTATTGGTGATATTGCGAGGGCGTAATGCCTGTCTTCTCCTTGAATTTACGTTGGAAATAGCTACGGTCAGTGAAACCGCAGTGGTCAGAAATGATTTCGTTGTTCCAGTCTGGATGTTCTATGATGACCCGTTTGGCTTCCTCAATGCGTAGGTCGGTCATCCAGTCGGCATAGTTTGTGTAATGTTCTTTTATCCATGCCTTCAGCATATAGCGGGGGATGCCGATAGCCTCGGCGGCAGCAGGCATGGTGATTCCATTCTGACAAAAGCCACCTTTCTCAATCCATAGTTCTATGGCTGTATCTGGTGACAGTGTCTTATCATCGTTCATGATGTAATCTTCATTTTCTTCTGCCTCCTCAATCCGCCTGGGAGCTGAGCTCACAACATAGCTGCAGAAGCTGTCAACGAGGAAGAAAATGCCAACAAAGAAAAGAATGCCAAAGAGGGCTAGCCCCTTGCTCTTAACAAAGATGAGCAATGGCGCCATGACGGCCATCACTATCAGTACCAGAATGCTTAACTGCATCCAGCGCAGCATGCCGTCAGTATTGCGGTCGTAATAGTTTTGCAGCACTTGGCGCATGGAACGTAGGTTGAAGACGTGCCGTCTGGAATAGTAGTTCTGCATGCCAAGAAATATGATCGATGCCGCTATTTCCGCATAGCGCAGCTCCTTCGTGTCACTCAGCAGTGGCTGACCATCAATGGCTGCAGCAATGCCGAGTATAGCCAATGTGATAGCCCATATTACGCCTCCTACCACCTTATCTATAAGACTTACTCGCCCTCGTTGTTGCAAGTAGAGGATTGATAGCGAGATAGTCCAGCTGGCGGGAACGAATAGGGCGATATTGAACATCACAGCTTGGGTTACCCCCATGGCTCTTAATCCCAAAGTAAACTGTAGTAAGAACTGCAAGTCGAGCAGTGCGATTCCTGCCAACATGAACCAACGTGCCATACCCATAGTAGGATTCACCGCCACCTTGCGAGGTAGTAGCAAAAGCTTCAGCATGAGTAGCGTCAGCAATACGACAGCTGTGAATTGCATCAGTTCCATTTCAGGGTGCGAAATTACTACTTTTATGGCAGAAAAAGGCGAAAAAGTGTGTAAATTTTAGTAATTTACACACCTTTCGCTAAAAATTACACACCTTTTTCAACAGATTACACACCTTTCGCAACAGATCACACATCTTTTTTGTTACAGATTACATATCTTTTTGTTACAGATTAAATCTCTCTCTTTGCGTAGAAATTACTACCTTTGCAGCGAGGAAAGGGCAACCATAAGCCTTAACCATATTATATATAATGTGCATCATGACATTTATCTAAATCAATCAAAAATATGATGGGAACATTCTTTAACCGAACAACACTACTGCGAAGGACGTTGTTGCTTGCAGTGGTGATGCTCACCTCTTTATGTGTGTGGGCAGCGGACATAACGCAGAATTCTGCAGTAGTGATTAACAGTGGTAACAAGGCTAAGTACAACAACAAGAGTGTTACGGGTACCGTGCCGGCAAATTCCAGTGCAGGTAACCATGGAACCTTTTATACTCCTGGAGCCATTGTTGTAGATGGTATCGAGTTGAACCTGACCATCGACGGCTTTAATACAGACTATTCTGAGCTCTTATCGCCCCGTTCAGGTATTTCGCTGATTAACGGTGCCACGCTGCACCTGACCGTTAAAGGAACAAATACACTGAAGGCTGGCTATGGCGGTGCAGGTATTTCGGTTCCCTATGGCTGTACGTTGGAAATAACCGCTACCAGTACTGGCACGCTGAATGCCTTTGGTGGTAATAGCAGTGGCGGTGGTGCAGGTATTGGTTCCATCGGAGACCACGCCAACAGCCATTCAAATGAAAGTGATTTGTATCCCCAAGGTTGTGGCGATATTATCATTAATGGTGGCACCATCAATGCACAAGGTGGAACATGGTACTTATACTATACAGCATGTGGTGGCGCTGCTGGTATCGGTAGTAGCGAGGGTAGTGGTGTTACCGCGCCAAATCCCCAATATGGTGCTCAAAACTTCGTTAATAATATTACTGGTAACATCACCATCAATGGCGGTACGGTAACTGCAAAGGGAGGTTTGGGCTGTTCTGCTATTGGTGGAGGTTCCCATGGTACAGTCAAGTCTGTCACGATAATGGGCGGTCGCGTAACAGCCAACGCTTCTTCATACGGTAATGCCATTGGATGTGGCTATAACAACACTACATCAGGATCGCTTACATGTCCTGATATTATAATAAAAGGTGGTAGCATTACTGCCAATGGTGATATTGGTTATGGTGGAACTACTTCTATTTCTCAAACTATCGGTGGTAGTGTGACGATAGACGATGAAGCAACGGTCAGCTGTTCTGGTACTATCAATCCAAGTACGACGAATTACGAACGTCGTGCGTTTAATATCACAGTGTATGATGCATCGTTGACGGCTTCTGTTGAAAATACGAACATTTTTCTGCCTGGTGGCAAGAAAATTGTCGGTAATATAGCTGTCAGCCAGCCTGGCATTGGTACTGTTTCTGCTAAGGTTCTCTACAAACCGTCTCACTTGTCGCTAAGTGGTTCCGTTATTGTAGATTATGGCACCAAGACATGGTCAAGCGATGAGAACATCTCCCTTTCCAATGAAACCAATAATCTTACCGTAGGTGAGTATTGTTATGCCTTTAGCGGAAAGATTTATGACAAACGTGTCAACACAGGCAACAACTCAGCCAATATGACACTGGGCCTCAGTGCTCCCACTTCATTCTCATTTACACCGGAAATCAGTGGAACCAGTGAGAAGGTTGGTACTGCTTCCTTCAGTGGTTATATCATCTCTGCTTCAAGCGAATTGGCTGGGGAACAGATGCTTTCTATTACGGATAACGGCAGTAACAAGTATCAGAAAGGCATTACTTTCCCTGCCGTTACTGCTCATAAAAGTAATTTGAACGTCATCATGACTGACCCTTCCGTCGCTATTGCTCCAGTTAAGTACATCGATGCTAATGGTATAGAGCAGACTGTCGATGCCCAACGCTATTCCAGTAGTGTAGAGTTGCTGACAGAAGGTACATGGTATGTTGACGAGGAAATCACCGTTGCCAATCGACTTTCTGTAGCAGGTACGGTCAACCTCATTCTCTGTAATGGCTGTAAACTGATTGCCGACAAGGGTATAACTGTTGGAAATGACAATACGCTGAACATCTACGGACAGCAGGGCAATAGCGGAAAGCTAATTGCTAATGGCCAGAACAATACTGGCAATGGAGACTTCTATACAGGTATTGGCGGTTGCATCGTTTATGTGTATAATAATGCAAAAACCAACATACCCTGTGGTACCATCGGTATCTATGGTGGTGACGTGACCGCTTATGGTGGCAAAGCGAGTGCTGGTATTGGAGGTGAATACAACCGAGCCTGGCGAGGTACAGTGAATATCGGTGGTGGTATTGTCTATGCCAAAGGTGGAGCGAGAAATAGCGCTTACGATGCAGGAGCAGGTATAGGTGGTGGCGAAAATGGATGCCTTGCCACCGTCAACATCACAGGTGGAACCATACACGCTGAGAGCGGCGATGACCCCTATTGGGGCGCAGCAGGTATCGGCGGTGGTCAGAATGGTGACGCAGGAAACATCAATATCAGTGGCGGTGTTATCACGGCCATTGGTAGGAGTGGTGGCCGTGGCATCGGTCCTGGCCAGAAGAAGAATGGTGGTAGCGTGAACCTTAGCTGGACCAATGCGACAGATGTCATCTATGCCAATAGTTATGGTGGCACAGTCACGCTGCTGAGTGATTTTATGATTAAGGATACTGAGACACAGGCCACAACAGATAACATCGGTGGAAAGACTATTGTTCCCATGAATCTAGTCACCTTCGTTGCTAATGGCGGTTCTGGCACCATGAACAGCATTCCTGTTCCTGCAGGCTCCGTCTACAAACTGCCTGCATGTGACTTTACTCCTACAGAAGGTATGGCTTTCTATCGTTGGCAGATTGGAGAAACATTGTATGATAAGGATGACGAACTGACAGTGACCAACAATATTACGCTGAAGGCCTTGTGGGCAATTGCCACCAATTCAGTAACGTTCAATATGAACGGTCATGGTGACCAAATCGTTCAGCAAATTGTAAACTATGGCGCTACAGCCACTGAGCCTACAGCCCCTACAGCTGATGGCTATGAGTTTGCTGGCTGGTATCTCGACGAGGCAACAGAACCTTATAGTTTCGACGCTATCGTAACTGCTAATATCACGCTTAATGCATTATGGAGCAAGATTGTTACTCCTACGGTGACAGTGACAGGTGAATATACCTATACGGGTGAGCAGATTATCCCAGAGGTCACGGTGAAGGACGGCGAGACCATCGTTCCTGCCAGTGAGTACACTGTCAGCACCAAGAATACTACAAAGGCAGGTACTGCTACCGTTACCATTGTTGATAATCCTCGTGGTAACTATAAGTTGGAAACGACAAGTGAAGAGTTTACCGTTGCTCAGAAGCCTATTGTCATCAGTGGAATCATTGCGAAGAATAAGGTGTTTGACGAGAATACAGAGGCTGCGCTTGACTATAGCAACGTTGTGTTTGGTGGTATTGTCGAGGGCGACGTCCTGACAGTGAGTGCTACCGCTACCTTCGCCAATGTAGCCGTTGGCGAGGACAAGAGTGTCGCTATCAGCGGTCTGGTACTTGGTGGTAGCAGCGAGGGCAACTACATATTGGCTGCTGAAGGTCAGCAGACTACGACTACGGCAACCATCTATGCACCGCATACCGTGAAGTTTGCCGATGAGAATGGCAATGCACTGGTTGCTGCAGAGTTTGCCGACCAGATTATTAATAATGGTGGAAAGGTGACCATCCCTGTAGTAACAGATGCCAACCGTCCCGTAAAGGATGGCTACCGTTTCGTGGGTTGGAACATCAATGGCGAAGAGTATGACTTCGACACCACGCTCGACTTTGAGACTACACAGGCCATCACGCTGACAACCCGTTTCCTGAAGCTGCACAACATTTACGGTTCAGGCTATATGGGTTCTGGTGAAGGTTTTGTTGCTGCAGGCGTAGCTCAGGCTGTCGTTGGTGAAGAAGTGACCATCACGGCAACCCCCGATGAAGGCAGCGTGACATCATTCCTCAGGGCTTACTACGAAGAGGATAATGCCAATCATTCTCTTGTCGTGACCATGATAGACGATAATACAGGAACTTTCATAATGCCAGACAAAGACGATGTACACGTCGGTGCAAGCTTTGCAGTGGCTACCAATCTGTTGGCAGGACTGAAGAATGCAAACAACCAATATGAGGTTAGAGATGCAGGCGATTTGAAGTTGCTAAGCACTTGGATGGCTGCTGGCAACGAGATGGAGGGTGAGACTATCCTGCTGATGAACGATATCGATGTCACAGGCTCAGACTTTGACGGTTTCCCAAGGCTGCTAAAAGGCTATACGGACCATGCGTGCTCCTTTGGGGCTACTTTCGACGGACAAGGTCACACCATTAGTGGTCTAAAAGTTTTGAGCAGTACTAATGCGGGCTTCATCCCTTATCTTGTGGGTACCGTTAAGAATCTGACACTGCGCGGCACTGTGCAGGGTGGCGGCTCTCAATACTATGTCGGAGGCATTGTTTCCTCCGTTTCGAACGGTGGCACCATTCAGAACTGCGTAAGCTTGATGCAGGTGAAGAATGAAGGCACATCCATGAAGTTTGGCGGTATTGCTGGTGGAAACCATGGCACTGTCAAGGATTGTATGTTCCTTGGTCTGGGTGGTATCTGGAATACTAAGCCTATGAATGCAGTAGGCACTGAATACGGAGACGGAGAAACGACAGGTTGTACGGCTCTCTATGCTGTCACAGGTAACGAAGAAGAGCTTGAGGGCATTGTGACCATTGGCTCGATGAGCAGTACTGGCAATGAGGTTGGTGGCTACTTTAAGGCAGGCAGTGACATCATCCTGACACTTTCTGCTGCCGACAAAGACGGCTATACGCTGAGAGGCTTCAAATATGAAGGTGATAATGGCGATGTGAACCTGACGGCCAACGGTGACAATACCTATACGCTGAGCGGCATCAGCAAGAATGTGGTCATCCTGCCTAACTATAGCTATAACGGGCTGAGCAGTCTAGAACAGGACAACCAGAACCGTTATCTGGTGAAGAGCAAGACCGACCTGCTGACAGTGGCTCAGGTAGTGAAAGACCTGAACGGCTGTAGTGATATGACCTTCCTGCTGAACAACGACCTGACAGAGGTCGGCGACTTTGAGGGTATCGCTGTCGGTACAGAAGAACCTTTCAAAGGATTGTTCGATGGTGGTGGACATACCATCAGTGGTATGACCATTGAGGCTCGTGCCAATAATGTAGGATTCATCGGCTACATGGCTGCTGGCCTGCATCTGACGAACCTGACCTTGGAGAACTGTACGGTAACCAATACCAGTGATGTCGACTACACCTATGCAGGCATGCTGGTAGGTGGCGGCTGGAATGGCATGCTGTCGAACTGCCGTGTTATCGGTGGAACAGTGACAGGTGCTAAGGCTGGAGCCATCATGGGCGATACTTATTTGAGTGGTTCTAATAACCTCTATAATGATGAGGTGACAGTCATTAGCGGAGGCATCACCAAGGCTATTGGCGAATGTGGTAGCAGCGAGGGTGATTATGTCTATAACAATGCCGCCCAAATCGGCTGGCGCGTATTCTTCATGGGTAAGAACGGCCAGTTGGCTCCTGCTCAGCTGATAGCCAACGGAGATGCTGCTATCCGTCCTGATGTGATTCCTGTTGGTGATTCTCATTTCACCTTTGCCAACACCTGGAAGCGTGGCGACGGACATGTGTATACTTTTGATTCTCACCGTTACGAAGACATGATCACTGAGAATACCGTTCTCTATCCAGGATGGAATGAGGAGACGAAGTACACCATCACCTATCAGGCTAACGATGGTAACGGCACTACTCATACTCAGTCAGTCTATGAGTCTGATGTGACCAGTTACGTGCTGCCTGATTGTTTCTTCGCTGTTCCTGATGGCAAGCGCTTTGTGGCATGGGAGTATGCTGGTAACAGCTACGCTCCTGGCGAGTCGCTGACATTCGACACGGATATTGTTGTAGAGGCTCAATGGGTAACAGTCAGAACGCTGACTGCTAAGATTGCCCCAGATAATAACTACTGGACAACCTTCTACTGTGGCACACAAGGCTACAAGATTGATGACGACATTAACGCCTGTGCATATACCGCTTCAGTAGCAGGCACCAAAATTACGCTTAATAAGCTGGGCAAGGTCATTCCTGCCAACACGGCAGTAATCGTTGTGGGTGCCGTCGGTGATATTACTATGACGGAAAGCGATGACAGTGCAGAAAACAATGTTCCTAATTCCCTGCAAGGCGTCGACACGGATACCAATTGTGCAGTCATCGGTACGGGTACGTTCTATGTGATGGGCTTTGAGAATGCGAAGTTCGGTTTCCATAAGTATTCTGGTACCAAGATGGCCGCCAACAAGGCTTTCCTCCTTTTGGATGGCACTGGTGCACATAGCCTCGATATCGTCTTTGGCGATGATGCAACATTCATGAGCGAACAGCTCCGTGCTGTCAATGAAGGTGCTGACCGTTGGTACACCATTGAGGGTCGCTGCATAGAACGCCCGACAGCCAAGGGCCTGTATATTCATAATGGTCGTAAAGTAGTAATTAAATAAGTAAACACAATGAAGAAAGAATATATTTCCCCGATACTGCAGGTCGTGAAGATACAGCAGACACAGATGCTCTGCGCCAGTCCACAGAGTCTTGATGATGAAATCCTCGACGTCTTACAAGAGGACGAAGATGATGTCCAGGATATGGAGGATATCTGGTAATACAATCCTATGCCGTTCAATTAATCCTGCAGACTTCCCTCTGCAGGATTTTTTATCCCCCAATCCTTTTTGCAAGGACTACAGGACTTGCAGGACTTTTCTGAAAAAATGCTTTTTTAAAATTACCTTTCACCTTCACAGCTCATGCTAAAAGTCCCTGTAAATAGCGGTTCGCGGGCGTTTCCTGCGGGCGCGAAGGGGCGCAGACGTTTCACATCGCTTTCACAAACC
>Ga0265298_10004936_pt1 | contig 16891 bp, 13 predicted proteins | sample AusTroGonzalo_MG_3_FD_193486 | JGI IMG/M metagenome (GOLD analysis project Ga0265298, IMG submission 193486) | Bovine rumen microbial communities from tropical cattle in Woodstock, Queensland, Australia - Gonzalo_01 | ecosystem: Host-associated > Mammals > Digestive system > Stomach > Rumen ... | reverse complement strand
CAATCCGGAACCGCTTGCGGATTTTATTGACGCATTTATGATCGGTGACGGGGAAGAAGTAATGACTGAACTGAACCGCGTGATCCTTGATAGGAAAGAAAAAGGCCTCAGCCGTGAAACCTGCCTGAAAAACCTAGCGAAACTGGAAGGGGTTTATGTACCGTCACTGTATGATGTCGTTTACAACAAAGACGGAACGGTAGCTTCCGTTACCCCGAACTGTCCGGAGGCACCGTTATCCGTACGCAAACGCGTTGTCACCGATCTCAACACAGCTTACTACCCTGAAGAATTTCCTGTTCCGTATACTGAAGTAATATTTGACCGTATTATGCTGGAGATCATGCGCGGATGCACGAGGGGCTGCCGGTTTTGCCAGGCTGGAATCCTTTACAGGCCAGTAAGGGAAAGAAGCCTCGACAAACTGATTGACCTGGCGGAAAAGCTGCAGAGTTCCACAGGATATGAAGAGATCAGCCTGAGCAGCCTTTCCAGCGGTGACTACAGCTGTTTGCCCGAGTTGATCCGTGAACTGATGAAACGAATGAAAGAAAAGCGCGTATCCATTTCACTTCCGAGTCTGAGAATAGACAGCGTGCTGAAGGAAAGCCTTGAAGAGACTCAGCAGGTAAAAAAAACCAGCCTGACTTTTGCGCCGGAAGCCGGTACGCAGCGTATGCGTGACGTGATCAATAAGGGAGTTACGGAAGATGATCTGCTGGGAAAAGTCAGGGACGCTTTTGAAGGCGGATGGAGCAGCGTGAAGCTTTATTTCATGTCCGGCTTGCCGACTGAAACGACAGAGGACCTGGACGGAATCGCGGATCTTGCCCGAAAAGTTATCGCAGAGTATTTCAATGTACCCAAAGCACAGCGCGCCAAAGGCCTGCGGGTGACTGTAAGCGTCAGCGTTTTTGTGCCTAAACCCTTTACTCCATTCCAGTGGGCAGCGCAGGACACCCTGGACAGGATCATTGAGAAGCAGGAGCATTTGAAACAGGTACTCAACATCAAAGGAGTAACCTTCCACTGGCACGAACCCTATGTAAGTTATCTTGAAGCCTGTTTTGCCCGGGGTGACAGGCGTATGGGCGCAGTGCTGAAACGGGCGTTTGAAAAGGGCTGCATACTTGACGGCTGGAATGAAACCTTCCGTTATGAACTGTGGATGGAAGCGTTCAGGGAATGCGGCCTTGATCCGGCTTTCTACGCCAACCGGGAAAGATCAAAGGAAGAAAAAATGCCGTGGGATCATATTGACAGCGGAGTGACGAAAGCTTTCCTGTGGAGAGAAAAAGAAAAAAGCGAACGGGCGGAGATAACAAAAGACTGCCGAAAAGGATGCAACGCCTGCGGACTGAATCGCTGGAAGGGGGTATGCGCCTATGCGAATGCTGGCAGTGTTTGAGAAAGGAGAACGGATCCGCCATATCGGACACCTGGATATACAGCGAAGCGTTCAACGCGGACTTCGAAGGAGCGGATTACCGGTTGCCTATTCCAACGGCTTCAATCCACACATTTTAGTTACCTTTGCGAGCGCGCTTTCGACCGGAGCATGCGGCAGACGTGAGATTATGGATGTTACGATGGCAGATGAAGTCAGCGAAAGGGAATTCCTGGAACGGATGAACAGAGCCATGCCGCCTGAAATGCAGCTGTCTGAGGTACGCGCGGTGGACCAGAAACATCCGGCTCTGATGGCGAGCCTCAGAGCAGCAGAGTATGACCTCCTGATCCGAGACGCGGAACAGGCTGTCAGACTGATTTCATCGATTCCATCCATGATGGCGAAGGACAGCATCCCGGCTATGCGTAAAACCAAAACAGCGCTTAAGGAATGCGATATTAAACCACTGATTTATGAACTCAGCGGGGAAGGACAGCATCTGTATGCTACGCTGGTACTGACAGAAAAAGAAGCCTGTAAACCCGGGATGCTGATCGAAGCACTGGCGCGTGAAGCGGGTATTGAAGGAGAAATAAGGATTCTCATTACCCGTACCGGTTTGCTGGGAATAAATGAAACAGGCATTCTCGTGCCGCTGGAGACATTGTAAACATGAAAAGACTGATTATTTCCGGCTCTGGTTTCTGCGCAGTCACTGAAGACGGAATCCTTGTAGAATACTTTCCGGCGGAACAGGCGGATGAATGCGGGAATATACTGCTTGGACGCGTGGACAGAATGATGCCGGGAATGAAATGCGCGTTCGTCGATATCGGGCGGAAACGAAACGGTTTCCTGCCGCTTGACGAAGAAAGCGCAACTTTTACGGGAAAGCCTGTTCATTCCGGCGATAAGATGATCATGCAGATCAAAAAAGAGGAAACGGGAGAGAAAGGAGTATTCCTGACAAGGGATATTTCACTTCCCGGACGCTTTGTCATCCTGATGCCCATGAACCGCTATATCGGAGTCAGCGGGCGCGTCAGGAATGAAGAAACACGCAGAGCGCTGAAGAATATCGGGGAAGAAATCGCCAACGGAAAATACGGATTGATTCTGCGGAATGCCGCTTCAGAAACAGACGAGGAAGAGATCAGGGCTGAAGCCGGAAGACTTTTCGGTGAATGGCTGATCATAAGGAATAAAGCGCTGGAAGGCGGTTCTCCCGGGAGAATACTCAGATCATTCGATCCCGCGTCACAGCTCAGGGAGGATTATACAGCCGGCGGATATGAAGAAGTAAAAGAGACAAAAGGACCGGATGCCGAAATCCTGGCGCAGCTGAAATTGGCGGCAGAAAAAAAACTAAGACTTCCCGGCGGAGGCAATATAGTGATAGACCGATGCGAGGCCATGACGGTAATTGACGTGAATTCCGCTTCTTCCGGAACGGGAGGCACAAAGGATAAGAACATTCTGCAGACCAATCTGGAAGCATGCAAACTGATAGCAGACCAGGTAAGGCTGCGAAATCTTGCGGGCATTATCATGATTGATTTTATAGACATGAAAGAAGAAACAGACCAAAGTCTGGTAGAAGAACAGCTGAAAAACTGTTTTGCCTGCGATCGTGTTAAAACGGTGATTCACGGATGGACAAGACTCGGCATAATGGAAATGACCAGAAAACGAAACAGACAGGAACTGGTCATTGATGGTGAAAACCCGTACGGCGAATAGTCAGAAACAGAGGATAAAAAATGGAGAGAAAAACGGTTGTTGTTTCCCCTGAAGAGCAGGAACGACAGAAAGAGTTTGCGGTAATGGTCAGGGAACTTCCTCACCGGCCTTTAAGCTATCATGTGGTTACCTACGGATGCCAGATGAACGCACATGATTCGGAAAAAATTGCGGGCATGCTTGAAATGATGGGCATGATTCATTCGGAGAAGCGGGAAGACGCTGATTTCGTTATTTTCAATACATGCTGCGTACGTGAGAATGCTGAACGGCGGGCATTGGGCAATGTAACATGGCTGAAGGAAGTCCGCAAGCAAAAACCGGATATGCTGATCGCCGTATGCGGATGTATGATCCAGGAGCCCGGAATGGCGGAACTGATCCTGAAACAGTATAAATTCGTCAATCTGGCTTTCGGGACCGCGAATCTTCACAAACTGCCGGAAATGCTGTTTCAGACCCTCAATAACGGCAACCGTCTTGTCAATGTTGAATATGACGATGTGATTGCGGAAGATCTCCCGATTCGGAGGCTGAGACAGGACGCGGCGTACCTGACCATAATGTACGGGTGTGATAATTTCTGCAGTTACTGTATCGTTCCTTATGTCCGCGGACGCGAAAGAAGCCGTAATCCCGAATCCATTCTGCGCGAGGCACATGCGCTTGCCGAATCCGGCGTCAGGGAGATCATGCTTCTCGGCCAGAATGTGAACAGTTACGGCAAGGGGCTGCCAGACAATCCCACTTTCGCGGGACTTCTGAAACAGCTTGACAGGATCGGGATACCGAGGATCCGTTTTATGACAAGCCATCCGAAAGACCTGAGCGATGACCTGATCGATGTGATGGCAGCCGGCGTACATATTCTTCCCCAGTTTCATCTGCCGGTGCAGAGCGGGAGCAATGAAATCCTGCAAAAAATGAACAGGCATTATACAAGGGAACAATACATGGACAGGGTTTCGAGACTCCGGGACGCAATTCCGGGCATCGGGCTGAGCACAGATATCATCGTCAGTTTTCCGGGAGAGACGGAGGATCAGTTTGAAGAAACGATGAGCCTCGTGCGGGAAGTCAGGTTTGACAGCGCGTTCACATTCATCTACAGTCCTAGAACAGGAACAAAAGCCTCTGAAATGGAAGGACTAGTGCCTGACGGGATATCGACAGAACGGATAGGGCGCCTGATCGCGCTGCAGGAAGGCCTGCAGAAGGAGACGCTAACGCGGTTTATCGGCCAGGAAGAGGAGATCCTTGTTGAAGGTCTGAGCAGAAGAAGCACGGAAGCCGTATCAGGAAAAGGCAGACACGCTGTTTCGGTAACCGTGAGCGGAAGCAGTGAAGATATAGGACAGATTCTGAAATGTCGTATTACCGGAATCAAGAACAATACACTGATCGGAGAAAGGATATAGCAGGGGGAAAAGGGAGCATGAGAGAAGTAATGATGAAGGCGCAGGAGCTTGCGGAAGCAATCCTGAACAGCGAAGTATACCGGAAAATGAAACAGCAGGAAGCCGCGGTGAGACGTGATCCTGATGCCGCAAAAGCACTGTCTGATATGATTGAAAAAAGAAACCATGTTGAGACGGTTCTGTCCGCCGCAGACATGGATCCGAACGAACTGGCGGAAGCCAGCCGCGAAATGGAGGAAGCAGAGCGGCGGATGAATGAAAATGAAATGATCAGAACGCTGAAGGATTACCGGAAAGATTTTCAGACAATGATGGATAACGTCAACCGCATCCTGCGTCTGGTTATTACGGGAGAGGTTGAAGAGGATAACGGCAGCAGCACAGGCTGCAGCGGAAACTGCAGCGGATGCGGCGGATGCCGTTGAAAGAGGGATCAGAATGGCATTATCACCTATGATGCAGCAATATCTGAGGATACATGAAGCATATCCGGACTGTCTGCTGCTATTCCGGCTTGGAGATTTTTACGAGCTGTTTTTTGATGACGCGAAAACTGCTTCCAGAGAACTGGAACTGACATTGACCGGCAAGGACTGCGGACTTGAGGAACGGGCGCCGATGTGTGGTGTTCCTTATCATTCGGTCAACACGTATATAGAAAAGCTGATTGCAAAAGGATATAAGGTCGCTATCTGTGAGCAGATGGAAGATCCGGCGCTGGCCAAAGGGCTTGTGGAACGTGATGTCGTCCGTGTGATTACCGCAGGGACCGTTACGGATCCGACTATGCTTGAGGACAAAGCGAACAACTATCTGATGTGTGTCTGCATTGATGGAAAGAAAGCCGGAATTGCTTATGCAGATGTGTCAACGGGTGAGTTTTTTGTGATGGAACCTGATATGAATCTCCTGTATTCTCAGATTCTGCGCATCAATCCGATGGAGATTATCTGCAATGATACGGAAAAACTGAAAATGACCGCCGGAAATGAGATCCGTGGCCTGAGCGCACAGCCGCAGGCGTGGTTTCAGCGCAGAAACGCAGAAGAAATGCTCTGCGAGCATTTCCATCTGACACAGCTTACATCTCTCGGACTGAATGACCGTAAGGAAGCAGCATGCGCAGCAGGCGCGCTCCTCCGCTACCTGCATGAGACACAGAAAAACAATCTTGAGCACATCCGGACGCTTCGCTTTGCCGAAAACGGACGTACAATGCTGCTGGACCAGAATACCAGAAGGAACCTGGAACTGACGGAAAGCCTGAGGGGAGACCGGCGTAAAGGAACCCTTCTCGGACTAATTGACAGAACCAGTACTGCCATGGGCGGACGCCTGCTGCGCAGCTGGGTGGAGCAGCCGCTTCTTGACATCAATGAAATCAATAAACGTCTTGACGCCGTCGCAGAATTGGTAAACAATCGTATTCTCGGCATGACGCTGTCAGAGGAGCTGGAAGGCGTATACGATATGGAACGCCTCATGAACAAGGTTGCCTACCGGAATATGAACGCCAGAGATTGTCTGGCTCTGTGCGCAAGTCTCAAGCGAATCCCGGGTATCATTCACCTCCTGAGCGATGTTATCAGCGATGAAATGGTTGCTGTTCGTGAAGAACTGGATCCGCTTGAGGATCTGACCGGACTGCTTGAACGCGCAGTCCATCCGGATGCGCCTGTTATTATCACAGAAGGGGGAATCATCAGGGAAGGGTTTTCCCCGGTGCTTGATGAATATCGCGAAGCCCAGACCAGCGGAAAACAGTGGATTCTCGATCTTGAAGCTCGGGAACGTGAAGCGACAGGAATCCGGAATCTGCGCATACAGTACAACAAGGTGTTCGGCTATTATATCGAAGTGACAAAAAGCTTTCTCAGCCTGGTACCGGAAAGATATATACGCAAGCAGACACTGACGAACGCCGAGCGTTATATGACTCCGGAACTGAAGGAAATTGAACAGAAAATCATCGGCGCGCAGGAACAGAGCGTGCGGCTTGAACTGCAGCTGTTCAGCGAAATCAGAGACAGGATTGCGGAAAAGATCGGCGGTATCCAGAAGACAGCATACGCATTAAAAAAACTTGATGCTTATCAAAGCCTGAGCAGGACAGCTTCTGAAAACCGTTACATCCGACCCGTTATGACGACCGACGGCACACTGTCCATTCTCGACGGACGTCATCCTGTTGTGGAGCAAACGCTGAAAGACGGGGAGTTTATTCCAAATGACACGGTACTGGACTGTGAAGAAAACCGCATGATGATCATCACAGGGCCCAATATGGCCGGTAAAAGCACTTATATGAGGCAGGTTGCCCTGATCTGCCTGATGGCGCAGATCGGCAGTTTTGTACCGGCCAGAGAAGCTGTCCTTCCGGTTTGTGACCGGATTTTTACCCGTGTCGGAGCCAGTGATGACCTTGCAAGCGGTCAAAGCACATTTATGGTTGAAATGAGTGAGACCGCTCATATCCTGAGAAATGCGACAAAAAACAGCCTGATCATTCTTGACGAGATAGGCCGGGGTACCAGCACATTTGACGGGCTGTCTATTGCATGGGCGGTTGTTGAATATATTGCCGACAAGGAAAAGATCGGTGCGAAGACACTGTTTGCGACACATTATCATGAGTTGAGTGAGCTGGAAGGGCATCTGGAGGGGGTTAAGAATTTCTGTATTTCAGTTAAGGAACACGGGGAAGATGTACTCTTCCTTCGAAAAATCGTTCGCGGAGGTGCAGACAAAAGCTTCGGCGTTCATGTTGCCAGACTTGCGGGAGTACCTCATCCGGTTATTGTGCGTGCCCATGAAATACAGGCAAGACTTGAAGTGAGTGATATCAATCAGAACAAAATCGGCCGGAACATCTTGGGCGAGGATTCCTCAGGCAGAAAAAACGAACAGGTGGATCTTTTTGAATACAGGAAAGATGAGATCATACAGGAGCTTCAGGAAATTGATGTTATGGCAATTACACCGATGGATGCAATGAACAAGCTCTTTCTTCTGAGAGAAAAAGCACGAAAACTCTGAAAAACAGATGACTGCGATCCGGATGATGGGAAGAGAGGAAACGATGGGAAAAATCAGAATACTGAGTGAGAACCTGATCGGGAAGATCGCAGCGGGTGAAGTTGTCGAAAGACCTGCCGCCGCGGTCAAGGAACTTGTTGAAAACAGCCTGGACGCAGGAGCTACCGCAATTACTGTCGAGATACGGGAAGGGGGCTTGTCCTATGTCCGTGTCGCTGACAACGGTACGGGGATTGAGGAAAGCGATATACGTATGGCCTTTGAGCGGCACGCAACAAGCAAGATCAGCATGGAAAAGGATCTCAACTCAATTTCCACACTTGGTTTCCGCGGTGAAGCGCTTGCAAGTATTGCTGCCGTATCAAAAGTAATCATGACTACTCGAACATCCGGCCGTGAAACGGGTATCAGGGTGAAAAATGAAGGCGGAAAGATTACAGACATTCAGGAAACCGCATGCCCGGTCGGAACGACTATTGTTGTAAGCGATCTGTTCTTCAACGTTCCCGTCAGAAAAGGATTCATGAAAAAAGCAAGTCTTGAGGCTTCAGCGGTTCATGACCTGATGACACAGATGCTCATAAGCCGGCCGGATGTCAGTTTCCGGTTTATTTCGAACGGGAAAACAGAGTATCATTCCCCCGGAGACGGACAGATTGCCACTGCGCTGCAAACTGTTTACGGAAGCCGCGCAATGAAAGATATGAAACCGGTGGAAGATCATGGATGCGGACTGATCATCACAGGGTTCGTCGGCGTCGGGGAGAACGCACGGGGCAACAGGTCACAGGAACTGTTTTTTATCAACGGAAGAGTTATGCACAGCCGTATCCTGAGCGAAGCTGTTGAAACAGCATGCCGTGAACGTGTAATGATCGGTAAGTTTCCCGTTTGCGCCTTATATATCACCATCGCCTATGAAGCAGTGGATGTAAATGTACACCCGAACAAACTGGAAGTCAGGTTCCGGGACGAAACTCTAATCTATGAAGCCGTGCTGACTGCCGTCCTGAGCGCACTGAAAGAAAAGGATGCTTTTGACCATCCGGTAGAAATGCCGCTGGAAAAGGAAAAGACATCTGACAGCGGTCAGGAGTATAAAGATATTCAGCGTCAGGCAAAATCCGGCGGAGCTGTCGTCACAGAAAGCAAAACACTTCCTCCCGAAGCGGCTCCGGAGACTTGCGAAACAATATCCGTTCCTGTTCTGACGCCGGCGCCGGAATTGCGCGGTTCCGGCGTCCAGACTGAAAAAACACCGACAGTTTCGGAAACGTCCATTCCTGAAAAGAAACCTGTAATGCGTGAGACAACGGAACAGATCAGTACGATCCTGCCGTCCGTCAGAAAGCCGATGAAAATCTTCGGAGCGCTTTTCAACACTTTTATTCTGGTTGAATATGAGGATCAGCTTCTTCTTGTTGATCAGCATGCGGTACATGAGCGACTTCTGTTTGACAGGCTGATGAAGGAGCATTCCGCTTCCGTCCAGACAGGGCAGGAACTTCTGGTGCCGATTATTGTCAGCGTTACGAATGCGGAACAGCGCCTGATTGAAGAAAACCGGGATGCGCTGGAAAGCATAGGCCTTGTGATGGAGCCTTTCGGGGAACATGATGCTGCCATCAGGACCATTCCGGTTATTCTCGGTGAAACACAGGCAACAGATTTTGTCCGGGATGTGATCAGCGAGCTTCAGAGCGGACATGATCCGGCTTTTGAAAAAAAGAGGACCATGCTTCTTCAGACTGCATGCAAACATGCAGTCAAAGGAGGGGAAGCGTTGTCGGAAGAACAGCTGAGAGATCTCCTGGACAGAATGATCAGCGAGAAAGTCACTCCGACATGCCCGCACGGGCGTCCGCTTGCGGTTGCGATCACTCACCGGGAACTCGACAGGAAATTCAAAAGAATACAGCAATAAGCGGGAGCGGATCATGACGGACGGGATAGTTTGCAGAGTTCTGACCGGACCGACTGCCTCCGGTAAGAGTGATCTTTCGGTCAGGCTTGCGGCGGAGAACGGCTGGGATATCATCAGCATGGACAGCATGCAGATCTATAGGCGAATGAATATAGGCACAGCAAAACCGACGATACGGGAAATGGGCGGCGTAAGGCATTATATGATTGATATCTGCGATCCGTCTGATCCGTACAGTGTAGCTCAATACCGAGATGATGCGGAAAAGCTGATTGTTCTTTTGCATGAACAAGGACATGAAGTGCTTATTACAGGCGGAACAACACTTTATCTGCAGGCTATGATCCGGCAGATGACCATGGGCAATGTTCCGGCAGACGCCGCACTCCGTGAAAAGCTCAACAGGCAGGCCTCCGAACCGGAAGGAAGAAAGCAGCTTCTTGAACGCCTGAAAGAGATTGACCCAATAACCGCTGCACGGCTCCACGTTAACGATGTGCGGCGGATCATCCGTGCGATTGAAGTATGGGAGTCGACCGGAAAACCTTTCTCCTCACAGCAGGAACGAAGTATGGAATATGACCGGCGGTTTGTCTGGAAGATTGCTTCAACCCGGATGGAGAGAGCGATGCTGTATGACAGGATCAATCTCCGGGTAACCGGAATGATAAAGGCGGGACTAAAGGATGAAGTGGCGTCACTGATAGAAGACGGAATCTCCCCGGAAGCCCAGAGCATGAACGGAATCGGATATAAGGAAATGATTCCGTGCATATACGGTGAATACAGCCTTGAGGAAGCGGCCGAACGGATCCGGACAAATACACGGCATTATGCCAAAAGACAGATGACTTTCCTGCGAAGGATCGACCAGGTTGCATATGTTGATACAGACAGGGCCGGCGCCTGGGACAAAATCAGGCAGACCCTGGTATAAAAGGAGTATACGGAATGAATGTCAGGAATATCATAGTCCAGGCTGAAGACCAGCTTCAGCGTGAAATCTTTCCGGATATTGATAAAAATGAAGAGATCCGGACAAAACAGGTTCTGGATGCCTTCAGAAAGCATGAAGTAAGTTACAGACATTTTTCACCGACAACAGGATACGGGTATGACGACATCGGAAGGGATACGCTGGAAAAGATTTATGCCGATCTGTTTCATACGGAAGCAGCGCTGATCAGGCCTCATGTATCAAGCGGGACGGCTGCGCTGAGCCTTACGCTGTTCGGACTTGTGCGTCCGGGAGAACGTATTGTAAGTGCTACCGGCATGCCATATGATACGCTGCAGGGCGTGATCGGCACAGGAAAGGATGCACCGGAAGGATCGCTCAGGGAAATGGGGGTTCATTTCACCTGCGTTGAGATGAAAAACGGAAATATCGACGTCAGTTCCGTTGAAAAAGCCATCACACCGGAAACTTCACTTGTTATCGCACAGAGAAGCCGTGGATACGCATGGCGGCCGAGCCTGTATCCTGAAGCTTTTGACGCGCTCGCGGAGATGATCCGTGAAAGGCATCCGGAGGTAACCCTGATGGTTGACAACTGCTATGGGGAATTTGTATGCGCAGATGAGCCTACGGATCATGGGGCGGATCTGTGCGTGGGAAGCCTTATCAAAAACCCGGGAGGAGGAATCGCGCCTACAGGCGGATATATTGCCGGGAAAAAACATGTGATCGAAAGGATTGCAGGAAGGCTTACTGCTCCCGGAATCGGCAGGGAAATCGGCTCATATGAGGCTTCATACCGGCCTTTTTACCAGGGCCTATTTATGGCGCCCCATACGGTTGCCCAGGCCCTTAAAACGGCTTTGCTTGCATCCAGGGTATTTGAATCGCTTGGACTCGAGACTTCTCCTTCGTCCAGGGAAAAACGCGCGGATATTATTCAGGCGATCAAAATGGGAACGCCGGAGCGCCTTGTGGCGTTCTGCCAGGGAATCCAGACGTCCAGTCCGGTGGACAGCATGGTTATGCCTGAGCCGTGGGATATGCCGGGATATGATGACAAGGTTGTTATGGCAGCCGGGACTTTTGTGGCAGGTGCCAGTATCGAACTCAGTGCGGACGGACCGATCAGGGAGCCTTATACAGCTTTTATGCAGGGAGGGCTGACTTATGTTCACGGAAGAATTGCGCTTGCGGAAGCCCTGCAGAGAATGATCAAAACAGGTGCGCTGGTGCTGCCGGAATCTTGACAATAAAAACCGTGAAACATATAATATTTGATTGTGTGGATACTATGTAATTCAGTTGATCGGAGGAACGGAAATGGATATTCAGACACTCGAATCTTACGCTCGGCAGGTGAGGAAAGACATTATCATCATGACTGCCGCTGCAGGTGCGGGACATCCGGGCGGATCCCTGTCCAGTACAGAGGCGATGGTCGCACTGTATTTTGACGTGATGAACGTTGATCCTAAGGATGATAAGAATCCTGACAGAGACCGTTTTGTTCTGTCCAAGGGGCATTCCGCTCCGGCGCTGTACGGAACACTTTGCGAACGCGGTTTCTTCGGCAGGGAAGAATTTGATCATTTCCGTCAGCTCCATGGAATTCTGCAGGGACATCCGGATACCAAAAAGTGTCCCGGTGTAGATGCTTCAACAGGTTCTCTCGGACAGGGCATCTCCATTGCGGTTGGCATGGCACTGGGCGCAAAACATACCGGAAACAAATGCCATGTATATACAATTATCGGGGACGGTGAAAGTCAGGAAGGACTTGTCTGGGAAGCCAGCATGGCCGCCGCGCATTATAAATTGGACAATCTTACAGTGATCCTTGATCATAACGGTCTTCAGATCGACGGTACAAACGATGAAGTGATGAGCCTGGGCGATATCAAGGCTAAGGCGCTTGCTTTCGGTTATGATGTGATTGAGGTTAAAGACGGAAACGATATGAAACAGGTTTTGGATGCGCTTCATACGCCTGCGTGTCCCGGGAAACCGAGATATATCATCCTGAATACGCTGAAGGGTAAAGGCGTCAGTTTCATGGAAGGCCAGGTCGGCTGGCACGGAAAAGCACCGAATGCTGAACAGGCCGCTCAGGCACTGAAAGAATTGGAGGGCTGATAAAATGGAAAAGAAAGCGATTCGTGTTGCTTATGGTGAAGCCCTTGTTAAACTGGGCGAAGAGAACAGCAAGGTCGTAGTGCTGGATGCTGATCTGGCCGGTGCGACAATGACCAACGGATTTAAAAAGGCTTATCCGGGCAGATTCTATGACTGCGGCATCGCAGAGGCAAACATGGTTGATATAGCGGCCGGTATGAGCACAATGGGTCTCATTCCTTTCTGCTCAACTTTTGCGGTTTTTGCTGGCAGGAACTACGACCAGATCAGAAACGGTGTGTGTTATCCGAAATTCAATGTTAAATTCGGATTCAGCCATGCCGGTATCACATTGGGTGAAGACGGCGGAAGCCATCAGGCTATAGAAGATATCGCGCTTATGCGTGTTCTTCCCGGAATGACGGTTCTGGTTCCTTCTGATGCCAATGAGTGTTATCAGTGTGTAGAAGCAGCTGCGAAAATCGAAGGACCTGTATATATCAGAACTTCCAGGCTTGCCACGCCGGTATATGATCCCAAGCCTTTTACCGTCGGCAAGGGAAATGTGATCCGTGACGGCGCAGACTGTGCGATCTTCACGTGCGGCATTATGATAGAACATGCCCTGGAGGCTGCTGATATACTTGCCGAAAAAGGTGTGAATGCGGCGCTTGTGTCTTTCCATACTCTGAAACCTTTTGACGAGGAGCTTGCCCGTATCTATACCGCAAAATGCAGGAAGATTTTTACGATTGAAGAGCATTCAGTTATCGGGGGCCTCGGGGATGCTGTCGCATCAGCCATTATCGGACACGGAGTGGAAAAATTCCTGAAAATTGGAATCAATGACGAATTCGGTCAAAGCGGGAAACCAATCGATCTGCTGAAAGAATATGAGCTGACAGGACCTCAGATCGCAGAAAAAATCCTTAAGAATCTGTAATGATTCTTTTTCCCCCTTTCCCATGTGTCTGACCGACGCCGGAAAGGGGTTTTTCTGCAATAATAGAACCATACCGGGTGATGAGACAATGGTTTATGCTTTTATAGTAAACCCTGCTGCAGGTTCCGGATATGCTGTAAAAGTCATGGAACAGCTCAAAAGGAATCTTGATGACGCCGGAATCAGGTATTCTGTGTTTTTGACAGAAAAACCCGGCCACGCAACCGGGATCGCAGAAACGCTTTCAAAGGACGATCATTTTGATGTAATCGTTTCAGTGGGCGGTGACGGCACAGCCGGGGAAGTTGCAGCCGGCCTGACAGGAACAGGAAAAGCGATGGGAATTATTCCGGCAGGCACAGGAAATGATTTCATCAAATCCGCGGGAATCCCGAACGATCCGTTTTCCGCCGTCTCCCTTCTTCTCAACGGAAAAAGGGAAAAGATCGATACCGGGACAGTGAATAACCGGTTTTTCCTGAATGTGTGCGGAACCGGATTTGATGTGACAGTGCTTGATTATGCCGAAAATGAGAAAAAAAAGCACCGTGGTCTCACACCGTATTTTCTGGGACTTCTCAAAGCTGTTTTTCATTACCGCAGTGTCGAGCTGAAACTGACGATTGACGGAAAAGAAGAGGAAGGGCAATACCTTATCTGTTCCATTGCAAACGGCAGATTTATCGGAGGAGGGATTCCGATCTGCCCGGATGCAGACATCCGTGACGGACTTCTGGATCTGGTTCTTATCCGTAATATTCACAGATGGCAGATCCCTTTCTATCTTCCTGGACTCATGATGTCAAAAGCGCTTCATTTCAGGATTACACGGCACACCAAAGTATCCTGTGTAAGGATCAAAGGACGCAGTCTTCGGATTAATATTGACGGAGACATTCAGTCAATGTCCGAAGCTGAATTCAGCGTTAAACCTGCTTCGCTGGTTCTGATCCGGTAATAATACCTGATATGAAAAAGCAACCATCCGGTTGCAGGAAGTTTTGCACGGAAGGAGGCGTTTCCCGTGGCAGGGAAGAAAGATATTCGTGAACGAGCTAAATCTCTTTGGCTGAAGGGAATGAAAGCCATTGGAAATACAGCCGCAAATATCGCCAATAATACGAGATTCAAAGTAGATGAGGTGACGCTTCAGAACCGCCGGCGCGAAGTGCTGAATGACCTTGCCAATAAAACCTATGCCTTGTGGCTGAAAGGGGAAACTTTTCCCGAACAGATGAGCCGGATGCTGGAAGAGTTAAAACAGCTGGATGAGCAGCTGAATGATATGCGGGCTGAAAAATATGCCCTGTCCGGGAAACCTCTTCCGGATGAAACAACGGATCCCGCCGGGGAGAGTATTGAAGAAGAGAAAGAAGAGTATGAGGAAGAAGAATATGAGGAAGAAGACGATTCCTCGTTCATCCCTCAGGAAGATTCGCCTGTAAGCACTGAAATCAATGAACTGTTTGACGGCTCCGCTTCTGTCGGCAAAGCAGCTGAGAAAGTCAATTCATCTCTTGACCAGATGAGCGACAGGATCCGCAGATTTCCTTCGGAAGAAAGCAGCAGCACAGAAGAAACACAGGAGTAATTACCGGATGAAAAAAGTCCATTTTCTTCTGATCTTTACTGTTGTTCTGGCCGTATTCTTCTGCCAGGCGCTATGTGAGGACCAGTCTGCCTGCAGGATCGAAGCAGGAGAAGAATGGTCGTGGGATCCGTCGTCAAACAATACATTTGACGGGGAAATCGATCTGTCTGAGTTTACCGGGCAGGAAATATCCGTCGTGATGTCATCGGATCTTTCCTATGATTCTGATACGCCGCAGAGTGATATGCCGGTTTTTACACGTATAAACGGAAAGCGTATCACTGTTCTCAAGCAGACCAATACCATCAGATGTACGCCTGATGATGTTCAGCACTCTGTAGTTTTTTCCGGAAAGCTCAGACTTCCCGATAAGCAGCATATCAGCAGGATCCTATTTACTTTCACGCTATACAGCAATGACAGTGAAGAATTGAAAACCATATCCTGTCAAATCAGCAGCAACGCGGATAACGGAAAAGCAGGCAGTGTGTTCTACATTCGCCATCGCATTGAGAAAATCACATTGTACCTCTGGATTCCCGCAGTATGCATCTGGGTCATCGTGATGATACGGCACAGAATCAGAAAAAAACAAACAGGAGAAAACAAACATGCAGATTTATAACAGTTTAACAAGAAAAAAGGAAACATTTCGTCCGATTCATGAGGGGAAAGTAGGTATTTATGCCTGCGGTCCGACTGTATATAATTATTTTCATATCGGAAACGCCAGACCTTTTATAACCTTTGATGTGCTCAGAAGACAACTCGAGAGGGAAGGATATGAGGTCACTTTTGTCCAGAATTTCACCGATATTGACGATAAAATGATTAAGAGAGCCAATGAGGAAGGGATCACTGTAAAAGAACTGGCTGACAGATTCATCACAGAATACTATACGGACGCGAAAGCTCTCGGTATTCGGCCTGCCACTTTTCATCCAAAGGCAACGGATCATATTCCGGAAATTATCAGTCTGATCAGCAGACTGATCGGGAACGGTCATGCATATGCCACGTCTTCAGGTGATGTCTATTATCGTGTATCTGCTTTCCCGGGATACGGCAAGCTTTCCGGGCAAAGTGTCGATGACCGTGAAACAGGAGCAAGCGAACGTCTGAATGTTGAAACAGACAAGGAATCACCGGAAGATTTCGCACTTTGGAAAGCTCAGAAACCAGGCGAACCCGCATGGGACAGTCCCTGGGGAAAAGGAAGGCCCGGATGGCATATTGAATGCTCGGCCATGAGTATGAAGTACCTCGGGGATACATTTGATATCCACTGCGGAGGAAAAGACCTTCTTTTTCCACACCATGAAAATGAAATCGCGCAAAGCGAAGGCGCGACCGGGAAAGAATACGTTCATTACTGGATGCACAACGGATTTATCAATGTTGACAATCAGAAAATGAGCAAGAGCCTGAATAATTTCTTTACGGTCCGTGATATAGCAAAGGAATATGACCTTGAAGCAGTACGTCTTTTTATGCTCAGCGCCCATTACCGCAGTCCGATCAACTTCAGCCGTGATCAGATCGAAGCCGCGAACGCAAGCCTGAATCGTTTGTATACCGCCAGGAACTCTCTGCAGTTCCAGATAGACAACGGTGAAGAGAGGCCTGTGAACGACGCTGAAACAGCATTCATTGAACGGCTGAAAGAATATGAAAACCGATTTGATGAAGCAATGGATGATGATATGAATACCGCGGATGCACTCGGTGCAGTCTTTGAACTGGTAAAAGATTCTAATGTAACCATTGTACAAGGTT
>Ga0265298_10004934_pt1 | contig 16892 bp, 16 predicted proteins | sample AusTroGonzalo_MG_3_FD_193486 | JGI IMG/M metagenome (GOLD analysis project Ga0265298, IMG submission 193486) | Bovine rumen microbial communities from tropical cattle in Woodstock, Queensland, Australia - Gonzalo_01 | ecosystem: Host-associated > Mammals > Digestive system > Stomach > Rumen ... | reverse complement strand
TATAATTAATGAAAAATATACTATAGAAGTCGGCGGGCAAAACAAAACTTTTGAACAAATAAAAGATATAAAGAATTCTTATTTGGCAGTTGATAATATTGAAACGGGTATAGGGACAAAAATACCGCTTTATATTTTCGGGCTGTTATATTAGTAAAAAAAACTTAAATTTGTCGTATCAAATGAGACAAATAAGTTCAAGTATAAAGTTGTTAATCCGAAAGATTTTTGTTTGTTTTTAATTTTTCAATTATGTTCATAATGTTATTTAAAAAATTTTAATTTTAAAACAAAATTAGTTTTGTTGAAAACAAGTCATTGACAATTTCAATTTGAAGATTATAATTAAAAAAGTGGAGTTTTTGTTTTATGTCAAATTCTTACTGTAAACGAGAAGATTTTAATTTAGCAAAACCACAGCTTGATAAGGGTTCTTTTTATAATCTTGTACAAATTTCAAATTTACATATTCTTAAAAATTACATATATAACAACTATTCTGCAGAAAATCTTGCTATAATGGCAAATGATGAAGATTATCTGAAAAAAAATAATCCATCGTTGTTTACTGGTTATCTCAATAATAAAAGGAGAGATAGAAGGACACCTATGCAGTATATGCAGGATATTGTGGCTTCGTGGATTATCGAGGATGTAATTCTTACCAAGATAACTCGTTTAGGTAGAAAAACAGGTATTCTGCTAAAAATAAAGCATGTAGGTTGTGATAAAAATAGAACTATACTTGTTGATGACACAATTGAAGGAACGGTAACCAATAAAGCTGATTTTGTTGCTACTATTAACAATTTAAGTATACCTCTTGAACTTTCAATATGTTTTAAAAAATCGTATATAAGACTTAGGAATGATAAATGTAATCATCTTATTGAAGAAAAAGCTTTGCTTCTTCATATTGAAATTCTTGGTAATAATAAAGGAGTCTATGATTATAAATGTGTAATAGTTTCTCCGAAATATATGCAGGAAAAAGGTAAAAAAGAATTTTTTAAGACATGGAATAAATCTGTGTGCAAATTACCTATAGAACAGTATAAATACAGAGACCTTGACAGTACAATTATAAAAGCTATTTCAGACTATATCCTTTACAACCAACGAGGAGAAATAATACTTTGAAAAAAGTATTATTGTTTTATTCAAAATAATTTTTATTTGCATAAAATTTATATAAAATATTTAACTCATATTTTAAATACTGAGATTTAAAAAGTTTTAAATAGTATAAAAGAAAAAAGAATAGAAGAATGCTATCACATCCATTCTTCTATTCCTCTATACATCTATACTTCAAAATTTGCTTTGTAAATTTTATTAGTCTGCGAATAAAGCGGTAGATAAGTATCTGTCACCGGTGTCCGGTAAAAGAATAACTATATTTTTCCCCTTGTTTTCCGGTCTTTTTGCAATTTCTATACCTGCCCAAAGTGCTGCACCTGAAGATATTCCAACCAATACACCTTCTTTTTTACCGATAAGTTTTCCGGTTGCAAAAGCATCTTCGTTTTTAACAGGTATAATTTCATCATAAATTTTTGTATTTAAAACATCGGGAACAAAACCTGCACCTATACCTTGAATTTTATGTGAACCTGCAACTCCGGTAGACAAAACCGCCGATGTTGCCGGTTCAACAGCTACAATTTTTATATTAGGATTTTTACTTTTTAAATATTCCCCTACACCGGTAATTGTTCCGCCGGTTCCTACACCTGCAACAAAAATATCAACTTTACCGTCGGTATCTTCCCAAATTTCAGGACCGGTTGTATCTCTGTGAGTTTTCGGGTTGGCAGGGTTAACAAACTGTCCGGGAATAAAACTGTTAGGTGTTTGTGCTTTAAGTTCTTCGGCTTTTGCAATGGCACCTTTCATACCTTTTGAACCTTCGGTTAAAACAAGCTCTGCTCCGTAAGCTTTCATTAATTGCCTTCTTTCTACGGACATCGTTTCAGGCATTACGATAATAATTTTATAACCTTTTGCCGCTGCAACTGCCGCAAGCCCAATACCTGTATTTCCGCTGGTAGGTTCAATAATTACGGAACCCGGTTTTAACAAACCTTTTTGTTCTGCATCTTCTATCATTGCTTTTGCAATTCTGTCTTTAACCGAACCTGCAGGGTTAAAATATTCCAACTTTGCAATTATTTTTGCCTGTAAATTTTGTGCCTTTTCTATGTGTGTTAATTCCAACAAAGGTGTTTTACCTATTAATTGATCTGCTGCTGTATATATTTTCATATTTCCTCCAAATAATTTATAACGACATTCTTTATAATGACCGAAAGTTTTTAGTTCCGACTTTGAATTTTCAAATCTTATGTACTCTATCACTCCGCTAACTTTTTGTACACTGCAACTTGAAAATTCTTCGTCTCACAAACAAACCTTTCGGTCTGCGAAAAAATTATCAAAGATAATTTTTTATTGTGTTTTTATTTTTAATTTTTAAACTTCTGTTTTATTTCTGGCTTTCTACTGTTGGACAACTTGAACAACCATCGTTGCTACAGCTATCATTACCACAGCCGCAACAGTCTGCAAAACTTAATGTTACAACTGTTATTAAAATTAAAATACTTAAAAATACTTTTTTCATATATATACCTCCATTATTGTAACATATTTTTATTGTTTATAGTTTATGAGGTTATTGGGTTATGGGTTGTTTTTGTTGTTAAACCTATAACCTCATAACCCTATAATCCTATAACCTATCGTTATTTTATTGCTTCAAAGCCTTGTTTTAAATCTTCAATAATATCATCTATATGTTCGGTTCCTATTGAAAGCCTGACGGTGGTAGGCTTTATTCCGCTGCTTAACAATTCCTCTTCGGAAAGCTGCGAATGTGTTGTTGATGCAGGGTGAATTACCAAACTTTTAACATCGGCAACATTTGCAAGAAGAGAGAAAAGTTTTAAACTTTCAGTGAATTTCTTTGCGGTTTCTGCCGTTCCTTTTATTTCAAAGGTAAATATTGATGCAGCACCTTTAGGAAAATATTTATCGTACAATTGTTTTTGTTTTCCAGTTGCCAAAGACGGATGATTAACTTTTGCTACCTTCGGATGATTTTTTAAGAAATCTACAACTTTAAGTGCATTTGAAACATGCCTTTCTACCCTTAAAGAAAGTGTTTCAAGCCCTTGCAACAATAAAAAGGAATTAAACGGAGATATTGTTGCCCCCTGATCCCTTAACAATGTTGTTCTTATTTTTATAATGTATGCCAAATTGCCTACCGCTTGTGTAAATACTACACCATGATAAGACGGATTAGGTTTTGAAAGTCCGGGAAATTTATCATTTTGTGCCCAGTCGAAATTTCCTCCGTCAACAATAAGTCCGCCCATTACCGTTCCGTGCCCGCCTATAAATTTTGTAGCGGAATGTACCACTATATCTACACCATGTTCAATAGGTCTTAATAAATAAGGTGTAGCAAATGTGCTGTCTACAATAAAAGGTATTCCGTGTTTATGTGCAATTTTAGATATTGCTTCCAAATCCACAACATCGGAATTCGGGTTACCTAAAGTTTCCGAATATAAAAGTTTTGTATTTTCTTTTATTGCTTTTTCAAAATTTTCAGGGTTTGACGGGTCAACAAATGTTACCGATATTCCCTGCTCTTTTAAAGTATTGGCAAACAAATTATATGTTCCGCCGTAAAGGTTTGTGGAAGATACTATATGGTCGCCTGCTGTTGCAATGTTTTGAATTGCATAAGTAATTGCTGCTGCTCCGGATGCTGTTGCAAGTGCCGCTTTTCCGCCTTCAAGTGCTGCAATTCTTTTTTCAAGAACATCGGATGTAGGGTTCATTAACCTTGTATAAATGTTACCCCCTTCTGTTAAACCGAACCTGCCTGCTGCGGTTGCCGAATCTTTAAATACATAAGATGTTGTTGCATAAATTGGAACGGCTCTTGCATCTGTTGCCGAATCCGGTGTTTCTTGCCCTACATGAACCTGCAATGTTTCAAATTTATATTGTTTTGTCATAATTATCTCCTATTATAAACGACCGAAATTTTTTATTTTCGATTTTTAAATTTTTAGTTTTTCTGCTTTTTTACTTCCAATCTTCCAATCTTCTAAGCTTCCAAGTTGCACATTCGTTCATAAAACAAATCACATTCTTTAATACAACATCGTAAAATATTTATTTGAGTGTTGTTCATATATTTATCCTGTTTTCTATTCTTTAAATTTTTAAAATATTCTACCTACTTAATAGGTAGGTAAATATATTATAAAAAAATATTTTTTTTGTCAAGCATAAAAATTTGCCGGGCAAATTTTTGGAAGATTAGATGATTGGAAGATTTGAAGATTAGAGGATTTTTTAGAAGAAAAATTTTAAATGGTGTTTATATCAATAATTACCATTTGAACGGAATCTCTGTTTAATTCTATATTAAACAGAACATCAAATTTCTTTTTATATTGCATTAAATCTCTGTATTTGGCACCGTTCCAAAACAAAGCATTTACAAAACTTCCGTTTTGGCATACTTTAAGTTTTAAATGTTCTTCCGTTTGTCCTATAAAATTGATTTCGGTAAATTCCACATCTTTGATTAAAAATATAGGTGTAGGGTTTGCCGAACCGAAAGGCTCAAGCAACATTAAATCGTCATAAGTTTTTCTGTTTATATTTGAAAGTTTCAGCTCACAGTCGATATTTATTTTTTTTGCAAGCATATCTTTTGAAAGTTTTTCTTCGGCTATTTTTTTAAGCCTGTTTCTAAACTCTTCAATTTTTGATATTTCTATGGTAAAGCCTGCTGCCTGCGAATGCCCGCCATATTTTAACAACAAATCTTTAGTTTCTTCCAAAGCGGAAACTATATCAAACCCTTCAACCGAACGACAAGCACCTACTGCGGTTGTTCCGTCGGATATAAGAAGAACGGCAGGTTTTGAATATTGTTTTACAAATTGTGAGGCTATAATACCGGTAACTCCGTGCGAAATACCTTCCGCCAAAACTACAAATATTTTATCCGTTTCCGGATTACATTGCTTTTTAAAGAAATACTGAAATTTGTGTGCATTATCAAGCTGAAGTTGTTTCCTTTCAATGTTAAGTTGTTTTAATTGAATAAAAAAGTCATTGGCTTTATATTTATCGTCTGCCAATAAAAGTTCTGCCGATACATTTGCTTTTGCCATTCTGCCTGCGGCATTTAAAACGGGTGTAATATTCCATGCAATAGTTTTTGTTGATATTTTAGGATGGCCTTTTATATATTCGTCTATAATTTTAGACAACCCGTATCTTTTTTCATAATTTTTGTTTAAAATGTTTAAGCCTTCTTTTACAAAAATTCTGTTTTCTTCAAGCAGCGGAACAATATCGGCTATGGTTCCGAGTGCAACCAAGTCTGCTGTCTCATCAAAAAAAGCCAACATTCTTCTGTCTTTTAATTTTTGGTCATTAATGTATTTTTTTAAAATAAATTCTGCCGTTTCTTTTAAATTTAAAGAATTATTTTCAATTTTAAACTCTTCAACATTTTCAAAGTTTTCAAATAAGGTTTTATCGTCGGTAACAATTTTGTATGTTGACAAATTTTTGCTTATATCTTCAAAAGTATTTGCTGAAAATTCTTTTTGGTCGACAACAATATCGTTTTTTATATCAATTACGGCTGCAGTATATTTGTTTTCCGTTTTTTTAATACATACAAAAGAAATAATTTTATCGAAATCTTTTCCGTAAGTAAGCATTAAACCTTGTGATACTTTAAACGAAACTCCGCAGCCTGCCAAATTTTTGTGAGGATAATTACATGTTGTTTTTTTAGGGTTTACTATTGCATAAGCTGCCGGTAAAACGGGTGGAACTTCGTGATGGTCGGTAACTATAACCTGCATACCTAAACTGTTTGCATAGTCAACTTCCTGCAGTGAAGATATACCGCAATCAACGGTAATGACAAGGGTTGTATTTAAGGCTTTATATTTATCAAGAATTTCGTTTGACAGCCCGTAACCTTCGTTTGAAGGAATGTACCAATAAACATTGCCGCCCAAAGTTTTTATTGTATTAAATAAAATTACAAGTGATGTTATTCCGTCAACATCCCTGTCTGCATAAATAAGTATATTTTCTTTGTTTTCAATAGCCTGTTTTATTCTGATAACTGCCTTGTACATATCATCCAATAAAAACGGATTGATTAAATCTTTTTTATCGGAAGATATGAAGTCGGTAATAGAAGAGACGGTGTTAAAACCTCTGCTCATTAATATCTTCAGTATCACTTCCGGCAGGTTTAAATTTTGTAGCAAATAGTTAAATTGTTCTTTATCAGGTTCTTGAATTATCCATTTGTTTTGTTGCAATTGTTCCTCATTTTATTTTTATTTTATTATATCTTTTATTAATTTTATTTTTTTTGGTTTAATTGTGCAAATTTTAAATGATTGTTTTACCGTATCCGCGACGGATTCTATGGCAGCTTTATTGTAAAACAGTTTTGCCACAATATCACCTTTTTTAACAAAGTCCCCTGCTTTTTTATAAAGTGTTATACCTGCAGTGTAGTCGATTTTATCTTCGGTTTTAAGCCTTCCTGCCCCTAACATACAAGAACAAATACCTAACTGCCTTGTTTGTATGGAACCTATATAACCCGTTTTTTGTGCTTTTACGGTATACACATTTTTTGCTTTACCGAGCAGAGAATAATTTTCAGTAACTTTAGGGTTTCCCCCCTGATATTGTATCATTTTTATAAACTTTTCAAGTGCTTTACCTGAAGAAATTGCTTTTTGTGCAAGTGTTTTTGCCTGTTTTATATTGTTTGCTTTTTTTGTTTGTAAAATTGAAAGTGCGGCAAGTTCAATACATAAATTTGAAAAATCATTTTGTATATTATTTTTTAATACTTCTATTGTTTGTATAACTTCCAAAGAATTTCCTATTTGGTTACCTAACGGGTTATCCATATCGGAAATTACCGCTGTCATATTTCTGCCGAATTTTTTACCAGTTTCAACCATTTTTTTTGCAAGGATTTTTGCTTTCTTATAGTCACTCATAAAAGCACCGTCACCTGTTTTTACATCAAGTAAAATATTTGCGGCACCTTCTGCAATTTTTTTTGACATAATGCTTGAACATATTAAAGGAATTGATTCAACGGTAGCGGTAACATCCCTTAATGCATACATTTTTTTATCTACCGGTGCAATTTCTTTTGTTTGTCCTATCATTGCGAACTTATTCTTTTTTAATATTTTTATAAATTGTTTTATGTTAAGGTTTACATTAAAACCTGGTATTGATTCCAATTTATCCAAAGTTCCGCCGGTGTGCCCTAAAGCCCTGCCGCTCATCATGGGAACATAAATATCATAAACTGCAAGAATCGGTGCTATTACAAGCGATGTTCCGTCACCTACACCGCCGGTGGAATGTTTATCTGCAGTCGGTCCGTCAAGAAAAGATAAATCCAAAACTTTACCGGAATTTGTCATAGCTTGGGTAAGGTAAAAAGTTTCATTGTCGTCCAAGCCTGCAAAATAAACAGCCATTAAAAAAGCGGATACTTGATATTCGGGAATTTTTGCTTTATTGTAACCGTCAATAACAAAAGAAATTTCTTCCTTTGTTAATTTTTCACCGTTTCTTTTTTTATAAATTATGTCGTAGACTCTCATTTTAATTTTACCGTTAATTCCGATATTGTTTTTTCCAAAGAAATACTTGCTTTTTTACCTAAAGCCAAAACTTCACTGTGTGATAATTGTTTTTTTGAGATACCTGTTGCTTTATTTGACACATAAGTTAAAGCAACCGTTTTTATACCTTCTTGCGAGGCTGTAATTGATTCCGGCACTAAAGACATTCCTACAACATCCCCGCCTAATTTTATAAATGCTTTAACCTCGCTCGGTGTTTCATAAGAAGGTCCGGTAACCGCAAAGTAAATACCTTCATGAATTTTTATTTTATTTTTAATTGAAATTTGTTTAACCGTTTTTCTTAATGTTTGGTCATAAATATTTGAAGAATCCGGAAATCTGTTACCGAATATACTGTAATGTTTTCCTATTAAAGGGTTACCTAAAAAATTTATATGGTCTTTTATCATAACAATATCGCCGACATTATATTTTTTATTCAATGCCCCGACGGCACATGTTATTATTAAAGTTTCAATACCTAAAAATTTCATAAGCCTGACAGGATATATTATATCCTGCATGCAATAACCTTCGTAATAATGCAACCGTCCGCTCATTAACATAATATCCGTTTTATTTAATTTTCCGAATACCAGTTGTCCGTTATGCCCTTCAACCGTTGATTGTTTAAAATGCGGTATTTTTCCGTAAGGTATGCTTATTGAATCTTTAAGTTTGTTTTGGATATTGCTTAAACCGGAACCTAAAATTACTGCAATTTTAGGCTTTGTTTTTATTTTTTTATCTATGAATTTTTTAGTTTCTTGAAGTTGTTTTAATAACATAAATTTCCCTATATAGTTTATAAGATTATATGGCTATTAGGTTATAGGTTATCTTTTAGTTTTCATTTAAAGTTATAAATCTTATAAGCCCTGCAATTTAGGTAATTATACCAAATTTGAATTTAATTTATTATTAAAAAATTGCGGTTTTAAAGCTTGTGCCGTTTTTTAATTTGGGAAGATTAAAAATATCGGCAATGGTTTGCCCTACATCGGATAATGTGTTTCTTACACCTAAATCGACATTGTTTTTTAACTGTTTCCCGTAGATAAGCAAAGGAACATACTCTCTTGTATGGTCGGTATGTTTTGTATATGAAGGGTCACAACCGTGGTCTGCCGTTATCATAAGAACATCATTTTCATTTAAAGCATTTATTATTTCGGGCAGTTTATCATTAAAATATTTTATGCCTTGTGCATAAGCTAAAATATTTCTTCTGTGCCCCCATAACATATCAAAGTCAACTAAATTAGTGAAAATAAAAGTATTTTTTTGGGCAGGTTGTTTTATTAATTTGATTGTTTTTTCTATACCTTCAACATTTGATTTTGTTTTATATGATTTTGAAATGCTTTTACCTGCAAATATATCGTAAATTTTACCGACGGATATTACTTGTTTGTCCGAATTATAAATTAAATCCAAAACGGTTGTATCTGTAGGTGTTAAAGAAAAATCATGCCTGTTTGTTGTTCTGACATAAGCACCGTCTTTTTTTACAAAAGGACGGGCTATTACTCTGCCTACGGCATGTTCACCCTGCAATAAATTTCTTGCTATACGGCAAATATCATATAATTTTTCAAGCCCGAAAGTTTCTTCCGAACATGCTATTTGAAAAACGGAATCTGCCGAAGTATATATTATAGGGTAACCGGTCTGTTCGTGTTGTGCCCCGAGCCTTTGTATAATTTCTGTTCCCGAAGCAACACAATTGCCTAACACTTTTATACCTATTTGTTTTTCAAATTCTTTTATTAATTTATCCGGAAAACCGTTAGGATATGTAGGGAAAGGTTTATTTAAAACTATTCCGGATAATTCCCAATGCCCTGCGGTTGTATCTTTTGCCGGAGATTTTGTTGCCATTTTTCCGTAACAACCGATAACATTTTTTTGATTATTTTGAAATGAAGTATTTGAAATATTATAAAGTCCGAGTTTTGCCAAATTATCCAAATAATAATTGTTACCCATAGCTTTGATAATATGCCCGAGAGTATCGGCACCTTTATCGTTATAAACAGCAGAATCGGGTAATTCTCCCGCTCCGAGGCTATCCAGAACAATTAAAATTATTTTGTTGACAGTTGACATTATTTTTTTCTTGCAAGAACTTTACGGACGGCAGCAACAATATTTACATCTTTTAAATTATATTTTACCATTAAGTCTGCCGGCTTTCCGGATTCCCCGAAAGTATCGTTAACACCTATAAATTCCATAGGAACAGGACAATTTTGGACAACAACTTCAGCCACTGCACTACCGAAACCGCCGAATATTTGATGTTCTTCCGCAGTAACTATTGCACCGCATTTTTTGCAGCTGTCGATAATTGCTTGTTTATCTATCGGTTTTATTGTATGTATATTTAAAACTCTTGCTTTTATTCCTTCTTTTTCCAAAATTTCACTTGCCGATAAGGCTTCGTATACCATTGTTCCGCAAGCCGCTATACAAATATCTGTTCCTTCTTTGAGAACATTGGCTTTGCCTATTTCAAAGCTATCGGTTTCTTGAGTTATCGTAGGAATTGTTTCCCTGCCGTATCTTATGTAAACGGGACCTGCATGGTAAGCGGATGCCATTGTTGCTTTTTTTGTTTCAACAACATCACAAGGAACAATTACCGTCATGTGAGGTAAGCACCTCATTATTGAAATTTCTTCCAAAGCCTGATGAGTTGCACCGTCGTAACCTACCATTAAACCCGAGTGAGAACCGCCTATTTTAACATTCAAATTGGAGTAACAAATTGTTGTTCTTATTTGTTCCCAAGGCCTGCCGCTTGCAAATACACCGTAAGTTGCGGCAAACGGAATAAAACCTGCAACCGAAAGCCCTGCAGCCATACCCAATAAATTTGTTTCGGCTATACCGACATTTATAAACCTGTTGGGAAATTCTTTTTGAAAACCGTTAATTGCAACCGACGATGCGGTATCGGCACCCAACACAAAAATTTTTTCATCTTTTCTGCCTAATTCAACAAGTGCATCACCGAAGCCGAACCTTGTTGCTTTATTTCCGTAAATATTAACCATAAAATCCTCTATATTTTTTATTTATTATTTTCTATTTCAGCTATTGCCTGTTCCGCCTGCTGTTTTGACGGAGCTTTTCCGTGCCAATCGGCAACATTTTCCATGAAAGATACACCTTTGCCTTTTACTGTTTTTGCTATTATTATTGTGGGTTTATCTTTACATTGTTTTGCTTGAATATAAGCATTGTCAACCTGTTCGAAATTATGCCCGTCTATTGTTATTACATTCCAGCCGAAAGCTTTGTATTTGTCGGCAATAGGGTCAATGTTTAATATATCTTTTACCTGCCCGTCAATTTGCAGACCGTTGCAGTCCAAAATAGCACATAAATTATCCAATTTAAAATGAGGTGCTGCCATTGCGGCTTCCCATACACTGCCTTCCTGTTGTTCCCCGTCGCCCATAAGAACATAAACTCTGTTATTTTGTTTTAAAGTTTTTATTCCTTTTGCAATTCCGGCACCTATTGAAAGCCCGTAACCTAATGAACCTGTTGAAATTTCTATTCCGGGCAAATGTTTATCTGCTGCAGGATGTCCTTGTAACCTGCTGCCTGCTTTTCTTAATGTACACAATTCGTCACATGAAATACAGTCAAGCCGTGCAAGAATTGCATATAAAACAGGACAAACATGCCCTTTTGATAATATGAAATAATCTCTGTCTTGTGCTTTAGGATTTTTCGGATCAAAATTTATATGGTTATAATATAAATCAACCAACAATTCCACAGACGATAAACTTCCGCCGGGATGTCCGGAACCGGCAAGTTCCAACATTTTTATTATATCTTTTCTTACTTCAACCGCAACTCTTTTCAATTCATCTGTATTCACTTGTTCCTCCAAAAAATCGCAAGGCGATTTTTTATTATTTTACAATATTTAAACTTTTAGAGCTACCTATTCTGCTTACACCTGCATCAATCATAGCTACAGCTTGTTCATAAGTTGAAATTCCGCCGGCAGCTTTTATTCTTATATTTTTACCGACTACCGATTTTATTAATTTGATATCTTCAATTTTTGCACCGGATGGGGCAAAGCCCGTTGATGTTTTTATAAAATCGGCTCCGTTTTTTAAAATAATTTTTGATACTTCAATTTTTTCTTTATCCGTTAAATAAGCGGTTTCTATAATTATTTTTAAAATATTTTTACCGCATGCCTGCCTTAAATTTTTTACTTCTTTGGCTATAAAATTAAAATCACCCGATTTTAATGCCGATATGTTTATTACGGCATCAATTTCATCGGCTCCGTTATTAATAAGTTCTTTTGCTTCCACCATTTTTGTTAAATAAGTGTTATACCCTAACGGAAAACCTACAACAGTACAAATTTTTATATCGGTTCCCGATAAACATTTTTTACAACTTTTCACCATAAAAGGCGGAACACATACGGAATAAAATTCATTTTCAACCGCTTCGTCACATAATTTTTCAAACTGTTTTAAAGTTGCATTCGGAGCCAACAATGTATGATCTATTTTTTTTGATATATTTATTTTTTCCATTAATATTTTACCGTATAAGATACCTTATAAGTTTTACCCGCAGGAACTTTTACTTTAAATACTATTACCTGCGAATTCTTTTTTGTGTATTTGTCGGAACTTTCCGTTATTTTCCAGCTGACACCTAAATTTTCTTCGACCTCAATTTCAACATCTTCTTTTTTGGAATTTGTAAATTCTATAACATAAGCTTCCTGATGGGATGTGGAAGAAAGCTTTTTATATTCTTTTTGTGTTCTTGTTACACTAACATCAAAAACTTTCCCTAATTTTAAATCCATATCTTTATTTTCGGGAGTATGATCTATTTTGTCTTCACCGACAAATTCCAATGCATCGGCATCATTTTTATAAACCCGAACTTTTCCCTTTGGTAAAGCCATACCTAAATTTGATTTTTTATCGTTTTTAAAAGATAAATAAGTAAGGACTTTGTTTGAATCCTTGTATGCATTATAAATGTATTTCTTTTTTGCAGGAACTTTTTGTGCCGTCATTAACTGTATTTGTTTTTTCTCATTGTTTTTTATTGTAGTTTGCCTTGATAAATCATATATGTGGTATTCCAAAAGACCTCTTTCTTCAAAACCGCCTGCTGCCATAGATTCATCCGCAACTGCCATAACTACATTTTTTGCGGCATAAAGCCTTCTCGGTTGGTCTTGAACCATATTTACATCACCTGCAACAAGCTTTAACTTTGCATTATCGTAAGTTGCACCGGACAAATTATTTATTGTAACCCAACCCGTCATATCCAAACTTGAATCGTTATCGGCTAAAACCACTATATAATCACTTACCCACGAAATACCGCTTGTTTGATAAGTAAATTCCAAATTGTTATCCCCTTCAAAACGGCTGTCTATTACCCAAGACAATGTAGGTTTTAACCGAAGCCCATCGGGCAATTTCGGTAAAGAAACTTCCCCTTGCGGATTAAGAATAATTTTATCTTTTGTTTGAATAACCATACCGCCGTTGACGGCTAAAAGAGTTCCCGATATAACTTCTTTTTTTGAATTTGATAAATCTTTTTCTATTTCAATATCTTTACCTATGTATTGTTGCAAAAGTTTATTTGTGTTTACCAAATCATAGTCGAAATTTTGTTCGTTAATTTTTATTTTATCGGCGGAATGTGAAAATTTCGGCAAAACCGATGTAGGGTCTATGTTTGTTGCAACATTATCTATTTCTATTTTTTGAATACCTTTTTTTAATTTAACTTCTTTTTTATCTTTTATAAGTGCCAAATCGTTATTGTATATGGTAACCGAAATTGCAAATAAATTGCTGCAAATAAAACTTATAATTAAAACCGACAATAAAAATTTTTTCATAATATTTATCCTTTAATTTTTAATTTGTTCCGGTGGAAAAGCTTTTAATATATACCTTATTACACCGTCGACAGCCGAAGTTAAGTCAAGCCCTTCGTAAGTATAAGAATTTGTCCAAATAATATCTTTTGTTGCAACATCTTTTATCGTTATGGAAACACCGACGGTTGCATTACTTGCAATAACCGTTGCATTATCAACACCGAATGCAGTTCCTAAATCATATACGGAAGAACCGCTTACTTCAACGGGGTCATTATGAACAACAACAGTGTTTGGATGTCTTGGCCCGTGCGGCCCCGGTTCCCTATACGGATACGGTTCATCTTTATGGACTAAATATTTTTTACTCGGCTGATATTCCGTTATTGAATAATCAACTGTAATATCGGCATCGGCACTTGAAGTTTTTAAATTAAAACCTTTACTCATAAGTTGTTTGATAATAGAATCCCTTATTGCCTGTGTTTGTGCCGAATAAGAACCATTTTCCACATAAACATTTTTTATTTTTGAAAAATCATAATCCTGTTTATATACCGCATTGGAAGAAACACACCCGAAAAAACAAAATGCAATTAAAAGAAGAATATAAATTTTTATTTTCATAAATCCCCTTTCAATTGTTCCAAATGTTTTTGTGCCAATTCCTGCAGCTTTTCGTTTTTAGTATATTTACAGATATTTTCCCATTTTTGTATTGCTTTATCCCAAAGTTTTTGCTTTTCATAAAGCATTGCAAGCATATAGTATGCGGGAACTGCTTTTGGCTGCAAAGAAATAGCTTTATTTAAACTTTCTTCAGCTAAAGAAAATTTTTCTTCTTCAATATAAGCAATAGCAATTAAAATATACTTTTCCGCCGTTTCGTTTTGTAATAAATCCGCTTTTATTTGTGCTATCGCTTCGTCATTTTTACCTTCGTTCAGTAAAGTTAATGTTTGGTGCGGTCCGTTATTTTGTTCGGAAAAAACAAGCACATTTACAAACAGAAAAAATAAAATAAAAAATATTTTTTTCATGTTTTTCTCTTTAGACAAAAAATAAACATTTATAATCTAATTATTATACAATTTTTTAAATTGCTTAGCAATTTAGAAGATTAGAAGATTGGACGATTAGATGATTGGAAGCAAAGAGGAGTTTTTATTTTTAATATATTCTGAATTAAGTTCAGAATGACAAAACAAAAAACGGACAAGGTTTTAAGTCTTTTTAACCTTGTCCGTTTTAATAATTTTTATTCAACGAAAATATTATAATCTGAATCTGTAACCTACACTTACAATAAGAGTAGTTTGTCTTACATCTATTTTATTTTCGCCGGGTGCCATTTTAATTTTTCCGAAATTTGTTGCATAATTAACATCCAATAAGAAATGCCATATTTCTACACCGCCACCGATACCCCAATACATTCCGTCTTCTGTTTCATAAGCATTTTTTATTCTCATAAAGCCATAACCTAATTGACCGTATATATATACATTTCTGATAATTTCACTGTCAAACTGTAATATTTTTGATTTTAATGTTAAATAAGGGTTTGTAAAAGCAATTTCATAGTCCCCTTTTCCATTAGGATCCCCTATAACATTTCCATTATCATCTTTAAGTTTAGAATCAAAAATATTATAAATACCGGCACCGAAACCTAAGAATGAATTTGAATATGCCATAACTTCTATACCGACGGTATAAACATCATCTACCTTTACTTTATTTCTATCGATTTCAGGTTTTGCATTTACCGTTCTTCCAACCTTTATTTCAATTTCCGTTCTTGATTTATCTTTGGAATAATTTAATATACTGCCTTTTTCCGCTTTTTCTTCTGCAGGCTTTTCTTCTTTTACTGCGGGTTCTTCTTTTTTCGTTACAGGTTCTTCTGCTTCTACTTTAGTGGGCTCTTGCTTTGCCTGATCAACTTGTTTTGACTGAACTTCTTTCTTTATTTGATTTTGATTAGCTTGTTCCTGTTCAATTGTAGCATCTTCCTTTATTTTAACATCTTGTTCCGGTTGTGCTAATTTTTCTTGCTGAACAGTACTTTTTTGTTCATTTACAGCATCTGTTTCACAAAATGCAGGTATTGCAAAAACCGTTAACATAAATGCAACTGTAACTGCTGCTATAGTTTTTTTCATACTTATTCTCCTTATGTCAAAATTTTACATCTTTGGTAAATTATACTAAAAAAACACAAAACAACACAAAACAAAAAAATTAGTTTCTATTGTTCCAAAGCTGTGATTTTATTTATTCTTTTTAAATGTCTTTCTTCAAATTTTGTTTCAAGAAATATTTTAATCCAAGAACAAATTTCGTCTACGGAAGCAAACCTTGCACCCGCACAAATAATGTTTGCATTGTTATGCTGTGCAATAAGAGCCGCTGTTTCTTTATTCCAACAAACTGCTGCTCGGATACCTTTAACTTTATTTGCCGCAATACTCATACCGATACCGGTTCCGCAAATTAAAATACCTTTATCTGACATTTTTTGTGCAACCGATTGAGCAACTTTAAATGCAAAATCGGGATAATCGCAACTTTGTTCAGTGAATGTTCCGCAATCAATAACTTGATGTCCTAAACTTTCAACGAATTTTATAATTTGTTCTTTTATTTTTATACCGGCATGGTCACAGCCGAATGCTATTTTCATATATTTCTTCCGTTATAATATAAAAAGTTTGTCTCCGTTTTTAACACCTGCGGCATTTGCTTCTTCCATATCCAAATGACATTCAAGTGCCATTTTATCACTTACTCTTGCAATTACATTATCAAAAACAAGGCCTCTTTCACCTTCGGTTTTTAATTTTAATTTATCTCCGTGTTTAACACCATAAAACTCTGCATCTTTTGTTGTAAAATGAATATGCCTTTTTGCAACTATACAACCTTCTTTTAAGTCGATTGAACCTGCAGGCCCTATAACTTTTATAGGTTCGGAACCTGCCAAATCCCCCGATAACCTTATGCAAGGTTTTACACCTAACCTTATAGCATCGGTTACAAAAATTTCTACTTGAGTTTGTTTTCTTAACGGACCGAGAACTCTTACCTTTTCTATTGCTCTTTTCGGACCTTGTATTGTAACCGTTTCGTCGCAGGCATGTTCACCGGGTTGAACCAAATCTTTTGTTTTTGTTAAGGTATGCCCTTTGCCGAATAAAATTTCCATATCTTCTTTTGATAAATGTATATGCCTGTTTGAGACATTTGTTAAAATAGGATTA
>Ga0265298_10004933_pt1 | contig 16895 bp, 14 predicted proteins | sample AusTroGonzalo_MG_3_FD_193486 | JGI IMG/M metagenome (GOLD analysis project Ga0265298, IMG submission 193486) | Bovine rumen microbial communities from tropical cattle in Woodstock, Queensland, Australia - Gonzalo_01 | ecosystem: Host-associated > Mammals > Digestive system > Stomach > Rumen ... | reverse complement strand
TACCGGATAAATTCCGGTAGGGGATTTTTTTAGAAAAAAAGAATGAGAGCCATTAGGGGGGAGGTTCTCATTCTTAATAAGGGGATATGAGATTGTCATTTATGAAAGAATGACTTTCCATAAATTATTATAGCATAGAGGGGTATATATTGCAAATATAAAATATATATATCTTTATATGCATATTTGATTACTGATAATTTAAGTAAACAATTTACATCTTTGTAATAATTTGAAAAACTTTCAGAAACAAATTGCTCTGTATGTATCACCATACAGAGCAATATTTTTTAATCTGCCATAAATACTTCAAAAGCCCTATAAGCCATATAAGTATCCATCTTAGACACAATTTCATAAGGAGCGTGCATTGAGAGCACCGGTACTCCGAGGTCGATAGTATCCACATTAAGGTTGGCTATATAAGCAGCGACCGTTCCGCCGCCGCCTTCATCGACCTTTCCGAGCTCTCCTGTCTGCCATACTACCTTCTTCGAGTCCATAAGACGTCTGATACGTCCGGTAAACTCTGCTGAAGCATCAGATGTACCGGCTTTTCCGCGGGCTCCGGTATACTTTGTAACAACAACGCCGCGGTTGATGTAAGCGCTGTTGTTTCTCTCGTTGACTTCAGGGAATGTTGGGTCATAAGCTGCATTTACATCAGCTGACAGGCACTCTGACGCTGAAAGGACTGTTCTTGCATCAGAACCGAGAGCCTCTGCGATATCGGCAACAAAATATTCAAGATATGACGACCTGAGGCCGGTATTTCCGTCACTGCCTGTTTCTTCCTTATCAGTAAGTATTGTCACAACAGTATGCTTTGGCTTTTTGCACTCGGCTGTTGCTACGAGAGCAGGGTAAGCACACACCTTGTCGTCGTGACCATAAGCGCCGATCATGCTTCTGTCAAAGCCGATATCCTTTGCCTTGAATGCAGGAACAGCTTCAAGCTCGGAAGAAATGAAATCAGCTTCTGTGATACCGTATTTCTCGTGAAGTATATTTATGATATTCAGCTTTACCGAACCGCTTTCCTCGTCATCCTTGAACGGACGGGACCCGATAAGTATATTGAGCTGCTCTCCTGTAATGCCCTTTGAAAGAGGCTTCTGCATCTGTGCTGCTGCAAGGTGTGGAAGAAGGTCAGTAACGCAGAAAACAGGATCATTCTCGTCTTCACCGATATTTACCGGGATACTTGTACCGTCTGTCCTGATAATAACTCCATGAAGAGCAAGCGGGATCGTAGTCCACTGATACTTCTTGATACCGCCGTAATAATGAGTCTTGAAAAGCGCAAGCTCTGTATCCTCATAAAGCGGGTTCTGCTTCAGGTCGAGCCTCGGTGAGTCGATATGAGCTGCACAAAGTCTTACTCCTTCACTAATCGGTGCAGTGCCGATCACAGCGGCAAGAACAGCTTTTCCGCGGTTATTGCGGAATATCTTATCCCCTGCTTTAAGAGCCATGCCTGCCTTGTACTCAACAAATCCCTTTTTCTTCAGCAGATCAATCGAGTAGATCACAGCTTCACGCTCAATCTTTGCCTTGTTCATAAAATCCTTATAGCCCTCGCAGAACTTGTCGCAAGCCTTGATGTCCTTTTCAGAAACAAGATTATAAACATTTTTACGCTGCATGAGCAGCTTTTCCTTCAGTGCCTTTGCAGCATCCTTTTTTCCTGCCATAATAAATTACTCCCTTCTCATCAAATACATCATATATGTCATATCACATCCTGCTGCGCATTTGCAGGTACCTGTCTGCTATTGAACAGTTCACGTATCTTCGCGGAAACTTCCAGCGCTATACCGTTTACAGTATCTATGCAGCCGTTATTATGTATTATATAGTCCGAATGACTGCGGAAAAACTCTTCGTTAAGCTGTGAATTCATACGCTTTCTTGCCTGTTCTGCGGTAAGGCTGTCGCGGGCTATGATACGTTTCTCGCGCAGCTCAGCGTCCGCGAGTACCGATATAATTATCTCGCAGAAATCGTCTGCTCTGCTCTCGAAAAGGGTTGGCGCGTCAAGAAGTATGAGCTTTTCGCCCCTAAGAGAATGAACTCTTATCTGACGAAGTATCTCGCCTGTGATATAAGGATATGTGATGGTAGTAAGAGCTTCAAGCTTTGACTTATCAGAAAATACAATTGCCGCAAGTCCCTTTCTGTTCAGCGTACCGTCCTCATTTATAACGGACTGACCGAAAAGATCGGCTATCTCGTCAAGGCATTTAGTACCCTTTTCGACGATCTTTCGCGCTACTTGATCGGCGTCGATAACTGCAAACCCATTGGAAGCAAATATTTTTGAGACTGTGCTCTTACCTGCTCCTGTCTGTCCTGTCAGACCAACGACCATAACGCCGTTCAAACTGTTCATACCCTTATCACCTCAAATCCTGCCGCCCTTATAAGGCGGTTATATACTGCAAGTCCGACTCCGTGCTTTTCCGGAGCGCGTACATAAACTCTTTCTGCACCGGCATCGTCCAGCTCACGAAGTCTCTGAAAAAGCAGATGCGCCTGTTCGGAGCTGTTTCCTCCGTAAGTCATATACTTGTACGGGAATCCGGTCCTGTCTGTATCAAATATCAGCGAATATACACCTTCGCTGTTTTGTTTTCCAACATAAGCAATAAAGCTATCAAGACTTCCCTCGACCATGATTATATCAGCTCTGGGTGAGTAATGCTTATACTTCATTCCCGGTGAAGCTGCCTTCTGACCTGCTTCAAGCTCGTGGAGTATAGCGTGGTCGATTATTACATCGCTGCATATCTCCAGAAGCATTTCCCTGGTAATGCAACCCGGACGCAGTATCCTTACGGAGCTTTCTCCTTCTATTGATATAACAGTTGATTCTACTCCGAACTCGGAGCTTCCGCCGTCAACAACAGCGGCGATCCTGCCGTTCATATCACGCATAACGTGTTCAGCTGAGGTCGGGCTCGGATAACCTGATGTATTGGCTGACGGAGCAGCTATCGGTCTGCCTGACAGCTCGATTATCCTGTGCATCACAGGATGTGAGGGAACTCTGATACCTACTGTGTCAAGTCCTCCTGAGGTTATCATAGGAATCCTGTCATTCTTTGGAAGTACCATAGTCAATGGACCAGGACAGAAACGCTCAGCAAGTTTAAAGGCAAGCGCCGGAATCGATGATGTATAATTTTCAGCCTGGGAAAAATCAGCAAGATGAACTATAAGAGGATTATCAGCAGGTCTGCCTTTTGCCTCAAAAACTCTGCGGACAGCGTCCTCATTTGAAGCGTCTGCGCCAAGACCGTATACAGTCTCTGTAGGTATACCGACTATTTCACCGTTTTTTATAAATTCAGCTGCTTTCTCAAGCCCTGTTGCACTGTCACTTAGTAAAACTGTTTCCATAAATACTACGCTTCCTGATTTGCGAGCTTGGCAGCCTGATCGGCAGTCGCAAGCGCATCAAACACTTCATCAAGATTTCCGTTAAGAATGTCCTCAAGTCTGTAGATAGTCAGACCTATACGGTGATCCGTAAGACGTCCCTGCGGATAATTGTATGTTCTGATTCTCTCGGAACGGTCGCCTGTACCGACCTGCATTTTTCTTTCCGATGCGATCTTTGCGTCTTGCTCCTCCTGCATTGCCTCGTAAATCCTTGAGCGCAGAATCTTCATAGCTTTATCTTTGTTCTTATGCTGACTTCTTTCGTCCTGACACTCCACCACCGTATTGGTAGGCAGATATGTTATCCTTACAGCGGACTCCGTTTTATTTATATGCTGTCCGCCTGCACCGCTTGCGCGGAAATAGTCTATTTTCAGATCCGTGGGATTTATTTCAAGTTCTACCTCGTCTGCCTCGACAAGCACAGCCACGGTAACTGTTGAGGTATGGATACGTCCCTGTGACTCTGTCTCAGGAACTCTCTGCACACGATGGACTCCGCTTTCATACTTCAGGCGTGAGTATGCTCCCTCGCCTTCTATTGAAAAGCTTATTTCCTTGAATCCGCCGAGTTCGGTAGGATTTGCGCTAAGCACCTCCTGCCGCCAGCCCATAGTCTCTGCATACATCGTATACATACGGTAAAGTGAATTTGCAAAGAGCGAAGCCTCTTCGCCGCCTGCACCGCCTCTTATTTCAATTATTACACTTTTATCGTCATTAGGATCCTTTGGCAGAAGCAGCACTTTAAGCTCCTGTGTTATCGTCTCCATTGACTCTCTTGACTCATCGTACTCTGACTGAGCCATTTCCTTGAAATCCTTGTCAAGTCCGCCGCCTTCAAGAAGCTCCCTGGCTTCATCAAACGAAGCCTTTGCTTTCTTGTACTCCCTATACTTCTCTATGATGGGGGTCATAGTCTTGAACTCCTTCATGAGCTGTGTATAAAGCTTATTATCATTTACGATATCCGGATCGGAGAGTTTTTCGTTTATCTCCTCATATTTCTGCTCCATTACTGCGAGCTTTTCAAACATCGTGTATTCTCCTTAATGATAAAAATATTACTGATAATGTTGCAGCAGGCTAACCCTCATCGGCGTGCTTGACATTCCGGATACTCTTTTCGATCTTGTTGCGCGGTACCATAAACTCCCTTGCGCACTTCACACATCGAAGCCTGAAGTCCATTCCTGCACGTATGACGAACATTTCATTGCCGCCGCACGGATGATTCTTTTTCATAGTAAGAATATCTCCGGCTCTGATATCCAAAAAAGTATCCTCCCTTCATGGAAAAATAAAAATCGAACATTTTTATTATACCGCAAAATCACTTTCAAATCAATATTTAGGAGGTATATTTTTTTCATTTTGGTGAAAAATAATAAAAACTGCCAATTAAACATATTGAACACATACAAAAAAACAGAAAGGATCAATAATATGATATCAAGAGTAACTGCTGACTTTGAAAATCCTGAGCTTGCTGAGCTCGCAATGGCAAAAGTAAGGGAAAGCGTTCAATTCGTATATTCTGCAAAAATGATGTATCACAGGATCTCTGACGGTCCTGTGACAAAAAGCCGCGGCAGCGCTTTTTCGCTTATCCCGGCTTATTACAGTACCCATAGCAATCAGCTTACAGATGTTATAGGAGAACCTGCTTCAAATGAGCTTATACCGCATACTCACAAACGAGCCGTAACAACCGCCTGCATAGTATGCGGCAGCGCCGCCGTTGACGATATAATATCTGTTCTTAACGCTATGGGTGGTAAAAATATACGTTTTGCAAGTTAGAATATTTCCTCCGTCTAAAGAATAGAATTAAGTATCAAAGCTATAATAACGGAGGTAAAAATATGGAATACAGACCGGAAGGCTTTATTTACAGCACGGATTCAAACAAAAGATATATTTCTGACATCGACGGACTTTCTGAAGCGATGAAAAAAGGTGTTATCATTGAAGGAAAAGCTGTGCTGTGTACAAGCTCTCATGATCTTATTATAGATCTTCCCTGTGCAAAGGGCATAATCCGCCGTGAAGACGGCGCAATAGGCATTAAAGAGGGAAAGACCCGTGATATCGCTCTTATATCACGGGTAAACAAAATCGTATGCTTCAAAGTCATCGGACTTGAACTCACCGCAGACGACGAAGTAGTGGCTGTACTTTCAAGAAAAGCCGCACAGGAGGAATGTCAGGATAAATACATACAGAATTTGAAAAAAGGAGACATTATAGACGCTAAGGTTACTCATCTTGAACAGTTCGGCTGTTTTGTGGATATAGGCTGCGGCATACCGTCCCTTATTCCTATTGATTCTATGTCTGTCTCACGGATATCTCACCCCTCCGACCGGTTCTATGCAGGTCAGAATATAAAAGCTGTCGTTACTGAAAACAACAACGGACGCATATTTCTTACACACAAGGAACTCCTCGGTACATGGACGGAAAACGCTGCAAGATTCAGGGTCGGCGAAACAGTTCCGGGAATAGTACGCTCTATCGAGGATTACGGTATTTTCGTGGAGCTTGCGCCCAATCTTGCAGGTCTCACCGAACCCCGCGAAGGCATACGAACCGGTCAGAGCGTCAGCGTTTATATAAAGGCTATACTGCCTGAAAAAATGAAGATAAAGCTTATTATCGTGGATACCTGCTGTGAAGACATATCTCCCGCCGAATACGATTACTTTATAAGTTCAGGACATATTGACAGCTGGGTATATTCCAGCAATGAGTCCGACAAAATCATACGGACTGACTTTGTATAAAAAATGCACCTGCAATAACAGGTGCATCGTTATCTTAATATGCGATCTCTTCAGCAATATGATGAAGCTTCTCATCATAATCCTTATGCATCGAAAGCGCTTCCTGAATATCGTAATCAACGAGCTTGCTGTCCTTGATACCTACAACACGGTTGCTGATTCCCTGCTCAAGGAGCTCAACAGCGTAATAGCCAAGTCTTGTAGCTTCAACTCTGTCTCTTACTGTAGGAGAACCGCCTCTCTGTACATGACCGAGGATAGTGAATCTTGCGTCAATACCTGTCTTTTCCTGAAGCATCTTTGCGATCTCTTCACAATGTCCAACGCTTTCAGCAACGATAACTACAAAGTTCTGTTTGCCCTTTGCCTTCTTAGCCAGCATTGTGTTTGCGATAGCGTTTATATCATAAGGAACTTCCTTTGTGATTATATCAGTAGCTCCACAGGCAACACCTGTATTTACAGCGATATGACCTGCGCCTCTTCCCATTACCTCAACAACTGAGATCCTGTCGTGGGACTGAGCTGTGTCACGAAGCTTGTCAACAAGCTCCATAGCTGTGTTCATAGCTGTATCAAAGCCTATAGTATAATCTGTGCAGGCAATGTCATTGTCGATAGTTCCGGGAACTCCGATACAAAGCACACCCTGTGCTGAAAGATCAGCAGCTCCTCTGAAGGAACCGTCGCCGCCGATAACAACAAGACCCTCTATGCCAAGCTCATCAAGCTTGGCCTTGCCCTTTGCAACGCCCTCTGCTGTTCTGAATTCGGGACATCTTGCTGTATAAAGAACAGTACCGCCTCTGTGTATAATATCGGAAACGCTTCTCTCATCCATCTTGACGATATCCCCGTTAAGAAGTCCGACATAACCTCTGCGGATACCGTAAACTTCCATTCCCTTTGCAAGAGCAGATCTTACAACTGCTCTTACAGCGGCATTCATTCCGGGAGCGTCTCCGCCGCTTGTTAAAACACCGATTTTCTTGATCATAAATATTCTCCATTCTGCACTTGGCAAATAATGTAAACTCGCAGACGATCTGCGACATAATCCCATACTCTTATATTTTACTACTTTGTGTAAAAAATGTCAAGAGTATTAAGGATTTTTTCGCTTAAAAGCCGTAAAACGACGTATTGAAGCTATATAAGTCCGATCTCGGAAGGCGAAAAGTGTTTTTTCAGCTCTTCGTATGATTCCTTTGTGAGTTTCAGACTTAATTTAGCACGAGGCACCACCGTTTTCTTAATATCCGTAAGATAACAGCAGACTGCCGTATCTCCGATGTATTTTTCACACACATCGACCAGCTCCGGCTTCAGAACAGTATCCTTTGAAGTTGTCTTGATACACAGCTTCATATTTGATATGACTCTTTCAAACTCGCTTTCAGCTGTTATTACACCGCATATTACTGTGATACGGTCGTCCTTTATGGAAATTTTGCCATTCACGACTACTATTGATTCCGCACCGAGCTTGCTGCCGCTTATCATATAAAGATTGGGAAAAACTACTCCCTCTATCTCACCTGTCTCGTCTGCAAAGCTGACGAAGCACATCTTGTCACCCTTTTTTGTCATATGGATCTTTGAGCTTTCCACATAGCACAGCAGTTTAACAGACATACCTTCACGCAGTGAGCTGTCACCGGCAAGGTCCTTTATCTTCTTGGTATGCATCAGCTCGGCTATCCAGCTGTAAGGCGCAAGGGGATGTCCGCTGAGATACATACCTGTCGCGTCTTTTTCAAGTGCAAGTATGGTCTTATGGTCGTACTCCTGCTTGTAAGGAATACGGATATCCATTTCGGAAGTGTCGGTACCCTCAAGGAAATTCAGCTGCCCCTCGATCATTCCCCTTGAATTTGAACCTGCCATATCAAAAAGTGTTTCGTAGCTCTCCAGCATTTGTCTGCGGTTAAGACCGAGTCCGTCAAAGGCTCCGGCTTTTATCAGGTTCTCAAGGGCTTTTTTATTGAGCTCACGGCCCTCCACACGCTCGCAGAAATCTTGTAAGCTGTGAAATACACCGTTTTCTTCTCTTTCGGCTATTATTTTTTCAGCAAGTCCGCTTCCTGTATTCTTTATGGCAAGAAGTCCGAAATACATTTTCCCGTCAGAAAAAGTAAAGCCCTTGTTGCTCCTGTTTATGTCAGGACGAAGTATCTCTATGCCGTATTCCCTGCAGGAATCAGTATATTCCGCAAGCTTTGCAGCTGTTCCCATTACGCTGGACATAAGGGCTGCCATATATATGCCGCGGTAGTGATATTTAAGGTATGCGGTCTGATACGCAAGGTATGCATAGGCTGCCGCGTGGGACTTATTGAAGGCATAGGAAGCAAAGCTGACCATTTCATCGAATACGGAATTTGCAATATCCTCTGAAACTCCGTTTTCAGCGGCTCCTGCAACGAAGCTTTCACGCTCCTTCAGCATAACATCATGCTTTTTCTTCGCCATGGCACGGCGGACTATATCCGCGTGTCCGTAGGAATAGCCAGCAAGCTTGCGGCATATCTCCATAACCTGCTCCTGATATACCATACAGCCGTAAGTATCGGAAAGTATATCTTTGAGAAGTGGGTGCTTGTAGGTTACGTTCTCAGGGTGCTTCTTGTTCTCAATATAGACGGGTATGGACTTCATAGGTCCGGGACGGTACAGTGAGATTATGACTATAAGATCTTCAAGACGTTCCGGACAAAGCTCCATTACTCTGGCGGTCATGCCCTCGCTCTCAAACTGAAATACGCCCTGGGTATCCCCTTCTGACATCATCTCATAAACGCCCTTGTCGTCTACAGGTATCGCGCTTATATCAAAGTCAGGCTCTGTTTTGTGTATCTCGTTTACCGTATCTCTCATTATTGTAAGATTTCTCAGACCAAGGAAATCCATTTTTAGCAGTCCGAGAGATTCAAGCACACCCATTGTATACTGCGTGACAACTGTATCATCGTTTCTCTGCAGAGGTACAAGATCGCTGAGTGGGACAGCCGATATTACCACTCCCGCAGCATGGGTGGAGGCGTGACGAGGCATACCCTCAAGCTGAAGCGCTAAATCTATCAGTCTGCGCATATTCCTGTCAGAATGATAAAGTCCGCTGAGTTCATCGGATTCGGCAAGCGCCTGACTGAGCGTGGATCTGGGGTCGATCTCCTTTGCAGCCGCGTCGCAGAGCTGATAAGACACTCCAAGGACTCTGCCTACGTCACGGACGGCAGCACGGGCTTTCAGAGTATCAAAGGCGATTATTTCCGAGACACGGTCTGCTCCGTATTTACGCACCACATAATCCTTTACGCTCTGCCTGCCCTCAATGCAGAAATCTATATCAAAGTCGGGCATACTTACTCTTTCCGGATTAAGAAAACGCTCGAAAAGCAGATTGAACTTTATAGGGTCGATACCGGTTATACCGATACAGTAAGCGCAAAGGCTGCCTGCTCCGGAGCCTCTTCCAGGTCCTACAGGCACACCGTTTTCCCTTGCATAGCGTATGAAATCCCACACTATCAGATAGTAATCCGTATAGCCCATCTTTGTGATGACATCGAGCTCATATTCCATACGCTCAGTGACTTTATCAGGAGGAACTGCACAGTACTTTTCTGTCATCCCTCTGCGGCAAAGCTCGCGGAAGAACTCCTTATTGTCTGTAACACCGTCTATTGTGAACTTAGGGAGCTTGATATTTCCGAATTCAAATTCCACATTGCAACGCTCAGCAATAAGACTTGTATTTGTTACAGCCTCCTCGTGACTTTTGAAAAGTTCTGCCATTTCTTCTGCCGACTTCACATAGAATTCATCGGTCTCAAAACTCATTCCGTTAGGCTCGTCAAGTGTCTTTCCGGTCTGTATGCACAGCAGGACTTTCTGCATTTCTGAATCTTTCTTATTGATATAATGACAGTCATTGGTGGCGGCAAGAGGTATGCCTGTTTCGGTGGACAGCCTGTAAAGCAGCGGAAGATTTTTCAGTTCCTGAACTATGCCGTGATTCTGGACCTCAATAAAGTAATTATCCTTTCCGAATATTTCCTGATATCTTAGTGCGACCGCCTTTGCCTCTTCGTAGTGACCGTCAGCAATCAGACGGGGTATCTCTCCGGCAAGGCAAGCTGAAAGACATATCAGTCCGCCGTGATACTTTTTAAGAAGTTCAATATCCACTCTCGGTCTGTTGTAAAAGCCTTCCAAGCTTGCAACTGACACCAGCTTTACAAGATTACGGTATCCCTCATTGTTCTCACAGAGGAGAACAAGATGATACGGGGAAGCGTCCAGCTTTGCGTCACGGTCATGACGTGTACGCCTTGCAACATATACCTCGCAGCCGATAACAGGCTTTATCCCTTCAGCCTTTGCTGCGTTCCAGAAATCCACGGCTCCGTACATATTTCCGTGATCGGTTATTGCCGCGGCAGTCTGTCCGAGTTCCTTAACACGGGCAATAAGCTCTTTTATACGGCAGGCGCCGTCGAGCAGACTGTATTCCGTATGGACATGAAGATTAACAAATTCGTCAGCTCTCACTTATTACCTCCTACGTTCCGCAGTTCGTCAGCCATTTTTGCAAGCTTCTGGAAACGGTGATTTACTCCGGACCGGCTGATGGGTTCGCTGAGGTTCTCACCTATTTCCTGAAGACTCATGTCTGTATTATCAAGACGAAGTTGTGCGACCTCACGAAGCTCCTCGGAGAGACTGTCGATGCCGACTGCTCTGTCAATCAGCTTTATATCCTCTATCTGCTTCATGGCTGCCTTTACGACCTTGTCGATGTTTGCAGCATCACAGTTGGCTATCCTGTTCGCCTTGTTCCGTATGTCCTTGTATATCTTCATATTCATCAGCTCAAGGGTACACTGGGACGCACCGATAAAGGTCAGCGTATCCTCTATGGATTCACTGCCCTTGATATAAACTATGCTCTGTCCCCTGCGAAGCATTGTCTTGGCAGTGGCGCCGATATCGTTCAGGAGTGCGACGAGCTGCGAAGCCAGTCCTGTGTCAGGACAGGCAAATTCAAGATGATACTCCTTTGCCGGATCGTTGACGCTTCCGCAGGCGAGAAATACTCCTGCTGTAAAAACTCCGAGACTATTTGTTGCAATAATCTCGGAATCTATAACTCTTGCTCCGTCAGCAAGCCTGTATTTCTGAAATACCGCTTCCGCATTCACGCCGGTCACTTCACAGTTGTATAATACCGCACCGTTTTTTCGGATATGCTCTCCTGCCACCGGCTTATACCTGAACACAGCCTCGAACAGACTGCTGAAAAGCTCGGCGGAGGTCCTGCTCTCACTCTGAAAGCATATATGCTCCCTTGTAAGCATTCTGCAGAACAGCAGCATACCATAAAGACAGGCAAAACGCCTGTCTTTATCATTCACAGAAGTGCTTATTTCATTTCTAACATCATTTGAGAATGATATTTCAACTCACTCCCCGCTCAGAATTTTTTGTCCTTTGTTATATCCCTGTGATACTTCTGCACCTTATAGTCCTTATCTGAAAGATGCTTCGCCATAAGCTCAGCAAAGGTTATGGAGCGGTGCTTTCCGCCGGTGCAGCCAAAAGCTATGACGAGCTGGCTCTTACCCTCCTGTACATACAGAGGTATAAGGAAGTCGATAAGATCGGTAAGCTTTTCAAACAGCTCCTTTGACTGGGAAAATCCCATAACATAGTCCCTTACACAGCTGTCGCAGCCTGTATGATTGCGCAGCTCCTCAATATAGAACGGATTGGGAAGACATCTTATATCAAACATAAGGTCAGCATCAGATGCCACACCGTACTTAAAGCCGAATGACATTACCTTAATGATAAGGGAATCCGAATTCTTTTCAAGGAAAATGGTTTTTACCTGCTCCTTCAGCTGAGAAGAGGTAAAATTTGATGTCTCAACATAATAATCTGCTATCTCACGAAGCTGCGAGAGCTGAGACCATTCATAGTTGATGGCTTCATGTATATTTCCGTTGAACTTCTCGGACAGAGGATGCTTTCGTCTTGTCTCCTTGTACCGCTTGAGTATCACATCATGGGTAGCTTCTATAAATAAAACTTTTACGTCCACATCAGGCTGGCGCTTCAGTTCCTGCCATGAGCGGAATATTTCAGCAAACATATCGCCTGTTCGTATATCTACGGCAACGGCGATCTTACTTATATCCGATTCGGACTGTCTGCACAGATCGACGAACTGGGTTATCAGCTTAGGCGGTATATTATCGATACAGTAAAAGCCGATATCCTCCATTACGTCCATTACGCTTGATTTTCCCGAACCGGACATACCGGTCACGATCAATATCTGCATAGATCTCTCCAAAAGCTATAATCAGCTTAATATAACAGGTTCAAGTTCAAGTATATAACCTGTCTTTTCGTTTACAATCTTTTTTACTCTGTCGCAAAGCTCAAGCACATCGGCACAGGTAGCATAGCCCTTATTTATAACGAAGCCGCTGTGCTTCTCACTTACCATTGCACCGCCGCAGGTCATCCCCTTCAGACCGCACTGATCAATGAGAAGAGAAGCATAGCTTCCCTCAGGGCGCTTGAACGTACTTCCTGCACTCGGGAATTCAAGCGGCTGCTTTGAGCTTCTCTTTGCCATGCACTCCGACATGGCAGCCTTTATCTCGTCAGGCTTTCCGGAGGCAAGCTGTATCGTAACAGAGGTTATCACAAGGTCTGTTCCCGAGAATATACTTCTGCGGTAGGAAAGCTCCATATCATCTCTGTCAATGGTTTTTATCTCGCAGTTTTCATCTATATACGAAGCCGAAACAACTACGTCCTTCATTTCGCTGCCGTAAGCTCCGGCATTCATATAAAGAGCTCCTCCGACTGTACCGGGGATACCGAAGAGGTTCTCCATTCCCGTGAGTCCGAGCTGCTGTGCGCGTACACAAACGGAGGCGAGATAAGCTCCCGCGTCACATCTTATAGTATTTCCCTCTGCCTCTATCTTTGCAAAATCATTGCCGAACAGAAGGACTACTCCGTCAAATCCCTCGTCGGGAACAAGGACATTGCTTCCCCTGCCAAGGATACAGTATTTTATGTCATTATCCCTCAGGTATCTTATGAGCTCAGCGGCAGATTCCGCGGAATTGACGCTGACAAGAGCCCTGCAGGGTCCGCCGAAGCGGAATGTTATATAATCACTGAGCGGAGCTTCGGGAGTTATCCTGCACCCGAGCTTTCCGCATAATGCTGTTAGTTCACTTATATTTATCATAGTGTCCCCCTGGATCCATCAGTTATAATATGAAGTAGATCAGAACGCTTCATAGTCACGGACTACTTCCTTGGGATCAGACTCCATACCAAGCCTGTTGAGGAGCTCACGGGCAGCATTGTAGCCCATCTTCTTCTGTCTGTTGTTCATGGCGGCAACTTCAAGTATGACCGCAAGATTACGTCCCGGCTTTACAGGTATGGTAAGAGAAGGGATCTTTACGCCGAGAAGGCTGACGAATTCGGTATCAACGCCCATTCTGTCATACACCTTTTCGGAATTCCACTGTTCGAGCTCAACAACAAGGTCTATCTTCTCCGTCATCTTTACAGCACCGATACCGAAAAGTCTTCTCGCGTTGATGATACCTATGCCGCGCAGTTCAAGGAAATGGCGGATATTGTCGGGAGAGCTTCCCACAAGGCTGATGTTCGACACCTTTCTGATCTCGACAGCGTCGTCCGCAACAAGACGGTGACCTCTTTTTACGAGCTCAATAGCAGTTTCGCTCTTACCTACGCCGCTCTCACCTGTTATGAATACGCCTTCGCCGTATATCTCAATAAGTACGCCGTGTCTCGTAACTCTCGGCGCAAGGTTAAGATTGAGGAAAGCTATCAGTCCGGACATAAAGTTGGAGGTGCTTTCCTTGCTCCTGAGGAGAGGTACCTCATACTCCTTCGCAAGTTCGAGCATTTCCGCAAAATACGGGAGCTCTCTCGTGATTATAAGGGCAGGTATCCTCTGTGCGAAAAGGAGCTGAAGACGCTCTTTTCTTGTCTTTTCATCGATAGTGGAGAGGTATGCGAACTCCATCTTACCGATTATCTGTATGCGCTCGGGGTTGAAATACTCATAGAAGCCCATGAGCTGAAGTCCGGGACGGTTGACATCATTCTCGTCGATCATTACCTCATTGGCGTCTTTGTGTATATATATGGTCTCAAGCTTGAATTCATCAATGACGCGCTGAAGTGACACCTTAAAATTTTCTGCCATAACAAACTCCGTTCTCCGATCACTGACCGGGAATTATTTTCAGCCGATTACGTATGAATCATATCCGCACTCGACTATCTCATCCTTTGCATCAAGCAATTCCTGTACACCTGCAGCCGAACCCGATACACGGACGGCAACATTGAATTCATCAAGATCTTCTCCTACAAGATCAAGCATTTTCTTTACATTTTCAGCAGGAGTCCCGCTGAACTCGTAAACCGTATCAGCAGTATAAACACCGTAGCTTATAGCGTCGAGGTCAATATTAAGCACAATTGTATTGACCTTTAGCAGCATAGGCTGAAGAACGTCCTTTTTGCCTCTGAGTATGTCGGAAGCGTTTACTTCAAGAAGCATTTTTGAATTATTGTGCATTGCTTTGTCGTACATCAGGTTTGCCGCTGAAGTAAGCGCCATGTACCTGTCATTGCCGGCATATTTGTCGCCCAGGAATTCAATATCAGACTGTCTGAAATCCGGAAAAATAAAGTCAGTACATACTATCCTGTCGAAGCCTGCCGAAGTGATCTCGTCAACTATGTCGGCATTATAGTTCACTGCATCCTCGGAAAAAGGATTCATCCACGGTCTTCCGCCCGCTTCAATAGTGTTGTCGATCCACAGCGTTCCGTCCACATACGCAAGGTAACTCATATTCTGGAAGTACATCGGGACCACACTGTCATCAAAGGTGCTGACCAGCGCCACCGGTTTATAGCCTGCCGAAGATATTGCTGAGGCAATATCCTTCGCCCGCATCGAACCATTGACGATACCTGAAGAAGTGGCATAATAATTATTCGTTGCATAATATATCTCACCGCCGCTGACCTTCAGGGGCACCTCGATGTACTCGATCTTTCCGTCAGCGGGAACACGCTTCAGCGCACTCTTCAGAGTACTGCTGTCCGTAAGGTCGGCAGTATTCAGTGAAAACGCCTTGAAGCGTTCGATCACAAAAGGCGCAGCTGCCGTTGTATCCTCCTGAACGATTTGTTCGCCGTTTTCATCCGTTACGACTTCTTCCTCAAAAACAGGTGCGGTCGTAGTAACTGTATCACCTGTTTTCTTTGAATAGTAGTTTATCAGCGGACCGGCAACACTGAAACCGATAAAAAAGATTCCGCCGACGAGAAGTACAGTCAGACCTATAGAAAAAGCTTTACCGACAGGACTTTTTCCGTAGTAATTCTTTTCCTTGGTCTTGTAGATCTTCCTGCCTTTATTTTTGAACTTCATTATTAATTGTCTCTCCTATATCAGTATATTGCACTTACTTCAGCGAATATACTGCCATTGATATGATTCCGAGGTAAACAAGCATTGCAGGAAATCCCCTGAACGAAGCAGGTACCTTAGATGAATTCAGTTTTCTGTACGCAGCCGTAAGTATCAGAGCCGCTATTATAAATCCGGCTCCGGCTTCAAGCCCTGCGCCTGCATACTCCGCAAAGCTGTACATCAGCCCGTCCATGACAGATCTTTCATGTACTGTGAAAAGAGTTCCCATTACAGCACAGTTGAAAGCTGACACATGAACATATCTTCGCAGCTCTTCAAACCTTGAACCGGCTAAAAAATAAACAGCCGTGAGAAGAAGAACGTACAGGACTCCGATCACCACCGTATATAACAGCAGTCTCAGTTCGGATATCTGCGAAGGAAGCATCAGGTCAATCACATACGCGGCAGAAGCGCCTGCGGTGGTAAAGAATGTTATTACAAAAGCAGTAGCGACAAGGTTCTTTTTTCCGCCGGCAGCGATAAAGATCGTACTCGTTCCCAGTGCCTGGGATAGAATGAGATTTGCCGCAAGCAGAGCGATAAGATCATTGACCAGGAACATCGTTATCACTCCTTACTTCATTGCTTTCTTTTCTGAAAAGACTTCTTATCCAGCGGTATGCTCCGCACATAAGTCCGAGGAATATGAATCCGCCGAAGGGCTTTGAAAGTCCGTCGATAAGTGTATTTATATCAACGATCCTGTTGTTTATCGTACCGTAGGCGAAAAGCTCACGAAGCAGTCCCGTGATGAGCATCACCGCGTCAAAGCCGAGTATGCAGAAGAAAAGCGATACTATCATATCCGCTTTCTTCATACGAAAAAACTTCGCTTCCGTTTGTAGAACAACAAGCGAATTTACTGCTATAAGCGGAAAATATATCCCTATCCTCGATATCGACTCAGGGTAGATGACACTTGCAGTAAGCTTTACAGGAATGTATACAGCGGACGATATGACCGCATAGATTATGACTTTAGCGGTATAAGGCAGCTTTGGCGGAACAAATGAAGCAATAAGCACTGAAAGAAATGTTATTGCTGAAAAAGCATATATCAGCGCCAATGCATTTTTCAATGTATCGCCGCATACAATGACAGG
>Ga0265298_10004932_pt1 | contig 16900 bp, 10 predicted proteins | sample AusTroGonzalo_MG_3_FD_193486 | JGI IMG/M metagenome (GOLD analysis project Ga0265298, IMG submission 193486) | Bovine rumen microbial communities from tropical cattle in Woodstock, Queensland, Australia - Gonzalo_01 | ecosystem: Host-associated > Mammals > Digestive system > Stomach > Rumen ... | reverse complement strand
CAGTGGTGGTTGGTGATGAGCAGGCCCTCGTCGGAGATCACGCTGGCGGTGCAGTAGAATCCCAGCGACACGATGGCGTCGGCAACCGTGGCTCCGGGCGCGTCGGCATTATAGATCTCCCCGGCGGAGAGCTGCAATCCCCGCTCCTGCATCTTCTTTTCCAGGGCCTCCGAAATGGCGTGGACCATCCACATCCCTTCATCGGCCATCGCCGCCAAGCTCGGGAAGAGCAGGGCGGCGATGAGTAGAAGGCGTTTCATATTAGTTGCGGACGCAGCGCACCGGGCAGGCGATACGATAGCTGACCTTGGTGCCGTTGCAGGTGTACTCGGCCTCGGTGGCCTTGTTGGTCATCGGCATGAAACCGAAGAACTGGAGGTTCTTTACGCCGGAAGCCGTGTCGCCGGAGGTGTTGTAAGTGACACCGGCGAAGGAGGAACCGCAGAACATGCCGGAAGAGATCTTGTCGGGGTAGGCGGAGGCCCAGCCCATGAAGGTGCCGGCGGTCTTGGTGTTGTCCTGGATGGAAATGGCGCCGAAAGCGTCCATGTTGAAGCCATCCTCGTTCAGTTTGACGATGGAACCGTTGGCTCCGTCATAGTACGGGGCCTCGGTGTTGGTCGTCGCGCCGACGGACTTGCCCACAAGACCGGTGATGTCGTCCAGCGTCGGGACATGCCAACCCTTCGGGCAGATGCCCTGGGCGCCCTCCAGCCCCTTGGCCTCGGCCTCGCTCGTCAGGTCTCCAACCTTCAGTCCCAGAGCGACTTCCGCCTGGTAAAGGTAACCATTGGCAGCAACGGCGGCCGCGTCGGTCGTGAACTCGGCGGAGGTGTGCTCGGCATTGACCTGGATCGGGGCGAAGACGCCGGCGGTCACGGCGGTCAGGTCTGTCGCGGGGGTGTAGCCTTCCGGCAGATAAGCCAGGTTCTGGGCCATCCACCACTTGCCGTCCTTCATCTTGACCACGTTGTACTTGACACCGTCATAGGTGAAATAACCGTCTTCCAGATTCTCCTTGAAGGACGGGCCGTCGCCGGTGATTTCGCCGCCGTCGGTCCAGTTCTCGATTTCGCCGGCGAGGACGACCTTGATCTCCTCCTTGTTCACGACGATGGACACGGAGTACTGCTTGCCGGGCTCGAGGGTGACCTCGACGAGCTGCTGGGAGAGTTCCTTGCCGCCTGCGGTCACGACCACGATGGGAGCGACCGTCTGGCCGGGAACGATGGCGTAGTACTTGTCGCCATCGGCAAAGGCGGTGATAGTCTGCCACTTAGCATTCTCATCGACCTTGGCCGTCAGGTCCGCATCGATGAGGGCGACGGGGATGATTTCCTGGAACTGGACGGTCTCGATTTCGGCGCCGGAATTGTTCTTGACGGTGACGACGAGGCGGCTCAGCCGGTGCTTGAAGACCATCGAGACGGCGTTCGCACTCGGGAGGACGTTCTCCTTGACGGCGGAAACGAAGTCGGAGGCGGCGGTTCCCTTGGACTGGTCCGCCTGGACGGTGAACCGGGTCGGGAGGGCTTCGGTGGCGTTATACGGATAGTAGGCCTTGAGCGTGCTCTCCTCGGCGCCTTCGTCATACCAGTTGAGGTCGCCGGAGAACGCGGTTCCGTCGTAGGTCAACGGCTTGTTGGTGGCATAATCGCCCGTGGCGCGGACGATGGAAAGGCCGATCTGGTCTCCTTTCTCGAAATTGGTCTCGGTGGCGCGGGTGATCACCGGCTCCACGCGGACGGCGTACTGGGAAAAGTCGACCGGCTGGGGTTCGACATTCGGGGTCTTGTTGCAGGCGGCCAGCGTAAGGAGGGCCATTCCTGCGAAGATTACGCTCTTTTTCATAACTATATCTGTTCAAAACTTATAACCGACTTTCAGCGAGGCGATTTCGCGATTCTTGCCCGGCAGGTAGGTCACGTTGTATGCGTGGTACCAATAGGCATAAAGCTGGGTGTACAGGCCCTTGACGGCCGGAATGCGGCAGGTCAGAGTTCCGCCCATTCCCGTCCGGGGAACCATCAGGTAGTCCATCTTCCGGAGCCAGACGTCTGTCATCCGGTCCGGTTCCGGGGAACCGTCGTTCAGGGCGGTCCGTCCGCGGTCCTTCCACCAGCCCTTTCCGGCCAGGAAATCGAGGTCCAGGTCGATGATTCCGGAGGATAAGGACATCAGGAACGTAGCCGTTCCGTCGAACCGGCGGACCTGGTTCGGACTGGAGACAAAGGCGCGCTCGATCCATTGGTTTCCGTCGAGGACAACCCCGGCGCTTTTCAGGACACCGTGCAGGAAGCGGGCCTCGTATTTCAGGTCCAGATTCCGGGTCTTGCGGTCCGAAAGAGAGGTGAAGCCGTCATCGACGACCTCCCGCAGCTGATCGCGCTGGCGCTTGAAGCCCGCGCGCATGATGTGATCGGCATTGTCGGCCAGGACGGCATATTCGGCGAAGACCGAAATCGTGCTCCCGGGGAACTTGTACTTCCCCTCCCCTGCCATGCCGCGCTTCCAAAGAAGTTCCGCGCCCAGGGTGAGTTCGGGGCTGTAGAACAGTTCGGAAATGCCGTGGGAGAACTCCAGGATTTCGAAGGCTTTGCCCGGCAGACGGGATACGTACAGCATCCCTTTGTCCAGGAAGGGGCCGAACGGGTTCGTTCCGTCTTCAGTGTCAGTAATTTGCGAAACCTCCAGGTTCTCCGTCCGCAGGCGGACGATGTAGGAGGAAATGAGGCCCATGTCATCGTCCATCACGAAGGAAAGCGTAGGCTCTGCCTGCAGGTCAAGGCCGAAGCCATTATGGGCGAGCGACAGTTGTTTCGACACGAGGGATCCCTTGGCGGAAGCCTTGATGCCGGCGGCCCAGTCATAGCCGAAATCCGAGAGGAAACCGCCTTCCAGACAGATGTCCTGGCGGGATTTCGTCCCTTGGGGTGTCTCTACGATGTCCAGCGGGAAATAGTCCGGTTCCAGGAGCATTGACGAGGTCATGTGGTAACCCGTCGTCTGCTCAAAGGAGAGCGCTCCGGTCCAGGATGATTTCTTCCCGTGGCGGACGCTCTTCACGCCCGCACCGGCCGACCATTGCATCGAGGCGCCATGGGCAGGCCGGAACTGGCCTTCCTCGAAGCCGCCCCAGACGGCGGCCTCGCGCTGCGACACAAGGCTGTCCGGATTGACGCGGAGCAGGCCGATTTCCTGTCCCCGCAGCAGGCCGGGGATCAGCAGGCAGAGGGCCATTCCCGTGTAGATGAGTAGTTTTTTCATTCCTTTAGGTAGTGTTAAGTTTATAGTCTTCAGTTAGTTAGAAGTCATAGCCTATTTTCAGCGTCGAGCTCCAGCGCTCGGTTCCCGGCAGCAGGATGACGTTGAATCCGTGGAGCCAGGTCCCCTCCGCCTGGAGGCTGAGGCCCGGTACCGATTTCAAGCGATACGAGAGCGTCAGTCCCGCCCCGAGCTTGGGCGTGGAGAAATACTCCATCTTGCGGTCCCAGTCGCCTTGGAGGCGGAAAGGCGTGGTCTGGATTTCGTCCGTGCCGCCCTGCAAGCCCTGATCCTTCCAAGTGCCCGCGCCACCATTGACCCGCACATTCAGGCCCACGGGGCCGAAGCCGAAGGCTGCGACGACGGTCGCCATGCCGTTGAAGCGCTCGGTCTGGTCTTCGTAGGGGTACATCAGATAAGATTTCTCGTCCCAGAGACCGCCATGCAGGACCGCCTGCAGGCGTTTCAGACATCCCTGCCGGAATCGTACGGCATACGTCAGGTCCAGGCTGGCCCAAGAGCGGTCGGAAACTGCGTTATATCCATAGATGGTGGGCGTCGTAACGCCTCCGGAAGTCACTTTGTCCAGCACGGCCTCTTCCAGTTGGTCGCTCTCAAGGGACATATCCAGACGAAGCGAATGACCGCTTTCCCAGCGCCGCTCCAAGAAGAGCGACAGGGAACGGCCCGGATACCGGAACCAATCATAGCCTTTTTCGCCTACGGTTCCGTGCTTCCAAAGCATTTCCATTCCGCCGGCGACGACGGGGAAATCTACAACGTAGGCGAAACCGTGGGAAAACTCCCGGACCGGGAAAATGCCGACGCCCGCCTCGTCCAGATGGATGCCGTCGCCGTCCCAGACCTGGTAGGTTCCGTAACGCATGCCCTTGTCCAGGAAAGCGTAGTACGACTCGTCGGTAGCGGCACCAACCTGTTCTGCGTCAATGGATTCTGTCCGTTTCTGGAAGACATAGGCAGCGGAGATGCCGCCTTCTTCGGTCGTGAAGAACGAGATTGTCGGCTCCACCCGGAGCGACATGCCATAAGTCGTATGGCGGATATCCTTGCGCTTGGCGTAATTGGCTGACATATAGTCGGCCTTGACACCGAAGGCGAATCCTTCCTGGAACTCCGTCGCGAACCCGCCGCTCAGCTTGTAGGTTTGGCGCGTCTTGTCGCCCGGGGTTAATTCCACCACATCGACCGGGAAGTAACCCGGTTCCAGGAACATCGACGTAAACATGTTCTTTCCTTCAATCTGCTCGAAGGAAAATGAGCCGGTATAGGAGGTCTGTACCCCATGGCGCGTTCCGCTGGCGGAGGCTCCGGCTTTCCAGAGCGAGGAAGCCTGGAAAGCGGGCTTGTAGCCGCCTTCTTCGAAGCCGCCGTACACCTGTGCCGTTCCCCGGTTGTCGGAGACATCCGAATGCACGCGCAGCAGGCCGATGCTCTGGCCATGCAAGGCCACCGGCAGCAGCAGGCTAAGGATGAAGACTCTGTATCTCGCTCTCATAGAAGTCATTGCTTGAATTGTTGGTGTCCACGAGCACCTCGTAGCCGTTCTCGGCCGAGGCCTTCTCGTCCACTTTCCGCCGCAGCGTGTGCCCCTTGTAGATGTCGCTCTGGATGACGAATCCCGCATCGGCGGCCGGAGAAACGCGCTTGCCGTTGTTGCCGGAACGTCCGTCGAACACTTCCACGGCGTCCACGATCCACTCGTACGGAACCGTCACCACGCGGTCGGCGCTGTTCCCCGGCGTCACCCGCACCACATCGGGCTGCAGGACGTATTCTCCCGCCGGCATCGGCGTCCGGAACAGGACGACGGTAGGGGAGGAAAGGGAGACGGTATTGGCGTTGGACTGGCCCGTCTTGATGACCACCTGCGCATAGCGCTCAGGCTTCACCTGGTCGCCCGGCGCGGGATGATAGGTCGGATTCGGGAAATACGTGGGATTGTAGCACGTAAACACGTCCGGAAGGTTCAGATTCACCGACAGGGGATACTGCAGGGTATGGTCGATGGCGCCCCGGAGGGCCACGACGGCATCTTCGCCAGGTTCCAGCGGGAAGGATTTCCCGTTGCCGGGCAGCTGCCAGACCACCGTCACGACCGGCGCGAAGTCCGGGAAAATGGTCTCGCCGGTGACGGAATCGCGCTCCACCCAGTTATTGACAGAAGTGCTGTTGTACGGCGACAGGGTTCCGAAACAGAGACTGTCCAGATACGCCGTTTGCGTGTCGTTGTTGTGGATGATGAAGTACTGGTCGCTCTGGTAGGTGCCTTCCTGCGGGGCCTTGCTGCAGCCACCGCAGTAGATTTCCTTGACAACGAGTCCACCGGCGGTGGAATGCGCCAGGGCGAGGTCCACGATGCGTCGTTCCGTGACCACGACCTTGTCCGCCGCGCCGTTGAACAGGTCCTTGCCCACCCGGTCGCTGCAGGAAATGCGGTAGATGCCGGGCGGAATATGGATCTCCGCCAGGCCGCGCTTGTCGGTCTTGGTCTGGTAAATTGCGCCGGAAGACACTTCCTCGATGCGGATGACGGCGCCTTCGTGGACGGCGTCCGCATGACCTGCAGGATACACGGCGTTCACCGACAGCCACTGCAGTCCGTCCGGCCAAGGACTCTTGTAGTCCTCAACTTTACAGGCCACGGCAAGAAGGGCCAATCCTATGAGAATCAGTCGTTTCATAGCTTAATCCGGCAGGTAAGCCCGTAATAGAAGGCCGGGGTGAAGATGGCGCTCACGCCGGTGGCGTGGCTCTTCCGGTACGGACGGGCGTTGGTGAAATTATTGGCGAAGAAGGACAGCGACACGTGGTCGCCGATCTCCTTCGTAAGACTCAGGTTCGCCGACAGATACAGGTCATAGCCGTCCCGGGCGAAGGTATAGATGTTTCCGGAACGGAGGATGAGCCGCTGCAGGGCCGGATCGTCGGCCGACGCGCTCGTCCAGGCATGCTCGTTTCCGTCCAAATCGATGTAAGCGACGGGGTAGACAGCGGTGTAACTGTCTCCGTCATAGATGTTTCCGTCGATCGGCGTCAGGCTGTTTCCCGATACAGTGAAGGCGCGGGTAGAGAGGTTGCGCGAGTTGCGCAGCAGCGTCGCCTCGATGCGGCAGGTAAGGATGAGCCGGACGGCCGGGATGTGGGTGATGGTCGTCAGGTTGGCGTCCAGCCAGTCGGTCGTGCGGCCGTTGGAGACGGAGGCTCCGCCTTCATAAATGCCGGCGTATTGGTAGGATCGTCCGGGAAGTTCGGTATGCGACCAGCCGGCCTGGTAGTAGGCGTAACGGTTTTCATCCAACGTCTTGGTATGCGTGTAGGAGGCGTCCAGGCGGAGGCGCGTGTAGATGGCGGCTATCTCCGGGAAGTCCGCCGTGAGTTCGGCGCCGGTACGGACGACATCGGCCCCGCCACGCTGTCTCCGGCTCCCCGCAAAGGTCCTGTCTTCCACGCGGATAGCCATTGGCGTGAAGTATTCGTCCTCGTTATTTCGCAGGTAAACGGCGCCGGTTTGGTGGTCAACGACCATTTCGGGGCTTGAGGGCATCTCAAAACCGGCCGGAACTTGGAGGGCGGTATAAGAGATAGGCGTATAAAGATTCTCAATCTCGTACGGGTCCTTCGTCACGTTCCGGAAGCCCGCCAGGCTGATGCGCCATCCCTCGTTTTCATAGTCGAGTCCCACCTCCGCGTTGCGGTTGGACTGCCAGCGGAGATCCGGGTTGTACGTCATCGTGTAAGGGATGGTGTAGTAGATGTAGGATGCGTCGTTGCCGTGGGAGAATGCGAAGGTCTGGATGTCGCGGTATTCCTGTCGGGGGAACAGGATGTAGAAGCCCGGAAGTTTACGGGTGACGCCCCAGCCGCCGCGGACCGAGAGGTTCGGCATGATGGCGTAACGGGCGTTCAGACGCGGCGACAGCGTCCGGAGGTTCTTATACTGCGTGCCCTCGATGAAGGTCTGCTCGCCGCGGAGACCGGCGCTGATTTCCAGCTCCTTCCAGGAGATCTTCTCCTCGAGATAGACGGCGAGGTTATGCATGTACGGATAGTCCGTGTAGGGGCGGGGACGGTAGCCGTTGGCCGCCAGGGACGGGTCTTCGTAGGACTCGCCGGCGCCCACATTACCATCGGCCTTCCATTGCACACCGGCTTTCAGGGTGCTTTTCACGTCTCCGAAATGGTGCAGCCAGTCGTATTTGAGGGAGGCGGCGTAGTCCAGTTCGCGGGAGTCGGTGATGCGGTCCGCATAGAAGGTGGGCGGCAGGGCGGTGGCCAGGAAATAGCCCCTTTCTTCCGCGTGGACGGCTGGCTGCGAGGATCCGTAGGAGTTGTACAGGTGTTCGTGCGTCCGGTTATCGTGGTAATACACAGATCCTTCCAGGCTCAGGTTCGTGATCCAGGACTTGCTGAGCATCCAGGTGAGCTTGAGGTGCGGTGTCAGGAGGTTGTCATGGGCCTTCGCGTATTCCTCCGAGAAGGCGTCCGGGTCGTCCTTGCTGTCCATGCCGCCGAGGTTGCCGGTCACGCCGGCCTCGAGACGCAGCGTCCGGGCGAAGGTGCGGCTGTATTCGGCCGTGAAGCCCCGGCGCGTGTAGGAGGTATAGGGGGAGGTGAGTTTCTGCGTGGCGCGGGTCCATTGGCCGCTGACGTTCAGGACGCCCTCGCCGATGCCGATGCCCTTGGAAACGGACACGTCATAAGTGCGCGGATTGACCGAGAAAGTGGCCTGCACGGGTGTGCGTCCCTTCCGGGTGGTAACCTTGACCATCCCGCTGCCGAGGTCGCCGTATTCGGCCGACGGAACGCCGGAAATGACCTCGACGGACTCGATGTTCTCCACCTGGAGGCTGCGGGTATCGACCCCGGCCAGGCCGCCGAAGGCCGCGTTGTCGCCCATCCGGACGCCGTTCACTTCCACGGCGGTACCGAAAGCGGCGTTGCCCGCGCCCGACCCGCCGCCGCGGACGGTCAGTTCCGAAGACGCGGTAAGGTCCGGATTGACGGTCTTTCCGCCGGGCATCAGGGCCGCGATGTTCGACAGGCCCGACACCTGCAGGTGGTCCAGGGCCGTCCTTTCGATCTTCCGGGTGGTGTTGAGGTTGTCCTTGGACATCTCGGCCGTGACGACGACCTCGTTCAGGGCGAGCGACTGCTCCTGCAGGAGGATTTCAATCGTGTCGATGTTGCCGGATACCTGCAGATTACGGACGTCGGACACGAAGCCCAGGCATTCCGTCTTCAGCTGGTAGGAACCGGCTTCCACGCCCTCCAGGACGAATTTTCCGTCCAGGTCCGTGACCGCCCATAGGTAATTCTCGTCCAAATGGACGACGGAACCAGGCAGCGGCGCACCGGCGGCGTCCGTCACCCGGCCGCGGACACGGTGTCCGGCCGCGAAAGCGTCCAGGCCAGCGGTCACGATCAGCAGTATGAGCAGAAGCCGTCTCATTTTTTCTGCAAAGGTAAGGTTTTTTCCTCCCCGTCACAATCCCCAGAAATAAGGATGCAAAGGCCGATGAAGGTCAATGCCGCGTTAAGCGGCAACAGTTCATAGCTGAACCTGTATCCTCCGAACCAGCGCTCAGCATTGAGCTGCAGGATTAGACAAATTAGCGGGGCTATGATCGCGACAATCGGCACATACTTGTCTTTCACGGACTTCTTTGTCAGGATGCCGAAGGCGAACAGGCCCAGGATCGGGCCGTATGTGTAACTAGCCAGCTTATACACCGCATCGATGGCGCTGGTGCTGTTGAGGGCGTTGAAGACGAGGATGGTGACGACCATCAGGGCTGCCATCGCGAGATGGACCCCCTTCCGGACCTTCTCTTCACCGCCTTTGCGGAGGATGTCCACCGTGAAGGAGGTGGTCAATGCCGTCATGGCGGCGCCGCCTGCCCCGTAGGCGCTGGACACCAGGCCCAGGACGAAAAACAGGCCAACCACGCCGGGCAGCAGTCCGCTGGTCGCGACCGCGGGGAAGAGGCTGTCGCCCGTCTCGGCGATGCCGTGGGCGGCGGCGAACTGGTACAGGAGCGCCCCCAGGCACAGGAACAGGGCGATGACCGCCGTCTGCAGGAAAACGCTCACAATCAGGTTCTTCTGGGAATCCCGGTAATCCTTGCAGGCCAATGTGCGCTGCATCATGTCCTGGTCCAGCCCCGTCATCGCGACCACCGTAAAGAGGCCGCCTAGGAGTTGTTTCCAGAAGAATTGCGGGTGGTTGACGTCGTCAAAGAAAAAGACCTTCTCCTGAATCCGGATACCGCCCAGGTCCTTGCCGATGAGGGTGAGGCAGAGGACCACCGCCACGATCATGCATACGGTCTTGAGGACGTCGTTCCAGATGACGGAACGCACCCCGCCGCGGAAAGTGTAAGCCAGGCAGACGCCCACGTTGCAGATCACGTTCAGCCAGAAGGGGAGGCCCAGCGGGCTGAACAGAAGCAACTGCAGCGTAAGGCACACGAGGAACAGCCGCACGGATGCTCCCAGCATCTTGGACAGGAAGAAGAACCAGGCACCGGTCCGGTAAGAGCCCATGCCGAAGCGCTTTTCCAGGTACTGGTAGATGGAAACGACGTTCAGCTTGAAATACAGCGGCGTCAGGACGAAAGCGATGACGAAATAGCCCAGGATGAAGCCGATGCACATCTGCATGTAGCCGAAACCGCTGGTTCCGACCATGCCCGGCACGGAAACGAAGGTGACGCCCGACATGCAGGAGCCGATCATCGCGAAAGCGACGACGGCCCAGTGCGTCTTGCGGCCGCCGGTGTAGAAAACGTCCTGGCCTCCCTTCCGCCGTCCGGCGAGCCAGGATACCAGGGCCATAGCGATAAAATATGCGAAGAGGATGATTAGTACGGCGACAGGACTCATTTCAGATTCTCCTTATGGGCGCGCCCCACGGGCAGGGGCGTATCGACACCGACGAGCTTCACGGAGGAAGCCGTCTTCTTCTCGATCCGATGGACCGGAATGATGTAGGAACGGTGGATGCGGACGAATTTCCCTTCCGGGAGCATCTCCAGGAGGGATTTCATCGTGATTTGCGACACGATGTCCTCCCGACGGTCCAGGTGGAGGCAGGCGTAGTTGTTCCGCGCTTCGATGTACTGGATGGCGGCGAGGGGGACGGTTACGTCCTTGTAGTCCGCCTTCACGGTGACGGTCTCTCCCGCCACCGCCTGCGCAGCGCGGGCTTCCGCGATGGTCCGGTCGTCCTGTTCCTCCTCCTTCGTCTGGAGCTTATCCTCCAGATGGCGGATCTTCCGGACGAGCAGGCCTACGGCCAGGCCGCAGCCCATGGCGACGATGTAGAGCACCCAGACGGCCTGCTGGTACTGGTACAGCCGCGGCGGCCGGTCCGCGACGATGTCGCGGGGGAAGGGCACCGGCTTGATGCTCATCAGGTAGGTGAGCACCGTGGCGAGGAACAGGACCGCCAGGGCCGTCCACGGTTTGCCCGTTTCCCACAGGGTCGGAATCGCCTTCCGGCCGAGATACCAGCACAGGTAGGTCCACATTACGTACACGAAGACGTCCGAGACGCGCCAGAGGATCCATTCCTCCACGGGGAATACCGCGATCAGGCACGGAATGATCACCAGCCAGACCAGAAGGTCCACCCAGCGTTCGATTCGGGTCTTCGGGATATTACCTTTCCGTTTCATGACAATGTCAAGGTATGGAAAATACCCTTCTTTTTACCACAAACTGTTTGTTTCGACGCTGTAAAATTAAGAAATAGTTGTGAGAATCTTCGTTTATTCAAAAAAATTCGTACTTTTGTACCCTTATTTTGCCGAGGTCTGTCCGGTTCGGCCGGAAGAGCCACGGCCTTAAGTGTGAAAAAACTAATTAAAATATTTGTCAAAACATGCAAAGCAAAGGCTTAATCAGACTGTTCGCCATCCTGCTCGCCCTGGCCAGCATCTGGCAGCTCTCCTTCACCGCGGTCACCCGTATCCAGGAGAAGAAAGCTGCCAAAGTCGCCGCTGAAAAAGCGCAGCAGTTCGTCGAAGCGAACAATGTCGCCGCCGAGGTGCGGGAGTTCGTCCTCGACTCGGTGGCCACCATCCGGAACCGTGCCTACATCGACTCCATCAGCAGCGAAAAGGTCTATCTGGGATACACCTACCAGTCTGCCAAGGAGAAGGAAATCAACCTCGGCCTCGACCTCAAGGGCGGCATGAACGTCATGCTGCAGGTCCAGCTCGAGGACCTGGTGAAGGCTCTCGCCGGCAACAGCTCCGATCCTGACTTCGTCAAGGCGCTCGAGCTCGCGAAAAAGAACAACGTCAATTCCAGCCAGGACTTCATCGGCCTGTTCGAGGCCGCCTGGGCCGAGACTGCCAACGGCCGCCGTCTCGCCGAGATTTTCGGCACCTACGAGCTCCGTGACAAGATCAAGCCCGAGTCCACCGACAAGGATGTCATCGAGGTCGTCCGCGGCGAAGCCAAGAGCGCCATCGACAACTCCTTCAACGTCCTGCGCAACCGTATCGACCGCTTCGGCGTCACCCAGCCGAACATCCAGCGCATCGAGAACAGCGGCAAGATCCTCATCGAACTCCCGGGCGTCAAGGACCCTGAGCGTGTCCGCAAGCTCCTCCAGGGTACCGCCTCCCTCGAGTTCTGGCCCACTTACACCGCCAATGAGGTGAACCTCTACGCCGCCGACGCCCGCGTCGCTGAGATCCTCGCGAACCTCGGTGACAGCACCGCCGTCGCGAACCCGCTTCTCAGCGTCCTGCAGCCCAGCGGCTGGAACAACGCCTGCATCGGTTTCGCCAACGGTGTCGATACCGTGACCGTGAACAAGTACCTCGCCATGGCGGAGGATGTCCTCCCTCAGGGTTTCCGCGGCCTCTGGACCGTGAAGCCGAGCGAGTTCGTCCCCGGTGCGAACGTGTATGAACTCGTCGCCATCAAGGCTACCTCCCGCGACGGCAAGGCCCCGCTCGACGGTGGTTCCGTGACCGACGCCCGCGTCGAATTCGACGGCGGCCGTCAGGGCGGCAGCGGCGCTCCGCACGTCTCCATGACGATGAACGCGGAAGGCGCCTCCACTTGGGCCCACCTCACCAAGGACAACATCGGCAAGCAGATTGCCATCGTCCTGGACGGTCTCGTGTATTCCTACCCGAACGTCCTCGGTGAAATCACCGGCGGCAGCTCCCAGATCACCGGCAACTTCGACATGGAAGAGGCCGAGGACCTTGCGAACGTCCTCAAGTCCGGTAAGCTCCCGGCTCCGGCCACCATCATCCAGGAGCAGGTCGTGGGTCCGTCCCTCGGTTCCGCCTCCATCCGCGCCGGTCTCATCTCCTTCCTGATCGCCTTCATCCTGGTGCTCATCTACATGGTGTTCTTCTACCAGGGTGCCGGTCTCATCGCTGACGTCGCCCTCCTTTGCAACGTCCTCCTGCTCTTCGGTACCCTCGTGTCCTTCGGCGCCGTCCTTACCCTCCCGGGTATCGCCGGTCTCATCCTGACCCTCGGTATGGCCGTGGATGCGAACGTGATCATCTATGAGCGCATCAAGGAAGAACTGGCCGCCGGCAAGGGCTTCTCCAAGGCCGTCGCCGACGGTTACAAGAATGCCTACTCCGCCATCATCGACGGTCAGGTGACCACCCTCCTCACCGGTATCATCCTCTACGTGTTCGGTTCCGGTCCGGTCCAGGGCTTCGCCACCACGCTCATCATCGGTATCATCACCTCCGTGCTGACGTCCATCTTCATCACCCGCCTGATCTTCGACGACCGCATCGCCAAGGGCAAGACCGTGAGCCTCTCCAACAAGCTCACCCGCAACTTCCTGAAGAACACGCACGTCGACTTCATCGGCCTGAAGAAGTACTCCTACGCCATCTCCGGTATCCTGATCCTCATCGCCATCGCCTCCATCGCCTTCAAGGGCTTCAGCTACGGTGTCGACTTCACCGGTGGCCGCACCTACATCGTCCGCTTCGACCAGAGCGTCAAGGCCGAGGATGTCCGCGCCGCCGTCGAGAGCACCTTCCAGGCTGCCGCCGAGGCCGCCGGCGAGGACCAGTACTCCGTCGAGGTCAAGCAGTTCGGTGGCGACGCTCAGATGAAGATCACCACCCAGTACAAGAACAAGTCCGAGGACACCGCCGTCGACGCGGAGATCGAGAACCTGCTGTTCAACGCCCTCAAGGGCTTCTACGCCGGTGAGACCTCTCTCGCGGAGTTCACCTCCACGCTGGAGAACCCGAACGGTATCGTTTCCTCCGACAAGGTGGGACCGACCATCGCCCGTGACATCACCCGCAGCGCGTTCATCGCCGTGTTCCTGGCCCTCCTCGTGATCTTCGCCTACATCGCGATCCGTTTCAAGGGTTGGACCTGGGGTCTCGGCGGCGTGGTCTCCCTCGCCCACACGGCCCTCATCGTCATCGGCTTCTTCTCCCTGTTCAACGGTATCCTGCCGTTCAACCTGGATGTGGACCAGACGTTTATCGCCGCTATCCTGACGATCATCGGTTACGCCATCAACGATAACGTGGTTATCTTCGACCGTATCCGCGAGCAGAAGTCCCTCCACCCGAAGGATGACTTCCGCACCACGGTGAACACCGCTCTGAACGCCACCCTCACCCGTACGGTCAACACCTCCGTGTCCACCCTCCTCCCGATGCTCGCCATCGCGATCTTCGGCGGTGAGTCCATCCGCGGTCTGGCCGTCGCGCTCTGCCTCGGTATCCTCATCGGTACCTACGCTTCCATCATGATTGGTACCCCGATCATGTACGACGCCACCATGAAGCGCGGCGCCAAGGAAGTCGAAGAGCCCAAGAAGAAGTAAGTTTTTTACTGCATATCCTGAAAAACGGTCCGGAATCCCCGGGCCGTTTTTTTGTGAATCCCACTTAAAATGTTAAATTTGTATCCCGGTTATTTCTAATCGGGATTTTTTTATGTCCAGTCATTTGCAGGATGCGCGCCTTCGTTTCGTGGGCCTGCACTATGAGACGAGCCTGTACGAACTGCACGGGCCGCAACTGACCAACCGCTATTATATTCTCAGCGGGGCGGGAACCCGCCAGCTGATGGCGTATCCGGAAGTCGTCGGCTTCGATTCCTATCTGTCGATGCTTCCCGCCACCGTCGCCGCCCTTCGCCACCTGTTTCCCCGAGGCAAGGACGGCGATGTCGATATTCTCACCATCCTGCGCGGCGGCCTGAACTATCCGGTGGAGGAGGCGTGCGCCCGGAACGGCATCCATGTCCGGGACATGCACTTCGTGTCCTGCGAGCGCATCATCGAGGACCATATCATCACGGGACTGGAAATAAAATATGAAAAGATACGCGTCACACGCGGGCGCACGCTCGTGATCGGCGACATCATCGCCACGGGCGACACCCTGCGGCTGTGCCTCGGACAGGTGGTGGACCGCTTCCGCCGCCGGGGCGGCAGCATCCGCAAGATCATCTTCTTCACCATCGGCGGCACCCGCGCCATCGACCTGATGGAGAAGATGGCGGACGACATCCGCGCGGTCTTTCCCGAATTTGAAGGTTTTGAATGCTTCTTCTACGAGGGCATTTTCACGGTCTATGAGAATCCCGGCGCGACGGGAATCAACGTGCCGGACATCGACTTCGGCTGGAAGGGCGGCATCATCACGCCGGAATTCCGCCGTTTCGTGCTGGACCATCCGTACGCCCTGCTGGAGAAGTGCATCATCTACGACGGCGGTGCCCGCCGGTACGAGATTCCGGTCCATTTCCACGAGGTTCTGGAGTACTGGGAGGGCCTCTGGGGACGCGCCGACCAGATCGACCCGGTTGCCCTCGTCGAAGAGAAACTGGGGTATCCTCGCGGAACATCTTATGAAGATTGGCTGGAGATCAATCACTTCCAGGAATTGCCCGAAGCGGGGCTGAATGACCTGTGGGCCCAGGAGAAGGAGCTTCTGGACCTCGCCGACGCCCTGTCGCTGGAGAACATCGCCCAGCAGCGCATCAACGCGATCAATACAATCCTTCAGCAATATGAGTAACAAGAAGATCACCGACGTCGACTACACGACGTCCCCGGTCGATGCGGCCGGACGCAAGACCAACCTGAGCATGTTCATGGTCATGCTCGGATTCACCTTCTTCTCCGCCAGTATGTGGGTGGGCCAGCAGCTGGCCGCCGGACTGAACTGGTGGGGCTTCGTCTGGGCCCTCCTCCTGGGCGGCCTTATCCTTGCGGCCTACACGGGAACTTTGGGCTGGATCGGCGCGGAAAGCGGCCTCTCGCTGGACATGCTGGCGCGTCGGAGCTTCGGCACCAAGGGCAGCTGGCTTCCCAGCGCGATGATCAGCTTCACCCAGACGGGTTGGTTCGGCGTGGGTCTGGCGATGTTCGCGATTCCCGTGGCGAAGGAGCTCATGGGCTTGGAAGTCACGCCGGATTCGATGCCCTGGCAGGGCTATCTGCTGGTTGCCATCGCCGGTATCCTGATGACCGCCAGCGCCTATTTCGGCATCAAGAGCCTTACGATCATCAGTTATATTGCTGTCCCTGCGGTCGCCATCCTGGGCACCGTGGCGATGATTCTGGCCGTCAAGCACGGTGACGCGGGCCTCGTGGAGCAGTTCGCGAAGGGCACCAAGGATCTCGGCGTCATCGCCGGCGCGGGCCTTGTCGTCGGTAGTTTCGTATCGGGAGGTACGGCGACACCGAACTTCACGCGCTTTGCGAAGAGCGGCAAGGTGGGCCTGTGGATCACGGTCGTGGCCTTCTTCATCGGCAACTCCCTAATGTTCCTTTTTGGCGCCGTTTCCAGCATCTACGTGGGCGGTAACGACATCTTCGAGGTCATGCTGAACCTCAACCTGTTCTATCTCGCCGTCCTCGTCCTGGGCCTGAATATTTGGACTACTAACGACAACGCGCTGTATACCGCAGGATTGGGCCTGTCGAACATCTTCGGCCTCACGAAGAAGACGTGGGTCATCATCTCCGGTATCATCGGCACTGTGGCCGCCGTATGGCTCTATTGGAATTTTTGCGGCTGGCTGAACGTGCTGAACTGCACCCTGCCGCCGGTGGGCATCATCCTCATCCTCCACTACTTCTGCAACCGCGGGAAGGAGGTCAAGGAAAAGACCGTGGACTGGAGCGCCGTCATCGGTGTCATCGCCGGCGCCGTGGTCGCGAACCTCGTCCACTGGGGATTCGCCTCCATCAACGGCATGGCCGTCGCCGCCCTCTGCTGGGGCGTGGGCCAGCTGCTCCAGAAGAAATAAGGGCTTCTGCTTACAGAAAAGGCCTCGACCATGCGGTCGGGGCCTTTCTGTTAATGCTTCAGGTGGATTTTGATGAACTCCCGCTTGACATCGGGACCGTAGGCGTATTCGCCGACATCAATGCTGTCCAGCAGATAGAGGTCGCTGCCTTTGAAGAGGGTGGACTGGGCTGTGGCGCGGATCTCGCGGGCCTTGTCCATCGATTCTTTCGGGACGATCAGGTGGCAGGGGATGAGATAGACGACCGGGTTCTGGGCGACGGCGTGGGCGACGGAGCGTACGCCCAGGGGATTGTCGCACAAGGCCGCCAGTTCCGAATAGCTATAAAGGCGCGGCTCCA
>Ga0265298_10004930_pt1 | contig 16906 bp, 17 predicted proteins | sample AusTroGonzalo_MG_3_FD_193486 | JGI IMG/M metagenome (GOLD analysis project Ga0265298, IMG submission 193486) | Bovine rumen microbial communities from tropical cattle in Woodstock, Queensland, Australia - Gonzalo_01 | ecosystem: Host-associated > Mammals > Digestive system > Stomach > Rumen ... | reverse complement strand
GCTGGACAACAGCCAGGCAGAGAACAGCGTATACCATGCACTGAAATGCGGAATGCGGCTGATTGATACCGCCCGGTATTACGGGAACGAGGTCGGCGTCGGGCGCGGGCTGCAGCGGGCAATTGACGATGGAATTGTCACGCGTGAAGAAGTCTTCATTACCACGAAAATCTACTGCGGAAACTATGAACGGGCAGGCGGAATAATTGACGAAGCGATCTCAGACCTGGGAGTGGATTATGTAGATCTTCTTCTGATTCATCAGCCCGGGTATGATGATGAAGGCGTTTATAAAGCTATGGAGGAAGCAGTGCGGGAAGGAAAGCTCCGCTCCATCGGCATTTCCAACTACTACACACCGGAACAGGTAGAAGAGGTTTTGGCTTTTGCGACAATCATGCCTGCCGTCATTCAGAATGAAAATCACCTGTATTATCAGAATACGGCATTGCAGGAATATGTGAGCCGACATGGCATTGTGATCGAATCCTGGTATCCGTTCGGCGGCAGAGGGCATACTTCGGAAAGCTTCAACAATGAGGTTATCGTTTCTCTGGCGCAAAAATACGGGAAGTCTTCTGCTCAGATTATCCTTCGCTGGCAGTTGCAGGCCGGGTTTGTTGCAATCCCCGGTTCCTCGAATCCGGATCACATCGCCGAAAACTACGATATCTTTGATTTTGAACTGTCCGAATCTGAAATGGAGCAGATCAAACAACTTGACCGGCACGAACGGTATGAAAACTGGTAATGTGTTCATTTTATGAAAAGCAATAAAATGCTCAGAATTCACAGGGATAATAAGGGAGGAACACCAAATGATTACGGTTAATCTGTACTATAAAGGCACAAATGGGAATGCCAGAGCCTTCGCGGAGGAAATGGAAACCTCCGGTATCGCGGACAGCATTCGGAAGGAATCCGGCAATCTGCGTTATCAGTACTTCCAGCCGCTGGACGATCCGGAAACAATCCTGCTGATCGACAGCTGGGCGGATCAGGCCGCCATTGACGCGCATCACGCTTCTCCCATGATGGTGCAGCTTGCCGCACTCCGGGAAAAGTATGATCTCCACATGACCGTGGAGCGCTTTATCAGTGAAGATATCGGAACAGATGAGAGATTCATCAGAAAGTGAGGAAAGGATGGAAACGAAAAAGCTTGGTTTCGGCCTGATGAGGCTGCCCACCCTGGACCCGAAGAACGCTGCCAGCGTGGACATCGAACAGCTCAAACAGATGGTGGATCTCTTTATAAGCAAAGGCTTCACCTACTTTGATACGGCGATTATGTACAACGGCTTCGCCAGCCAGCGCGCAGCGAAGGAAGCGTTGGTGGACCGGTATCCCAGGAGCAGCTTCACGCTGGCAACGAAGCTGCATAACGCTTTCTTCAATTCCCTGGATGACCGGGACAGGGTGTTCAATGAGCAGTTGGAGCAGACCGGCGCCGGATACTTTGATTATTATCTGATCCATGGCATTGAAGCAGGAAGCTGGCCGAAATATGAGAAGTACGACTGCTTTAACTGGCTGCTGGAAAAGAAGAAACAGGGACTGGTAAAACATGCCGGCTTCTCTTTTCATGACACGCCGGAACTGCTGGATACGATCCTGACCAAATATCCGGAAATGGAGTTTGTCCAGCTTCAGATCAACTATCTGGACTGGGAAAGCGAATGGGTGCAGTCCCGGGCAGTCTATGAAACGGCCTGTAAGCACAATAAGCCGGTGATTGTGATGGAACCGGTCAAAGGCGGTACCCTGGCCAATGTGCCTGCCGAAGCAGAAAAACTGCTGAAAGAAGCGGAACCGGAGCTGTCCGTTCCCTCCTGGGCAATCCGCTTTGCTGCCTCCCAGCCCAATGTGATGATGGTCCTCTCCGGTATGAGTACCCTGGAGCAGGTAAAAGACAATACCGGTTTCATGGAAAACTTCATACCGCTGACAGAAGAGGAAATCCGGATAACGCACCGGGTCGCGGAGATCATCAACGCGCAGATCGCCGTGCCGTGCACCGGATGCTCCTACTGCACGGAAGGCTGCCCTATGAACATCCCGATTCCGAAATACTTCTCCCTGTACAACGAGGATATGCGGGAAGACCTGACGCAGAAAGGCTGGACTGTTAACTTTACCAATTACGGAAACCTGGCGGAGAGCTTCGGAAAATCAGCAGACTGTATTGCCTGCGGCCAGTGTGAAAGCGTATGTCCCCAGCATCTGCCGATCATTGATCTGATGAAAAAGGTTTCAGCACATTTTGATCATTGATATAATCATCAGACAGGAGGGTATCAAAATGGCAAACATTCTTATTCTCAACGGAGCGCCCAGAAAGAACGGCTCAACCGCCTCGCTGATCAAAGCATTCACTGAAGGCGCGAAAGAAGCCGGAAATGAAATCCGGGAAGCATATATTCAGAGCATGGACATCAAAAACTGTCTTGGCTGCGATGCCTGCATGAAGACCCACGCGGGATGCGTCCAGAAGGACGCGGGTATGGCACAGATCTATGAAGACCTGACGTGGTGCGATACCATCGTTTTCGCATCCCCGGTACACTTCGCATACATGACCGCACAGCTCAGGGCGGTGATTGACAGGATGTGGGCATGGTTCAACCTGCCGGGTAATTTCAGTGCGAAAAGGAAAACTGTTTTGATTTCAACAGCCCGGGGCACCGATTTCTCTGCGATTTTGCAGCAGTACAGCGTCTATGCCATGCTGGGATGGGAAGACTTGGGACATATCCTTGGTGCAGGCAAAGAGGATGAAGCAAAACAGCTTGGAATGTCGATTCGGTAAATATGAAGGTTTTCATTGATGATTCGAAAAGCAACTATTTTGTTTGATTTCGATATTCCTTCGGCATTGCGCAGTAAAGTGCTTTAAATTTACGGCAGAAATATGCCGAGCTTTCAAACCCTGTCTCTTCAGCAATGACAGCTATTTTTTCCTGTGTAGAAGTGAGCAGTACTCTGCTATTTTATTTCTGCTGTTCTTTCAGTTTCTGTGCCGTTTCTTCTCTTTGCCGGCAGAGCTCAGCCCAGCTCGGCATTTTGTTTAATGTTTCCGCAAGTTCCGCCAGGGCAGCGGGAATATCGATATTCTGCGGACATACCGCAGCGCAGGCTCCGCAGGCGATACAGGCGGATGGTTTCTTATTTTCCGGCAGTGCGTCAAACTGCATCGCGACCGTCATAGAGTTGGCGAATTTTACATCATTGTAGGCATGGATCAGCATCGGGATATCCAGCCCCATGGGACAGCCGTCACAGCAATACCGGCAGCGCGTGCAGGGCAAAGCGTTTTTCATGCCCTCGGCAATCTCCTCAAGCAGCGAAGCTTCCTTTGAAGTTTGGGTTTCTCCGCCGGAAAAGGTTGACACATTATCCGCCATCTGATCCATGGCCGACATTCCGGACAGGACCATCTTCACATTCGGCAGCCGCTGCAGCCAGCGGAAAGACCAGCTGGCAATGCTTTCATCGGGACGCAGGGACTTCAGTTTCGCCTCGTCCTCTTCGGACAGCGTGGCCAGCCTTCCTCCCCGGAGCGGCTCCATCACCCATACCGGGATATCACGCTCCGTCAGCAGTTCATACTTGGCTTTGGCATCCTGCAGACTCCAGTCCAGGTAATTCATCTGGATCTGGCAGAACTCCATACTGTCTCCGGCATAGTCCAGGAATTGTTCCAGCGTGTCTGGCCGCGCGTGGGTGGAGAAACCGAGATGGCGAATCCGCCCCAGGCGTTTCTGCTCTTTGAAATAGTTCAGGATATCCCACTTTGGGTCCATGTATACGCCAATGGAATTCTCGTATACATTATGGAGCAGGTAGAAGTCGAAGTATTCCACCCCGCACTTCTTCAGCTGCTCCTCAAAAATCTCTGCAGGGTTATAGCTGGAAGCAATCTGGTGCCCCGGATACTTGCTGGCCAGGAACCATTCTCCCCGCGGGTGCTTTGCAAGGGCTTTCCCGATACAGATTTCGCTCATTCCGCCATGATAAGGCCAGGCTGTATCGAAATAGTTGACGCCGTGCTCAATCGCATAATCCACCATTCGCTGCAGCTCAGCTTCATCAATGCTCTTATCTTCCTTCAGCGGCAGGCGCATACAGCCAAACCCAAGACGTGACAGCTTTTCTCTGCAGGCTTCATTGTACAGCATCCAATCACTCCTTATATGGCATACCACCGGATGTGGAAAGCAATGACTACCGTGCCATAAAACGGCAAATAATCACCGGATAAAGTTCATAAACTGCGTATGTCGTACATCGGGTTTGCCGAATTGATCTTTCCCGGCTTGTATGGATTTGATCAGAAATGCCATATTGGTTGCCATGTTACGAATAGTTTCCACACCTTCCACATCCGCCAGTACATCTTCACCCTTGTACCCGTGTACATCATTCCAGTAGGTGCTGAGGACTGTCGGCATACCGTTGATTCCGAAGAACTGATTCATGATCTCAAAGGCAGCGCTGTTTCCTCCGCGGCGGCAGGATACCACCGACGCGCCGACTTTCATATGAAGATCGCAGCCGCAGCTGTAGAAGAGCCGTTGCATAAAGGAAAGTACTGTTCCGTTAGGCATGCCGTAATAGACCGGTGAACCGATAATGATTCCGTCAGCTTCCTTCAGCTTAGGTGCCGTCTCATTGACTAAATCATTGAATACACACTTTCCGGTTTGTTTGCAGCGCAGGCAGGCAATACAGCCCCGGATATCCTTGTTGCCGACATGAATGATTTCCGTTTCGATTCCTTCGCTGTTCAGGACTTCTGCAGCCAGATTTAGTGCCGTGGCAATGCAACCCTTGCTGTCTGGACTGCCGTTGATCATCAGAACTTTCATGTGTTTTTCCTCCTCTTCAATTGCGATGTTTATATAATATGGACGTGTTGACCCTGCCAATCCTGCTGATTTATCAGGACAGCAAAAGCGTTTTCCAAGGTCAGCTTTTTTTGCTCCAATCACTCATGGAGCCGCCTTCAAACTGGACGAAACCGCGATGACCGGCGACCGGAATCGCGTTGAGCGCCTGATCCAGTGCCAGGAATTCATCATTGCTGAGTGTAACATCCCATGCACCGAGATTCTCAAGAATGCGCGCCTGGTTTTTTGACCCGGGAATCGGAACGACATTCGGATACTTGTGCAGCATCCAGGCCAGAGAAATCTGGGCATTGGTTGCGCCTTTCGCTTCGGCATAGCCGGAGATTAGGTCGATAATAGGTTGGTTGGCTTTCAAATTATCCTCGTTGAGCTGGGGTACAAATTTGCGCACATCGTCGCTGTGGCTGAAGTTTTCTCCAACCTTTACTTTCCCGGAAAGCAAGCCGCTGGCAATCGGCGAAAACGGAACCAGACCGATGTTGTTCTCGAGGCAGTACGGAATAACCTTCTCTTCCACCCCGCGTTCCACCATGGAGTAGATATTCTGGACAGCTGACAGCGGTGTGATCTGTTGAACTTCATCTATGGTATCAACATCAACCTGACTCAGGCCCCAGCCGCGAATGAGCCCTTCATCAATCATCTGTCCCATGGCCTCTGCTACGGAAGCCACCGGAATGGCGCGGTTGACACGATGAAGATAATACAAATCCACATAATCTGTCTGCAGCCGATCCAGGGATGCCAGCAGGTGACGACGAACCGCTGCCACCATCGTACCGTCAGACGCCATTTCAGATGCATCCAGATGAAGCTTTGTGGCCAGAACAACCCGGTCTCTGACATCCTTCAGCGCTTCACCCACGATACGTTCATTGTGTCCACGGTTTTCCGGCAGCAGATTGGGACCATAGGCTTCCGCGGTATCGAAGAAAGTACAGCCAAAGTCGTAAGCTTTCCGAATAGCTTCTATCGAGTATTCTTTTGTCGGGATTTCTCCGTACCCGTGGGAGAACCCCATGCAGCCCATACCGATGGGTGAAACTTCCAGATTCCCTAAAAGCCGCTTTTCCATGATGCACATTTCTCCTTTGCTGTATAATTTGGTTATACGGTTCAGGCGGTAGATATATTCATTTTGGTCGATGGTGTCATCGTTCAGACCGGTAGTGTCAATGTTCTTATCTGCTTATCAATGTACCAGCGCTGTGAAGGTGAACTGGATCATCTTCCATATCTCACCCTGGCGCTGGAATACCTCTGTGGTGGTGAAGTGGTGCGTGGTAGGTTGCCCGCCCAGCAGCAAACCGTAATCCACATCACTGATCACAATGGCGGTATCGCCGAACAGCCGCGCTTCCTGGCTGTGCAGTACGATCTCGGTCGGCTGAAACACCTTATTGTCAAAAGCAGCCATCTCCTCATCCAGATCGCAGTTTCCGCCAATGTGGACGAAGAAGCATTTTTCATCGCAAACAGATCGCATCACTGCTGTGTCCATCTTCTCCAACCCGTTCCAGAATGTCCGTGACTGATTCAATACCTGATTTTTCATACTCATGATCCTCCTCTTATTTCATGTTCCGTTCCCAGAAGGAAACCGCGTTGCTGATCCAGCCGTCCGCCGCAGTGCCCGTTCCCAATCCAAAGCCATGGGAAAGCCCCGGAAACACTTCAATCATGGCATCCGTACCGTTTGCCTGAATGGCAGCAATCCGCCGCTCCATGGTGCGGTAGCTGGCGATGCCGTCATTCGTACCCACACAGTTATAGGTGGGCGGCTCGTTGTCGTATACTTCGCTCAGCCCTGTATACTGCATGATGACCGCGCCGGGACGGGGATATTCCTTTTCTCCGAAAGCCACTGTGCCATAGCTTCCCAGCCAGGCTGCCATGCGTGCCCCGGCACTGCCGCCCCAGAGGGAGTAATCCGTCACATCCACTTTCAGCGCTTCTGCGTTCTCATAGATGAAAGCGATGGCTCGCGCCAGATCTTCACAGGCGGTCTGTGCGCCGGGACGGTAGATCAGGGCAAAGGCATTGTAACCTATCTTTGAAAGTTCCAGTGCATGTGGGAAGCTGTCGTGCATAGCACCCACATAGGCGAACCCGCCGCCAGCGTTACAGATGGCGAACTTTGCGCCAGGGTTCCCTTTGAAGAAGAATAGTCCAGTGTCATTTTTCGCCGGGTCAGCCGCCTTTTCCTGTTCGGTGTAAATGTCATAGAAGATTGTTTCTCCGGCGTCTGCCTTTGCGCGCATCCAATTTGCGATCTCGACCGTCTTCGAGGGCTGGATATTGCTATACCAGGTCAGACGCAGGCTGCCCAGCGTGCTGCCGGAATAGTAGCCTTCGTTCACCGGAAAGATCAACTGCCCCCAATCCCCGAAAGCGGGATAGGACATCACTTCCTGAATGCCTGTGTTCTCATTCCATTGGTTCATATTGCCCTCTGCCGATGATGCTCCCAGAATGCCGAGAATCAGAACCAGCATCACGCATAATGCGATGGCTTTCTTCATGATTGCTATCCTCAGTATTCATAATTGTTCATATGCCAGAACCAGCACAGGGCGTTGTAGATGTATTCATTGTGAGCTATGGTATCGTGGGCATAGCCTTCCTTCAGACGGAAGGAAAGATTACCCTCCGCCTCGCTGTTTGCCAGGTGAAATACATCGTTGTAACGGGTGGACATGCTCTCAATCTGATAGGTGAATCCGCTGCCCGCGAAATCCGCCGTGCCGGTGGCAGTCCAGATGAAGAAATCCTCATCCGTCCAGTCGGAATCCTGCACCACCTGCGCGGCCCAGCCGCCGTCACCCATATTGCCGCTCATGGGCATGAAGTAGCGGAAGGAATCCAGGCAGTATTGGAAGGTATGCCAGCTATTGACGCTGCCCATGGAGAAGCCGCCGAAGCCCCGGTAATCGCGGGATGCCTTCTGACCTTCAGTCGTGACATTGTATTCCGCATAGGTGTGATACTTGCTTTCGACGGCGGGAATAAGATCATTCACCAGCTCATTGTGGAACTGATCGGTCAGTTGCAGTGCCAGACTGTAATCACCACTATCCGATGGACTGGTGTTATTGTAAGTCGGGCAGACGATGATCATGGGAATCATCTTCCCGTTCTGGATGGCATGGTCAATGATGTTTTTCAGCTCGGAAGGACGGGAGGCGGTACCCAGGGTGGTGGTCTCATTGCTCCAGCCGCCGTGGCTGATGTAAAAGATATGGTAAGGTTTCCCGGTATCGTATCCATAGGGCAGATAAACCCAGGCTTCCTTGGTCAGCCTTTGGCTGTGCTGATCGTAGGTGAAAGATTCCCAGGTGTCATAGGTCAGTTTTTCCAGCGTGCCCTGCTGCTCCGCAGGACGTTTATAGCTTTCCGGAACAACCTCCAGTTCTTCCGGTATGGTTCTTGCGTTTTTCATGAAATCTCCTTCAGCCTGCACCGCCATGCAGAACATCAGCATCGCGCAGAGGATCGTCAATAATCGTTTCATATTCGTCATTCTCCTTTGATCTTGGAAAAGAACCAAGGCAGCATCCGTTCTTTATAGGACAGGCTGACAGCTCCCGTAAGTTAATCCAGCGTATTGAGGAAGGCATTGAAGTCCGCTGCGGCCTTCTCGTTATCCGTCTGGCATTCCACGGTGAAGCGGGCAATGACGTTCGCGTTCGGCTGACGCTCCTCGATCTGCTCCGGGATGCCGCCAAGGCCGCTGCCGCGATGGATGCCGAAGAAGACAATCTCCTTGCCGCTCATATCCGCCTGCTGCAGATAGCTCAGCACAGCCTGCGGAGCACCATACCACCAGACAGGGGAACCGATGTAGATGCGGTCATAACCGGTCAGATCAGGCAGTTCCTCCGCAAAGGACATCACCACGTCATTGTTTTTCTCATCCTGCGCCGGATACATCATGTCCTCAAAAGCGGGCGCATAGGGATTGGCCACTCGCAGGGAGTACACATCCGCGCCGGTGCGCTTGGCGAGAATGTCCTTCATCACCAGCAGGTTGCCGCGATCACGGGCGATGGTGCCTGCCATGCTGGCCTGGCTGATGGCATCCACATCCAGACCGGTGGTGTCGATATTTTCGCTGTAATCAAAATAGATGATCAGGAACTTGCTTTCTTCCGCCACAGCCTGAAAGCAGGTCAGCAGAAGTATCAGAGTGAAGACCAGAGACAGAACCTTTTTCATCGATGTTTCCTCCTCAATCCGCTATTGTCGTTCTTCTGCGCTTTGCTTGAAGCGCTCTGTTGCTCATTGGACTTTCGACTCGCTGCTTCCCGCACTGCGGGCGCTCGTCTCCGTCCCTTAAAATCCGTTTTCTTTGCACCAGGCGCAGAGCTTTTCAATATCCTTGTTGTAGAGGCCCGGCTTTACATCCGCGCCTTTCGCGCAGGTGATGGCATCCCGCATGGCGTTCACGAACTGACTGGGGATGTCGCTGTAAGCGTTAGCAAAAACAAACAACTTCTTTCCCTGCCAGTCTGGATAGCTCTCAAGAAAGGTCATCACCGGAGCAGGCATCGTGTACCACCAGATCGGGAACGCGATGATCACCACGTCATACTGGCTGAGATCCGGCAAGGGCTGCGTGATGGCGGGATGCAGATGCTTGTCCGCTTCCTCCTTTGCCTCCTTATAGGCGCAGGTGTTATAATCCGTGCTGTAGGGGATTTCCCGTTCGATCCGGTACAGTTCACCGTGCGTTTTCCTGGCGATCTTCTCCGCGATGGCGGCGGTGTTGCCGCTCCAGGTAAAATATGCAACGAGGGTTTTCATCCTGGCTTCCTCCTTCGATCGACATCTTCTATTCCTACCGACGATGATATTTTATCGGTGAAAAGCAGGAATGTACAATGCCAATGTCGTATTCTGCTATGCGTGACACGTATGCTGGGAGGCTGTCTTTATGATTGACACTTATCTGCTGGAACAGCTGAGTGCCGTATACGACAGCGGCACCTTCTCCGCTGCTTCTGAAAAGCTTCATCTGACCCAACCCTCGCTGACCCGCTCCATGCAAAAGTTGGAGGACATCCTGGGCGTGAAGCTGTTTGACAGGACAAAAAACCGCGCCATCCTCAATGAGAACGGGCGGCTGGCTGCAGAGTGCGCGAAGCATATTTTGTTGGAGGAGGCGGACATGATTGCCCGCGTCCGTGCGCTGGATCGCTCTGCGCGAACCATTGCCGTCGGTATGATTTCCCCCGGCCCGATGCTGGAATTGAGCCCGCTGCTTTCTTCGCTGTATCCGAACCTGACGATTGCCACGGAGATGCGGGGCGAGGAGGAACTGCTATCCGGGCTGCGCCAGGGAATCTATCAGATGATCATCCTGAACCGGGAAATCGAGGATGAAGCCGTTATCGGTCATCCCTGCGGCACAGAGCAGTTGTATTTTGCAGTGCCCACAGATCACCGGATCGCGGGCATGGAGCAGTGTGCTTTTCAGCAAATGGACGGCGAGAGCTTCCTGATGGCCAGTGATGTCGGATACTGGGATCGCATCGTCCGGGAACGGATGCCGCATGCCCGGTTTCTTTTACAAAACAGCATGGATGCTCTGGCTGAACTGATCCGGGCATCCACCATGCCGCATTTCGCGACGGATCTGACGATCCGTCTGTATGGACGTGGCGAAAACCGCTGCTGCATCCCGATTTCTGATGAGGCGGCCATTCAGCGGTATACCTGCTATTGCCTTGCGGCAAATGAGAAGAAATATCTGGCGTGGTTCCAAGCTTTGGAGAGACGATTCTGAATTCACTTCGATGACCGGGGCATTGACGAAAGCCGCTCTGATGGCTACATAATCAATATCATTGACTGCTGAACAACCTTGTGGTCAAGCAACCTGAGGTGCGGAATATGACCAGACAGGAACTGATCGACTATATCTTTGACGAATACAGTGTTGAACCGGATTTTCCATTCCGGATGGACGATGTGACCTGTGTATTCCGGCATATCGATAACCGGAAATGGTTTGGAATTGCCATGGTCATCCCGTACAGGACCATCGGGATCAGCAGAACCGGAGATGTTGATATCCTGAATGTCAAATGTGATCCGGTCATGATGGGTTCCCTCCGCGGAAAACCCGGATTTCGTCCTGCATACCATATGAATAAGGACAAGTGGATCACAATCCTGCTGGACGGATCCGCAAAACAGGAGGATATCAAAGCCCTGCTGGCTATGAGTTATACCATGACAGCAACAAAGCTCCGGAAGAAAAAATGACAATCATTGAACTTCTTTTATGCTGAATTCCGTGATTGATCATGCATTATCTGCTGCAGGAGTTTTTTCCTTTTTGTCAGCAACCCTGGCCATCAGATTTGCAACGACAGCACCGAAAACATTATGCCAGACGGAGAAGATTGCGCCGGGAATTGCGGCCATCGGCATTGATGCAAAACTGGAAGTTGCCAGAGAAGTTGCCAGTCCGGAGTTCTGCATAGCAGTTTCGATGGCAATCGCATTGACCTGCGGTCTTTGATAGCCAAGAAGCTTTGCCAGCAGCCCCCCCGTGATATATCCGCTGATGTTCAGAAGGGCTACAACCGCAATGATAACAGGTCCGGCGGAAATAATATTTTCAGCGTTGCCGGAAACAACCGCGCCTACAATCATGGCGATGGCAATAACCGAAACAAGCGGAAGAACTTTCCGCAGCTTTTCGCTGAGTTTCGGAACAAATTTACTGATAACAACACCGGCCACAATGGGTATGACCACAACCTTTACGATCGAGAGAAACATGCTCCAGAAACTGACATCCAGTTTCTCACCGACCAGAAGCATGGTCAGCAGCGGCGTCACAACCGGGGACAGCAGGGTGGATACTGCCGTCATGGCAACAGAAAGCGCCACATCGCCCCTGGCCAGAAAAGTCATCACATTCGAAGCCGTACCGCCCGGGCAGACAGCTACCAGAATAAAACCGATGGTCAGTTCCTGCGAGAGATTGAAAAGTTTGGCAAGTCCCAGCGCGATGAGCGGGGTGACGGTATAACGCAGAATCGTCTGCCCTATAACGCCTTTGGGATTGGCAAAGCAGGCTTTGAAGTCCGAAAGTTTCAGCGTAAGGCCCATTCCCAGCATGACGATCATCAGAAGCGGGTTGACCCAGGACATTTTGATCCACCCGGTCGATTCAGGGACGATCATGGAAAGTGCCGTAACCGCAAGCACAATAATGGCCATGTGCTTTCCCGCAAAGGCGCTGATCTTTTCAAAGGTCCTCATGAATGCTCCCTCTACTTTAAAATGGCGCCTTCATCGGCAGAGGTAACAAGTCTCTGATACCGGGCGAGCCATCCGGATTTCACCCAGTTCTCGTGTGGGGACTGCTCTTTGCGGCGTTTTTCAAACTCTTCCTCACTCACGCGGGCGTTGATGGTGTAGTGTTCCATATCGATATCCACGGTATCGCCGTCGCGCAGCAGACCGATTTCTCCCCCGGCAGCAGCCTCGGGGGAAACATGGCCGATGGAAGCGCCCCGGGAAGCTCCGGAGAAACGGCCGTCTGTGAGAAGCGCCACGTCCCTGTCCAGCTTCATACCGGCCAGGGCAGAAGTGGGAACCAGCATCTCCCGCATCCCCGGACCGCCTTTGGGGCCTTCGTACAGAATCACAACGATGTCACCTTTGACAATCTCACCGCTGTAAATTGCCTTTACCGCGGCTTCCTCTCCGTCAAAGACCCGGGCACGGCAGGACCGGACGCGCATCTCCGGAGCGGTAGCGCTGCGCTTGACCACGCAACCGTTCCTTGCGATATTCCCGAACAGAAAGGCAAGCCCGCCGGTCTGACTGTATGCATTTGCAGCGGGACGAATCACATTTTCATTCCGGTTTTCGGCATATGCAATCGTCTCGCCCACGGTCTTCCCTGTTACAGTCATCAGGCTTTCATCAATCAGGCCAAGCCCGGCAAGAATCTTCATCACAGCGGAAACACCGCCGGCTTCATCCAGATCTTCCATGAAATGTTCGCCTGCGGGGGCCAGATGACAAAGGTTTGGGGTCTTTTCGCTGATCTCATTGAAAAGCCTGAGGTTGATCTTCACTCCGGCCTCATGGGCAATGGCGGGAATGTGCAGAGCTGTATTGGTGGAGCAGCCCAAAGCCATATCCACGGCAATGGCATTGCAGAAAGCGGCTTCGTTTACAATATCGCGAGGTTTGATATCCTTCTCAACCAGTTCCATGATCTTCATGCCGCTGTGTTTGGCAAAACGGAGCCGCGCGGAGTGGGGAGCGGGAATGCTGCCGTTGCCGGGAAGCGCCATACCCAGTGCCTCACAGAGGCAGTTCATGGAATTGGCTGTATACATACCGGCGCAGGAACCGCAGCCGGGGCAGCAGTCCTGTTCGCACCGGTGGAGCTCCGCTTCGTCGATGATACCAGCACGATAAGCCCCGACCGCTTCGAACATCTGGGACAGACTGGTTTTTTTGCCGTTGACCCGGCCGGCCAGCATCGGCCCGCCGGAACAGATCACAGCGGGGATGTTGACACGGAGAGCCCCCATCAGCATGCCCGGGACGATCTTGTCGCAGTTGGGGATCAGCACCGCGCCGTCAAAGCAATGGGCGGCAACAACTGTCTCTACCGAGTCTGCGATCAGTTCGCGGGAAGCCAGGGAATAGTGCATCCCTCTGTAGCCCATAACGATTCCGTCACACACGCCGATCGCGGGGACGACAACGGGGGTACCACCGGCAGCGTATACACCGGCTTTGACGGCTTCGGCGATCTGATCCAGATGCATATGCCCGGGAATAATGTCACTCTTCGCGGATACAACTGCGATCAAAGGCCTGGAGAGTTCTTCGTCGGTAAGCCCCAGTGCTCTGAAGAGCGAACGGTGAGGAGCTTTGTCAAATCCGGTTTTTACCTGGTCACTGATCATGGGAAATCCTCCAAAACATAAAGCTATATATGCATAACTCCTGCATTGTTTTCTGTAAACTGCCATAAATCCGGGAAATTCCCAGGCTGCAAGCAATAGCCGTCCAGCCATTACCCGCATATATTATCACAATCCCCAAAACATAAAAAGCCCCGCAGATCCCCTAAATATAAGTTCGGCTCTGATATCCTGATGACTTGAAAAAAACCGAATTTCGTCTAAAATGTGTATACAGCGTGTGGCACTTGCTTCTTTCTATTATCTGTTCCATGGATCATTAACGAGGAGAAAAAGCTATGTTCAGACCGATGAGACGGTTTAAGCAGCAGATCAGCGAAGAGGAATGCGTCCGGATTCTGCGGGAAGAGAAACGCGGAGTTCTTTCCATGCTTGGTGAGGATGGTTATCCCTATGGCATTCCGCTGAATCACTGGTATAATCCGGAAGACGGGAAAATCTACTTTCATGGTGCGAAGACCGGCCACAAGATTGACGCGATTGCCAAATGTAACAAGGTCAGCTATTGCGTCTGGGATTCCGGATACCGCAAGGAAGGCGACTGGGCGCTGAACGTGAACAGTGTCATCGTTTTCGGGCGGATCAGTCTGGTCACTGATGAGAAAAAGGCGAAACTGATCGGCACCAGTCTGTGCCGGAAGTTTACAGACGATGAGGCTTACATTCAGCATGAGCTGCAAAATGCGCTTCCCCGGGTACAGTGCCTGGAACTGACGATTGACCATATGACCGGGAAGCTGGTAAACGAGTCATGATCATTACGATTACCGATGATTTTGATCTGGAGAAAATTGCTGCAAGCGGACAATGTTTTCGTTGGCAGAAAACAGATGAAAAAACCTGCCGCATCATCGCCGCGGATCACTGTTTATATATCTCTCAGATAGCAGATCATGTCTATCAGGCAGATTGTGATGAAAACGCCTTTCAGACTGATTGGTATTCCTATTTTGATTTGGATGAAAACTATCAGGCAATCCGGGAGCGGGTTGTTCCGAAACAAGATCCCTTTTTATGGAAGGCCATGGAACATGAAAAAGGCATCCGCATTCTTCGGCAGGATCCCTGGGAAATGTTGATCACTTCCATCATTACACAAAACAGAAACATACCGGCTATTCAACGCTCCATTGAGCTGTTATCACAGGCGTGTGGAGACCGGCGATATGATTCCCGGGAACACGAATACTACGCTTTCCCCAGTCCGGATCAGCTCATATCACTGAACGAACTGCAGTTGCTGGAGTGTAAACTCGGCTATCGTTGGAAATATGTACACGCTGCCGCTGAGGCCGTCGTGGATGGACAGATAAACCTCCTGAAACTTCAGGAGATGAACTGCAACGAGGCAATCCGTCAATTGACCGGAATATATGGAATTGGAAACAAGGTCGCAAGCTGCGTCGCTTTATTTGGTTTGCATCATCTGGACGCATTCCCCCGGGACGTATGGATTAACAGGGTTCTGGAAAATGAATATCCAGACGGATATCCGTTCGATAAATACTGTCCTTATAACGGAGTCTATCAGCAGTATATGTTCGCATATTACAGAAATAACACATAAATTCCGTCGAATCAGCCGGTCGATATACTCACTGTTCGTTCTTTTCCGTCGAAACACAAACGGTGTTTTTCCCCATAGCTTTGGCTTTATAAAGCGCAGTATCCGCACGAACAGCCAGGGGGTCAGCGTCTTCGCCCGGTTGAGCCTGTGCAATGCCAAAGCTGGCAGATACTTTTCCGCATTTTTCAAACCGGAGTTTTTCGATTCCCTGACGAAGCTCTTCTGCAAATGCCGCGGCTGACTCCTGTGTGGCGCCCGGCAGCATAAGCATAAATTCTTCTCCGCCCCAGCGCCCGGCGGATGCGTCTGTATTCAGCCTTTGGACTGCCTGCTGAATCAAATCGGATATCCGTATCAGCACTTGGTCGCCTTCCTGATGGCCATAAGTATCATTGATATGTTTGAAGTCATCCAGGTCGATCATAATGACGCTGGTTGCATTTTCTCCTTCCGGCGCTTCTTTTTTTGCTTCAATCCGTTCGGTGATGCGCCGCTGAATTTCACCGCGGTTATACAGTTTGGTCAGCCTGTCAGTGATAGCCATTATGGAAAGTGTGGCGTTTGCCTCCATCACTTCCGCATTCGCTTCAATCACTTCCGCTGTAGCAGTATTGATGAAGTTGACCAGCCGGTTGATCATGGACATGGTGGATTCATTGACGCCTGCTTCCTTTTGGGTTATAGGAGCCTTCTGCGTTTCGGCTTTCCCTTCGCGCATTCCGGCGACAACCAGTGTCAGATTGTGATGATCCATGCTGTTTTTCCAGCGGATCAGTTCCCCGGCGGTACAGAATCCGTATGTGGGTGCAATCTGGTGAAATGGCTCGATTTCCCGGGACGCCTCTGTTCCGCCCCAGAATGTTTTACGGCCAAAGCAGTCAAAAACAGAGATGACTTCCGGCGCAAAATCACTGATCATCCGGACGCATCCCATGACATCCTGCATGATGGTTTCCGGATCGCCGTAAGTGAGATGAAGAATGCTGCCTTCGGGAATTCTTGTGCTCATGGTAAGAGCGCCGTTTTGATCGCAGGACAAGGCATGACGCAGGAGCGTCCGGTCCTCATGCTGAACGGCAAACGGAAATTCCAGAGCATTATAGAAGATATGGTCATCATTGGGAATGCGCAGGTAATGCTGATAAATCTGATAAGCCGGCTGTCCGTCCAGTTCATGGAGCACATAACCTTCTGCCCGCGTTACATTCATCGAGTAACCCAGCGGCTTCCATCCGCTGACATAGGCGTACTGAATATGGAAATCTGTTCCGCCGATAAAAGACATGAGCACACCGGCATCGCAGAAAGGCACACCTTTTTTGAACAGGAAGCCCTTGAATGAATTATCTCCGAAAGCACCGCCGCCCCAGACCGGGATATCTTCCGGCACTTCTTCCTGGATGATCTGGCATACGTCCCGGATCGGAATCGTATCGATCGTTGTGATCACCTCAATGGCTTTTAAA
>Ga0265298_10004929_pt1 | contig 16907 bp, 14 predicted proteins | sample AusTroGonzalo_MG_3_FD_193486 | JGI IMG/M metagenome (GOLD analysis project Ga0265298, IMG submission 193486) | Bovine rumen microbial communities from tropical cattle in Woodstock, Queensland, Australia - Gonzalo_01 | ecosystem: Host-associated > Mammals > Digestive system > Stomach > Rumen ... | reverse complement strand
CTGTAGGCAGGCTTCAGCGTCAGTCGCTCACCCTCCTCGTTCTCGCTGAACACATCCTTACGAATCTGTCGCTCGTTCTTGCGTATCAGGCTGTTGGCAGCTTGCACGATGAACTGTGTCGAACGGTAGTTCTGCTCCAGCTTAAAGAGGCGCGTACCCTCATACATCTTCTGGAAGTTAAGGATGTTGTCGATATTGGCACCACGGAAGCTATAGATGCTCTGTGCATCGTCACCCACCACGCACACACGACCGTGCTGCTGGGTCAGCTGCAAGACAATCTCCTGCTGGGCGTAGTTGGTATCCTGATACTCGTCGACCAGCACATAGCGGAAACGGTCAGCATATTTTAGGCGAATGTCCTCATGGCGCTTGAACAACAGGAAGGTATGCACCAGTAAGTCGTCAAAGTCCATTGCATTAGCCTGGCGACAGCGCTCCACGTACCTGTTATATATATATGCCACCTGCGGACGTTTCTTCTGCGCATCGTCAGCAGCCCACGAACTCTGCATATACTGCTGTGGCAACAGCAGATGGTTCTTGGCCATCGAGATACGGTCAGCCACCGATGACGGCTTGTATGTCTTGTCGTCGAGCAGCATCTCCTTGATGATGCTCTTCACCAGCGACCGCGAGTCAGCCTGGTCGTAGATGGTGAAGTTGGCATTAAAGCCTATATGCTCTGCCTCGGCACGCAATATGCGGGCAAAGACAGAATGGAACGTACCCATCTGCAGATAGCGTGCCTGTTCCTGCCCCACCAGGCGGCCTATACGCTCCTTCATCTCACGGGCCGCCTTATTGGTAAAGGTCAGTGCCAGGATGTTCCATGGCTGGTAGGCATGCCCCGCCAGCAGATAGGCTATCTTGTACGTCAACACGCGTGTCTTGCCGGAACCAGCTCCCGCAATCACCAGCTGCGGACCATCACAATACGTGACGGCCTCACGCTGTCCTTCATTGAGTTGTTGCAACAATTCTTCGTTCATGTCTGCAAAGGTACAAAAAAAAGAGCGAACCACCATGTGATTCGCCCCTCTTTCTCATTTTCTAATTTTTCATTTTTTCATTTTAGCGCTCAGCGCTCAAAGAGTGCAAGCGCTCACGCCCAGTGTTGTCGTCAGTGCCATCAGTACCGTCACAACGATATGTATCACCGTCTTCCAAAATTCCTTGTTCTTCATACTGACTAAGCGGACAAAATCTTCTGGCAAGGGGATTTCCATAAAAAATAAGAATCACCCCGCAGGATGATTCTTATATATAAATAAGGTATAGCGCGACGGCTATCAGATAGGCAATGTCAGGACGAAGCGAGAACCGGCAGCCTCGTAGGTGGGGTCGAGAACGACGTCACCATCCAGACGACGGGCAATGCTACGGGCTACGGTGAGTCCGATGCCCTGGCCCTCGAAGAACTGGTTGAGCTTGACGTATGGCTCGAAGACATGCTCACGCTCTGCCTCCTCAATGCCAGCACCCGTATCCTCTACGGTATAGATGGCCTGCATCTTGTCCATGTCGACGGCAACCTTCAGGGTTACGGTACCCTCAGTAGTGAACTTCAGGGCATTGTCGAGCAGATGGGTCAGCGCACGTACCGACTTGACAAGGTTGGTAGAGAGCATAGTGGCAGCAGCCACAGGGTCTACCTGCTTGTCGAACTGGAGGTAGCTAATCTTGTCAATGCCAGAGGCTGCGATAGCCTCGTCGGCCACCTGCGACACCAGGATATTGTCAGTACGGCCAATAGCCTGCTGACCATCGACGTCGTACATATCGCTGATTTTGCCAATGAGCGCCGACAACTTGCTATCGTCATTCTTCTTGGCAATATCGCGCATGCCTGCCAGCGACTGGTCAATGACCTCACGACACTTCTGGGTGAACTCAGCATTACGGGTGCACTGATCCTGCAGGGCTCCACAGCGCTTCTCCAGGGCCTCGATGGTCTGCTTGTCCTTCTTCTGTTCCTCTTCCATCTTCTCGTAAGCCAGCAGGGCCTGTTCGTAGCCCTCGCCGACATTGTCGAAATTCTTCTCCAAGGCACGATAGTCATCAAGCAACTTCTGTTGTTCGTTGACACGCTGCTGATAGTCTTCCAACAGCTGCTTCTGTTCAGCGGCCTGCTTACGGCTGGATTTCAGCTCGAAATAATATGCGATGCCCAGCACTACGGCTACGGCAAGTGCGATAAGGAATGCGTACAACATAAATTCCTGCCAGATTTACTCACCCTTCTTTTCAACCTTCATAAACTTGGTGAAGCCTGTCATAGCCAGCACCTTGTAGATTTCGGGGTTCACATTAGTCATCTTGAACTGACCCTTCTGCTGCATCACAGCACGCATCGTCTTCTGGATGATACGGAGACCAGAAGAAGCCATGTAGGTCAGCTCTGAGCAGTCCATCTCCAGTTCTACGCCACCGTCAACGAGTGCAGGCTGTATGTCCTGTTCAAACTGAGGAGCGTTCATAGTGTCAATACGCTCACCTGTCTTAATGATGGTCTTACCACCTTCTTTGATAATCTGTGTCATAATTGTATAGTTTTTAATTATAATGTTCAAATACTCTTCTTCATGGTCAGCAGGTTCTTACCTTCCAAACGCTGGTAGGACACCTGATTCATGATATTCTTGACAATATAAATGCCCATACCGCCAATTTTACGGTCAATGGGATTCACGTTAGGATCAGCATCGTCCTTCAACGTAGGGTCGAACTCCTTGCCTCGGTCGCTGAGAACGAAGGTCAGCTCTTTTCCGTCACTCTCGGCAACCAGTTCTATTTCTGCCGAGGTGTTCTGGGGATAGGCATAGAAGATGACGTTGGACACCATCTCCTCCATAACCAGATTGAGGTTCATCTGAAGCTCCATGTCGAGCCCCAGTTCTTCGCCGATTTCCTCGACGAACCGATTGACACGTTCCAGCTCGCCTACCTGATTTTTCAGCTTTAGTTCCTTCCTCATATTATTCCCTTTAGTTATCATTCATATTCTATTGATTGTCCAGTGTCTTTGGGTTGGCTTGCAGGAGAGCGCTGCCATTCAGCGCTCAACTAAATCTTCAGTTCCTTCATGATTTCGCTCATGCGCTGCAAGGTGCTGATACGGGTGGGTACCAACGGCAGACGCAGACGATTCTGGATATAGCCCATTTCGCTGAGCATACACTTCACGCCAGCGGGATTGCCGTCGACGAAAAGCAGTGAGAAGAGGTCAATGAAACGGTGGTGAATCTTGCGGGCACCATCGTATTCACCCTTCATCTGCAAACGAATCATCTTGGAGAACTCACGGGGCAACGCATTGCCGATAACACTGATGACACCTACGGCACCACACGAAATCATGGGGAACGTCAGGGCATCGTCACCAGAGATGACATCGAAGTTGCGTGGCTTGTTCTTGATAATCTCGTCTACCTGTTCCAGATTGCCGGAAGCCTCCTTGATGGCTACGATGTTAGGACAGTCGTGAGCCAGGCGTACCGTCGTAGCGGCGGTCATGTTGACACCCGTACGACCAGGGACGTTATACAAGACCACGGGCAGCTGGGTAGCTGCCGCAATGGTCTTGAAATGCTGATAGAGTCCTTCCTGCGAAGGCTTATTGTAATAAGGGCATACGCTGAGTATGCCATCGACTCCGCGGAAGTCGCCCGTCTGCAACTCATTAACGATGGCTGCGGTATTGTTGCCGCCACATCCCATGAGGATGGGTACGCGTCCACCAACCAAGTCTACGATGAGGTCCTTAATCTTCTGTTTTTCTTCGGCCGTCAGCGTAGGTGTCTCACCTGTTGTTGCCAGAATGCAGAAGAAGTCCGCTCCATTGTTCAGTTGGTACTCTACGAGGCGGATCAGCGACTTGTAGTCTACTGACCCATCCTCCAGAAAGGGTGTTATCAACGCAATACCTAATCCCTTGAAGATGTTATGTGCCATAAATATTCTTAAATTCTTGTCTTTGCGGCTGCAAAATTACACAATTTAATTGTAAAACGTTAAAGAATTGCCTTAAAAAATGTCATTTTCACACTTTCCTTAATACGACAGCCGAACGGGCAGGGATATAGAGTTTGAGCCACTCCTTGTGATCCTCTACATACATGGGGTCATAGTTGGTCAGGTGTGTCACCGTATCGTCGGCAAAGCCATTGCCGCCAAACTCCTTGGCATCGGTGTTGAGCACGACCTCGTAAGAGCCCGTAGGCACGAGGAATCCATAGTCTGTATAGCTGCGCGTCGGAGAGAAGTTGAAGACGAAGACGAGGTCGCCACGCATGTAGCACAGTACCTGGTCGCCATCGTTGTGCCATATCTCGGTAACGGGCGTATTCTGGAAGTTCTTCTGCGACTTGATGACCTCCAGCATCTTCTGGTCGAAGTCACCCAGCCAGTGATAGCAGAGGTCCTTGTTATCGACGAGGTTCCACTGGCGACGAGCATACTTGTACGACCAGCCGTTACCCTCACGTGGGAAGTCAATCCACTCAGGATGACCGAACTCATTACCCATGAAGTTCAGGTAGCCGCCATTGATGGCACCTGCCGTCACCAGACGAATCATCTTGTGCAGGGCGATACCACGCTGGGCCATATCGTTGACATCCTTCTTGGCGAAGTGCCAGTACATATCGGCATCGATAAGGCGGAAGATGATGGTCTTGTCGCCCACCAGTGCCTGGTCGTGACTCTCACAGTAGGAAATGGTCTTCTCGTCAGGACGACGGTTCTTGACCTCCCAGAAGATAGAGCAGACATTGATATCCTCGTCGCGTACCTCCTTGATGGTCTTAATCCAGTAGTCGGGGATATTCATGGCCATGCGGTAGTCGAAGCCGTAGCCACCATCCTCGAACTTAGCTGCCAAGCCGGGCATACCGCTGACTTCCTCAGCAATAGTGATGGCATTCTTGTTAACCTCGTGGATAAGGCAGTTGGCCAGCGTCAGATAGCAGATGGCATTGTCATCCTCGTGACCATTGAAGTAGTCGCCGTAGCCACCGAAGGCTTCACCGAGACCGTGTGAGTAGTACAGCATCGAGGTGACACCATCGAAGCGGAAGCCATCGAACTTAAACTCTTCAAGCCAGTACTTACAGTTAGACAACAGGAAGTGCAGCACATCGTCCTTACCGTAGTCGAAGCACAGCGAGTCCCAAGCGGGATGCTCGTGGCGGTCGCCAGGATAGAAGAACTGGTTGGGGTCGCCGGCAAGGTTACCCAAGCCTTCCACCTCATTCTTCACAGCGTGTGAGTGCACGATATCCATGATGACGGCGATGCCGAGCTTGTGAGCCGTATCAATCATCTCTTTCAGGTCCTCAGGAGTGCCAAAACGGCTTGACGGAGCGAAGAATGAGGATACATGGTAGCCAAAACTGCCATAGTAAGGATGCTCCTGGATGGCCATTACCTGAATGGCATTATAGCCGTCTTTCTTGACACGTGGGAGCACATTCTCCGTGAACTCCTTATAGGTGCCGACCTTCTCGGCATCCTGACCCATACCCACATGGCACTCGTAGATTAACAGCGGTGACTTGTTGGGCTTGAAGGTCTTTTTCTTCCACTCGTAGGGTTTCTCCGGATTCCATACCTGTGCAGAGAATATCTTCGTCTGGTCATCCTGTACCACACGACGGCACCAGGCAGGGATACGCTCACCTTCTCCCCCATTCCACTTGACCTTCATCTTATACAGGTCACCGTGCTTGATGGCTTTCTCTGAGAGTTTCAGCTCCCAGTTGCCTGTGCCTTCAATGCGCTTGCACTTATACTTGTCTGACTCCTGCCAGTTGTTGAAGTCACCAATGAGGTAAATCTCCGTAGCGTTGGGCGCCCACTCACGGAACACCCAGCCCTTGGCCAGCTTGTGCAGGCCGAAATAGAGATGACCGCTGGCAAAGTCGCTCAGCGTCTTCTTGCCATTACGCGTCAGCTGGGCAATCTTCCACAGTGCGTGGTCATGACGGCCACGGATGGCCTGTTCAAAGGGCTCCAGCCAGGAGTCGTTACGTACTAATCCAATGTGTTTAGGTTCTTCTACCTTCTTGCTCTTCTTGGGAGCAGCTTTCTTCGTAGTAGTCTTTTTAGTTGTTGCCATAGTATTATGCTTTTATTTTGAAAATTGCTTTCTTGAATTCAGGGACACCGGCAATGCAAGGTGCATGACCGTCTTGTGGGAAGAAGATAACCATCATGCCAGGCTGACAGGTCACATAGCTGTCGGCTGTCAGGTCGGGAATCATAGTGATATCCTTCTCTACGTCAAATTCCGTCTGAGGCAGCAAGCTACGCTGGGTATAGCCGTAGGTCTCGGTAGCCGTCAGCGGTATCTGGATATCAATCATCTTGTTGTGTGCCTCAAGGACAGCCTCGTCAGGAGCCTTACCCTTGGTAGTAGTGATGTTGACAAAAAGGTCCTGACCTACGATTTCATACTTGCCATCAGCCATCTTGTTCAAATCGTTGGCTTTCAGGAACTCCACGACTTTAGGAAATAGCGGATTAAGTGCCGCATATTTCTCTAAATTGTCTACCATGTCGATGATCATAGTGTTTTGTTATTTTAATGTTCAAAAATTAAAGTTCAATCCACCTGACGTTTACCTCTGACATACGTACCCTGGGCGGTGATATTACCATTACGGTCTTTCTCTACGAAGCGGCCGTCACGGCGGTCGTCAGCATAGGTTCCCTCAAAACGCAGGCCTTCCTTATTCTCTTCGATGGCTGGTCCATGACGCTTGCCATCCTTGAAATGACCACGGAACTTAGAACCGTCTGAATAGCGGGCGATACCCTCGCCATGAATAGTGCCATCGCGGAACTGTCCCTCGAAATAGTCGCCATTCTTCATGGTCAGCTTACCACGGCCGTTGGGCTTGTCAGCCTTCCACTCACCCTGATAGGTATTACCATTCTTCCATACCAGCGTACCCTGACCATGCTTGTCACCCTTATAGAACTGTCCTGTATAGCGGTCACCATTGGCATAGCGGAAGATACCCTGGCCTGTGCGCTGGCCATTGACATAGTCACCATCATAGAAGTCGCCGTTCTGGAACTTATAGATGCCCTTACCATTCTGGGCATCATTATTAAACGAGCCGATATAGACGTCACCATTGGCATAGCGGAACGTACCCTTACCCTGTTGGCGGTTATCCTTCCACTGTCCTTCGTAGGAAGAGCCATCGCCCCAGTTGAACGTGCCACGACCGTTTTTCTTGTCGTCGAGCCACTCTCCATCGTAGTAGGCACCGCCTTTATAGGTATAACGTCCCTTTCCATGACGCTTGCTCTGCTTCCACTGTCCGTCATAGACGTCACCATTATAGTAATACATGATGCCATGACCCTCCTGGTCGTCACGATACCACAAGCCTACGTACTTGTTATTGTTATTGAAATAGAAGGTACCCTGACCATGCTGGTGGTCCTGCATCCACTGGCCCTCGTACTTCTCTCCATCATGGAAGGTATAGACGCCATAACCCTGGCGCTTGCCCTTGACATATTCGCCCTCAAAACGGTCGCCGTCTTTCCACGTCGTCGTTCCTTTACCATGCGGTTTACCAGACATCATCTGTCCCTTATACTCTCCGCCGTCTTTCATCTTACAGGAGCCAAGGGTAATCTTTTGTGCTGACACAGACAGCGCCAACAGGGAATAAAAAGTAAGTAATATATTTCGTTTGTTCATAAGATTAGGCATTTAAACTTGACAAAGGTATGAAAAAAAACCGATACTACAAAGTGTTTTAAAAAATATTCACTATCTTTGCTATAAAATAGCGAAAATAGGCGGCACCTCAGAAATACTCAAATTAATTTGGTATTTCATTCGGTTTGCACTATCTTTGCAGCAGATTTACATGTTTGCTTATGAAATTCATTGCTATCATACCTGCCAGATATGCGTCAACACGCTTTCCTGGCAAACCATTGGCCATGCTGGGCGGCAAGACCGTTATCCAGCGAGTTTACGAACAGGCATCAGCCGTACTTGAAGAGGCGTATGTCGCCACTGACGACGAGCGCATCTACCAGGCCGTCGAGGCTTTTGGCGGCAAGGCCGTCATGACCCGCACCGACCACAAGAGTGGCACCGACCGTCTGGAGGAAGCGGCCACAAAAATAGGCACCGATGCCGACGTTATCATCAACATCCAGGGTGACGAACCATTTATCCAGAAGTCTCAAATAGAAACTTTAAAAAATCTATTTGAAAATCCTGAGACACAAATAGGTACGTTAGGAAAGCCATTTGAAAGCATAGAGGCTGTTCAGAACCCCAACTCGCCCAAAATCGTGTGCGACCGTCGAGGCTTCGCCTTGTATTTCAGCCGCAGCGTGATACCCTATGTTCGTGGCGAGGAACCCACCACTTGGCTGGGGCATTTCCCCTACCTGAAACACTTAGGAATCTATGCGTATCGTCGCCAGGTGCTCCACGAAGTCACCCAGCTGCCACAGTCATCTTTGGAAAAAGCAGAGAGTCTGGAACAGCTGCGCTGGTTGGAGAACGGCTACCGCATCCGGGTAGGCATCACCAACGTAGAGACGGTAGGCATTGACACGCCAGAGGATTTGCAACGTGCAGAAGAGTTCCTAAAAACACAAATGCAGGGTTAAGCGCCCTGCATTTTGCATTTCTATTAGCCTTGCTGCATCTGTTGCAACAGCTGTTTCTGTCGTTCTGTCAGTCCCGTCGGCAACTTCACCTGATACGTTAGGATAAGGTCGGTACCTCCCCTGCCCTTGCCACGCAGACGCACCTTGGTGCCTGGCTGCGTCTCAGGTTTCACTTTCAGTTTCAGTCGTTCACCAGAACCTGTCGTTACCATGATGTCGCCACCCAACAAGGCCGTATACATATCGATAGTGACAGTAGCCTGCGTATTCTTCGGTTCCTCCTTATACGTGGTATGGGCACCAAAGCCATGACCACCTCGCATGCCACCACCAAACAAGTCCTGGAAGAATGACGAGAAGCCACCAGCACCCCCTGAGCCAAACGACGAGAAGTCGAAGCCCTCAAAGGGGTTGCCCTGTGCAGCACCATAGCCACCAAAGCCGCCACCAGCCTTCTCATAGGCCTCTGCCTGTTTCCACTGTTCACCATACTTATCATATTTTGCACGCTTCTCAGGGTCGCCTATCACGTCGTAGGCTTCCGTCAGCGCCTGGAACTTGGCCTTGGCCTTAGGGTCGTCAGGGTGCAAATCTGGATGAAACTGCTTGGCACGTTTCAGGTAAGCGCGCTTCACATCCTTCTGGGGTATCGTCTTGTCAACCCCTAAAATCTTGTAGTAATCAATAAATGCCATAATACTACCTCCTCTTTTTTTATTTTCTTTTAACCTTTAACCAGCAAAAAGCGTGCCTAAGAACTTGGTGAATTGGAAAATAATCACTACCTTTGCAAAAAACAATTCAGACCTAACATATTTATACTGATGAAAAAGACGATAACGATTCTTGCACTGCTGTGCATGTGCATGACAACTATGGCCAAACAAGCTAAAACCGTTACCCTGCGACTGATAGAGACGTCAGACGTCCACGGGGCCTTCTTTCCCTACAACTTCACCGAGCGTCGTCCCATGCAGGGAACGATGGCACGTGTCAGCACCTATCTCAAGCGCCAGCGCAAGAGCTATGGCGACCGCATCATCCTGCTGGACAATGGTGACATTCTTCAGGGTCAACCCACCTGCTACTATACCAACTACATCAAGACTGATGCGCCCAATATTGCCGCAGAGGTTATCAACTACCTACAATACGACGCTCAGAACTTTGGCAATCACGACGTAGAGACAGGTCATGCCGTCTACGACAAATGGGTCAGCGAAATCAAGTGTCCCGTACTGGGTGCCAACATCATCGACACCAAAACGGGTAAGCCCTATGTCAAGCCTTACACCATCATTGAGCGTGAGGGTGTACGTGTCGCCATCCTGGGCATGCTGACACCAGCCATTCCCAACTGGCTACACGAAAGTCTGTGGACGGGTCTGCGCTTTGAAGAGATGCTCAAGAGTGCCCGCCACTGGATTAAGGTATTGAAAGAGCAGGAGAAAGCCGACGTCATCGCAGGACTCTTCCATAGCGGATGGGACGGTGGCATCGTCACTCCCACCTACGAGGAAGATGTCGCCAAGAAGATGGCAGAGACGGTAGAAGGCTTCGACGTTATCTTCTTTGGCCACGACCATACGGAGCGCAACACCACCATTAATGGTGTGCTCTGCCTGGATCCGTCATGCAATGCCGTCAAAGTGGCACAAGCCACCATTCAGATACGCAATGGCAAAGTCATCAGCAAAAAGGGTGAAATTGTCGATGTTACTGGAGAAGCCATCGACCAGCAATACATGACGCATTTCCAGCCACAGGTCGATGCCGTCCGTCAGTTCGTGGAACGCCAGCTGGGCACCGTTGTCTCTCCCATGCACTCTCGCGACGCCTTCTTCGGCTCCGCAGCCTTCACCGACCTGATTCATCAGCTGCAGCTAGAATATACGCATGCCGACATCTCTTTCAACGCCCCATTGGCCTTTAACACAGACATCAATGCGGGTCCGTTATATATGAGCGACATGTTCAAGCTCTACCGCTACGAGAACAAAATATATGTGCTCCGCATGACAGGAGAAGAGGTTCGTAAGCACCTGGAGATGAGCTACAACCTGTGGACCAACACCATGCAGAATGCAGACGACCATATCATGCTCTTGGCGCCCAAAGCGCCTGGCGACAACCAGCGCGAGGGTTTCAAGAACTACACCTTCAACTTCGACTCGGCAGCAGGCATCGACTATGTGGTAGATGTCACCAAGCCAGAAGGCCAGAAGGTACACATCCTCCAATTCTCTGACGGTCGTCCCTTCGACGAGAAAGCATGGTATAAAGTAGCCATGAATAGCTATCGTGGCAATGGTGGCGGCGAGCTGCTCACCCACGGTGCAGGTATTCCCCTCGACTCTATCAACAGCCGTATCATCTATATGAGTGAGCGTGACCAGCGCTACTATCTGACACAGAAGATTGAGCGTGAAGGACATATAGACATCAAAGCCTTCAACAACTGGCGCTTCATCCCTGATGCATGGGCACGCCCCGCCATTGAACGTGACAGAAAACTGATTTTTAAAGAATGAAATATTTTGTATTTTGCCAGAGTGACCTCGTACTACTGAAGACGGGCGACACCTATCAAATACCCGAAGAGGCCCCCACTGAAATAAAGCCTTGGACGACCGTCATGGATATCGATGGTGCCAAGGCCTACCGTATCGACCAACCCCTTACTGGCTCAGACCGCTACGAGATGTGTGGCCTGCGCCAGAGCTATTATAAGCTGTCGGAAGCTGACTACCGACTGGCTGGCAAATGTCGCGAACTGCTCTACTGGGACCAGAGCAACAAGTTCTGCGGTGTGTGTGGTGGCACGATGCACTTCGACACCGCTATCTCCAAGAAGTGCGACCAGTGTGGCAAAGAGATATGGCCCCTGCTGGCTCCTGCCGTCATCGTGCTGGTGCGCAAAGGCGACGAGGTGCTGCTGGTACATGCCAACAACTTCCGTGACGACCACTTCGGACTGGTGGCCGGTTTCGTAGAGACTGGCGAGACACTCGAAGAGGCTGTATATCGTGAGGTGATGGAGGAGACAGGACTGCACATCACCAATCTGCGCTACTTCGGCTCACAGCCATGGCCCTACCCTTGTGGCCTGATGGTAGGCTTCACGGCAGACTACGATGGCGGAAAGATTCACCTACAGCGTTCGGAACTGTCGAAAGGTGCCTGGTTTGACCGCAACCACCTGCCACACATACCTGAGAAGCTGTCCATAGCGCGTCAACTCCTTGACGCATGGTTGGAAGAGGATGAGAGATTGAGAAATTGAGAGATTGAGACAATGAAGAAGCTGCGTTCCATAGCAACCTTTGCCGACCTGCTGATACTGGCACTCGTGGTCGTGCTAAACCCATTGAACCCCTTACTGCCATCCTCGCAAAAAGCGACGCCTCCCCACATCCCTGACAAGGTAGAGATACGATATACCCAGACAGCTGCGCCCGACTCCCTGCTACATGACCGCATAGAGTCGGAATTGGAAGAGATGCGCTACTATCTACGTGTCCATAACGTCTCCGATGAGGGTTTCCAATATGTCGCCCAATATAATAGACAGCTATTGCAGAAAGCAAAGTTGTCTAGTACTACCAGAGATACTAGTGCCATTAGAAAAACTATCCCTGCCAGAAGAGACACTATCGCCGCCAAAGACCGTCCCATGATAGCTGTCAAGATGAGTGGCGGCTACTGGAAGGCAGGCCACTTCTTGATGGGCAGCCTCAACGGCAAAGGCATCGCCCGTGACTGGAAAGGGCGCATCGTCTCGGCAGTATGGGACTGTGACACAGTGGTTTATGGCATACGCACAGACGAGCAAGGACACTACATCGGACAGATGGACTCGCTGCTGCAAGCCTGTGGGCAGGGTATAATGGACGAATGGGACGGCTGCCACAAGGAAGGTTTCTGGAAAGACGACATCCTGCACGGCTTTGCCTTCGACTCCTCGCCCAACCATCAGCTGCGTGTAGGAGAATGGAAGGAAGGCAAATTCCTGGGTGAGAAGTTGAAATACACCACAGAGCGCATCTATGGCATCGATATCTCCCGCCATCAGCACGAAAAAGGTCGCAAGCGCTATGGCATCGACTTCACCAAGCTCCGCATCACCTCGCTGGGCAAGCGCCACGATGCACAAGGCCGTACATTCCCTGTATCCTTCATTTACATCAAGTCTACCGAGGGTACCACCGTCCGCAACCGCTACTTCATGAGCGACTACATGAAAGCCAAGAAAGCGGGCATCCACGTAGGTGCCTACCATTTCTTCTCGCTTAAATCGTCAGCAGAGTTGCAGGCCAAATACTTCGTCAACCACACGCTGTTCCGCAAGGGCGACTTCCCACCCGTGCTCGACGTAGAGCCTACCGACGCTCAGATTCGCAAGATTGGAGGCGCCGACGTACTCATGAAGCGCATCCGCATCTTCATGGAATATGTCGAGAAGCGCACAGGCATGCGCCCCATCCTCTACATCAACCAGATGTTCATCAACAAGCACATGGTCAACGCACCGGACATCAAGAAGAAATACAACGTGTGGATAGCACGCTACGGACAGTATAAGCCCGACGTGCGACTGGTCTACTGGCAACTGTGTCCTGACGGCCGTGTCGACGGTATCTCAGGCGATGTAGACATCAACGTATTCAACGGCTATCAAAACCAGTTTGACGAGTTCATCAAGACGGGATTTCACAAATAAAAATCACCAGTCAACTGACGGTAGGTTTCCGAGCCTATCGTCAGTTGTTCTTTTTCACAAGGACATGGATGTTTCCTGAACGCCAGCAGATAGCGCTTGGCAGGCTTTTTCTCCGTCGTCTTGACAGCACATACCCTGCTGGGGAAGAACCCCACAAAGATAGCCTCATCCTCCATACGCTGACGGTAGTCGAAAGGCACCACCACGCTCAGCTCACCATCGTCGCTCAGCAGCCTGTAAGCAGCCTGCATCAGCTCAGCATACGTCAGCGTAGCCGTATGGCGCGCCATATTCCGCTGCTCGTCAGGAGCTGCCAAGGAGTCGATAAAAAACGGTGGATTACTGACGATAGCATCATATACTCCCTGATGTTCCTGCAACGTCTCTTGCAGCACCGTCACCTGTTTAGCGAACGGAGCATGCTCCACGTTCTGACGGGCCTGTCTGACAGCACCCTCGTCAATATCTATCGCCGTCACCTGTGCCTCAGGATAGCGCTGGGCCATCATCAAGGCAATGACTCCCGTACCTGTCCCAGCATCCAAGATGCGTAGACCGCCCTTGGCCCACGCTCCCAGCAATACGCCATCGGTACCTACCTTCATGGCGCACAACTCCTGCTGTATGGTAAACTGCTTAAACTGGAACATGCTGCAAATACAACTGTTTTTTACCATGCAAAGATACAAATTATCGGTGAGTTCACCAAAAAAACTGCCGTTTTTCCGCCATTTTCCACCGTATTTTCAGCCCCGCAGGATTCATACATTCGGCAGTCTCACGGAATGCCCCTGAACGGAAAGTTATTAAAATATCTTATCGCGTGCGTGTTATTTCAAAAAAATGTCGTACCTTTGCAGTTCGTATGGAAGAGAAAATTACAATGTACATGGATAACAAGAACAGGTCGTTCCAGATGATTGCCGATGTAGACGGCGATTATAGCGACCTGGTGAATATGGAAATGCCCGACGCATTGCCTATTCTAGCTGTGCGCAATCTGGTATTGTTTCCCGGTGTCGTATCACCCATCTTGATTGGTCGCGAGTCGAGCATGACGCTTATTCGCAAGGCCGAGAAGAAAGACGGGCTGATTGGTGTCGTATGTCAGCGAGACCCTGAGGTAGAGAGTCCTATTCGTGCCGACCTCTACGACATGGGTGTCTTCGCCAAGGTATTGAAGATACTGACCTTGCCCAACGGCAACATCACTGCCATCGTGCAGGGCTTGGGCCGTATGCGCCTGTTGGAACTGCTGAAATACCAGCCGTACATCATCGGCCGTGTCGCTGCTGCCCCCGAAGAGGAGCCCGACAAGCGCGACATGGAGTTTAAGACAGCGGTAGAAGACCTGCGCAACCAGGCTGCTGAATACATCCACATGAACGACGAGATTCCTGAAGAAGCCTCGTTTGCCATCAAAAATGTTGCCAACAACCTGATGGCGCTGAACTTCATCTGCTCGAACATGCCTTTCAGCGTGAAAGAGAAGATGGCCTTGTTGACGCTTGACAGCATCAAGGAGCGCCTGTTCAGCACCATGCGTATCGTGAACCGCGAAATCAACTTGCAGAGTCTGAAACTGGACATCCGCAACAAGACGCGTGACGACATTGACGAACAGCAGCGTAACTACTTCCTGCAGCAGCAGATTAAGAACCTGCAGGCAGAGATGGGCAACGAGAGCACACCCGAGAAGAAGGAACTGCTAGAGAAGGCCGCCGACAAGAAGTGGCCAGAGGATGTAGAGAAGTTTTTCTATAAGGAACTGGAGAAGCTGGATCAGGTGAATCCCAACTCGCCCGACTTCAACGTGCAGCTGACCTACCTGCAGACGCTGGTGGGACTGCCTTGGGGTGAGTACACGAAGGACGACCTGGACCTGAAGCGTGCGCAGAAAATACTGGACCGTGACCACTACGGCATGGAGAAGGTCAAGGAGCGCATCCTGGAATATATCGCTGTGCTGTCATTGCGTGGCGACCTGAAGAGCCCCATTCTTTGCCTCTACGGTCCTCCAGGAGTCGGTAAGACCTCGCTGGGCAAGTCGATTGCCGACGCCCTGAAGCGTAAATATGTGCGCGTCAGTCTGGGTGGTCTTCACGACGAGGCTGAGATTCGCGGCCATCGCCGCACTTATATCGGTGCCATGCCTGGTCGTATCATCAAGAATATCCAGAAGGCTGGCTCGTCGAACCCTGTCTTCATCCTTGACGAGATTGACAAGGTAACGCAGAACACGCACAATGGCGACCCTGCCAGTGCCCTGTTGGAAGTGCTCGACCCAGAGCAGAACAACGCCTTCCACGACAACTATCTGGACGTGGACTACGACTTGTCGAAGGTGATGTTCATCGCTACGGCTAACAACCTCAGCACCATTCCCCGCCCCCTACTTGACCGTATGGAGGTTATCGAGGTCAGCGGCTATATCACGGAGGAGAAATACGAGATTGCCAAGCGCCACCTCGTACCCAAGGAGAAGGACAATACAGGTCTGAAGGACCAGAAGCTGACCTTCAACAAGGCTGCCATCGAGAAGATTATCGAGCAGTACACCCGCGAGAGTGGTGTGCGCCAGCTGGAGAAGCAGGTCAACAAAGCCCTCCGCAAGGTGGCTGTGAAATATGCCACGAATGGCGAGCTGCCTTTCGAGAAGATTACTCCCACAGAGTTGGAAGACCTGCTGGGCAAGCCCCCCTTCTATCGCGACATCTACCAGGGTAACGCCTATGCTGGCGTAGTAACCGGACTGGCATGGACCAGCGTGGGCGGTGAGATACTGTTCATCGAGACCTCGCTGTCAAAGGGCAAGGCTGGCAAGCTGACACTGACAGGTAACCTGGGCGACGTCATGAAAGAGTCGGCAGTGATTGCACTGGAATATGTCAAGGCACATGTCGACCTGCTGGGCATCGACTACCGCATCTTCGACCACTGGAACATCCACATCCACGTTCCTGAGGGTGCCACACCCAAGGACGGTCCCTCGGCAGGTATCACCATCGCTACGTCAATAGCCTCTGCGCTGACCCAGCGCAAGGTGCGCAAGAACACGGCGATGACGGGTGAGATTACGCTGCGTGGCAAGGTGCTGCCCGTAGGTGGCATCAAGGAGAAGATTCTGGCTGCCAAGCGTGCAGGCATCACTGATATCGTGATGTGCAAGGAAAACGAGAAGGACATCAACGAGATTCCTGAGATGTACCTCAAGGGAGTGACCTTCCACTATGTAGAGAATGTACAGGATGTATGGAAATTCGCCCTGACTGACGAGATGGTGGAGCACCCGATGGTGTTTGAAATCCCTGACGAGAAAGAAGAGAAGAAGAACTGATGACGTTTGAAGTACAACATAACGACCCGTATAGCAGCGCCCGCACAGGACTGATTCAGACGGACCACGGACCCATCAAGACCCCTATCTTCATGCCTGTGGGTACGGTGGGAAGCGTGAAGGGTGTACACTTCGCTGAGCTCCGTGAGCAGGTGAAGGCACAGATTATTCTGGGCAACACCTACCATCTGTATCTGC
>Ga0265298_10004928_pt1 | contig 16908 bp, 13 predicted proteins | sample AusTroGonzalo_MG_3_FD_193486 | JGI IMG/M metagenome (GOLD analysis project Ga0265298, IMG submission 193486) | Bovine rumen microbial communities from tropical cattle in Woodstock, Queensland, Australia - Gonzalo_01 | ecosystem: Host-associated > Mammals > Digestive system > Stomach > Rumen ... | reverse complement strand
TTCGCGTCAGATTCCTCGCGATACTGATTCACAGGATATGCCATGGGTTCAAGTGCCTCCGAGTCTTTGATTTACGGCGGTTTCGGGATATACCGGTTTATCGCCTCAACTATTCATAAAACTATGGTTTAGCGAATAGTTCCAAGCGATTATACCTCTCTTCCGAGGTTATGTCAATTTCCCCATGTCTGTAAACGAGACCCTTGCCGGCGCCTGTGGAATGAACTTATTTGGCGGGTCTTCTTGATTCTTCTTCCATCTTCATCAGCTGCTGCACGGCTTCCCTCGCCAGTTCGTCGCAGCGGTTGTTTTCGGGATGATCGGCATGACCTTTGACCTTGATGAACTCCACATTGTGCTTTTTGGTCTGGGCTGTGAGGATAAACCAAAGATCCTGGTTTTCGACCTTGGTACCGTTGCTGGTTTTCCAGCCGTTCTTTTTCCAGTTATCGATCCAATGGTCATTGAAGGCCTGGACAAGATAGTTGCTGTCGGAATAGAGTTTGACGTTGCAGGGCTCCTTCAGTGCGCCGAGGGCGCTGATGGCAGCGAAAAGCTCCATGCGGTTGTTGGTGGTGCCGGCAACGAAGCCGGACATTTCCTTTCGGTGGGGGCCGAACTCGAGAATGGCACCCCAGCCGCCGGGGCCGGGATTGCCGCTGCAGGCTCCGTCGGTATAAATATTCACGGTTTTCCGGTTTTCACTCATGGAAGTACCTCTTCAGGATTATTTGGACATTTCGCGGCTCTTTTCCGCGCAGACCTTCATCGCGTCCATAATGGCGGCGCGGAAACCTTTCCGCTCCAGCTCTTCAACGGCTTCGATGGTCGTTCCGCCGGGAGAACAGACCGCATCTTTCAGGGCGGCGGGATGGGTTCCCGTTGAGAGCACCATCAGGGCGCTGCCGAGAACGCTCTGGGCGGCCATTTCGTAGGCATGCACGCGCGGAATTCCCTCTTTGACCGCCGCGTCGGCCATGGCTTCGATCATCATATAGACATAGGCCGGGCTGCTTCCGCTGAGGGCCACGACGCCATCGAATAGGCGCTCCGGGAGGATACGGGTTTTTCCGATGGAATCGAAGATGCCCTTGACGAACTCAAAATCCTCCTTGGAGAAGGTTGACTCGTCGCACAGGGCGGTCATTCCCTCGCCGACCAGGGCCGGCGTGTTGGGCATGACGCGCATATAGGCCGCGTCCGTCCCCCGAAGCTCTTTTTCGAGCATTTTCACCGTCCAGCCGGCAGCGATGCTGAGCACCGCCTTGCCCGAAAGGGCAGAGCGGATTTCATCGATCACATCGCGGACAAAGATCGGCTTGACGGCGAGGATGATCAGATCCGCCTCCTCGGCCACCTGGAGACAGTCGGACGCCGTGCGGATGCCGGGAAGATCATCCTCCAGCTCGCGCATTCTTTTGCGGTTTGTATCGAAAGCGATGATCTGGGACGCGCGGACGTATTCCGCCTCCACAATGCCGCGGAGAATCGCGGAACCCATATTGCCCGCACCGATCATTCCGATGGTTCGAATCATATGCCAGCCTCCCCTTCTGTTTTGCTCCCTGTCATTATATACGACAAGAATGCGGTCTGCAACGAGACCGCACTGAGAAATTCGTTTAAAGAATGTATTTTCGGATATCCACGGGTTTGTTTTCGCTCTTCAGGTGGTCTTCCACGTATTTCCGGTCGATCACAAGCTCGAAGGGGGGCATGTTTTCATCCCCGGCATTGAAAGAGATATCCTCCAGGAGCTGCTCGAAGATTGCGTGGAGCCTTCTGGCGCCGATATCCTCGGCGTTTTCATTGGCCGCGCAGGCTGCCTCGGCGATGGCGTCGATGGCGGTTTCGTCAAACTTCAGAAGCACCTTATCCACCTCGAGGAGGGCCCGGTACTGCTTGGTGAGGGCGTTTTCCGGAACGGTGAGGATCTGGCGGAAATCGTCCCGCGTGAGGCTCTGGAGATTGACTCGGACCGGGAAACGGCCCTGCAGTTCGGGAATAAGGTCGGTGACCTTGCTGACATGGAAGGCGCCGGCGGCGATGAAGAGCATATAATCCGTGCGGACCGCGCCGTATTTCGTGTTGACGGTACAGCCTTCAACGATGGGCAGAATATCGCGCTGGACGCCTTCACGGCTGACATCCGGACCGCCGCCCATGCGGCTGCTTCCGGCGATTTTGTCGATTTCATCAATGAAGACGATGCCGTTCTGCTCGGTGCGGCGGATGGCTTCCTCCTGCACGGCGTCGTTGTCGATGAGCTTGGCGGCTTCCTGATCGGTGAGAATCTTGCGGGCTTCCTTTACCTTTACATGGCGCATGCGGGTTCGCTTGGGCATCATGTTGCCCATCATATCGCCGAGGCTGATGCTGGAACCGCCAACTTCCAGAGTCGGGGCTTCCTCTTCCACCTCCAGCTCCAGCTCGTTTTCCTCGATTTCGCCGCGGAGCAGCTGCTGGCGGATTTCTTCCTTTTTCTTTGCCAGCTCGGTAGTTTCCTCAGAGGAGGCCTGCTGTTCCTTCTGCTTTCCGAGCAGGAAATCCAGCGGATTGGAGGCGGCGTTCTTTTTGCGGGGATGAGACAGGAGTTCGGAGAGCTGTTCTTCCGCCAGGACCCGCGCCCGCGGGAGGACCTTTTCCTCATGTTCCTTGCGGACCATGCGGACGGCGTTTTCCGCCAGGTCACGGATGATGCTTTCCACATCGCGGCCCACATAGCCAACCTCGGTGAACTTGGTGGCTTCCACTTTGATGAAAGGCGCGTTCACCAGGCGGGCCAGGCGGCGGGCGATTTCGGTTTTGCCGACGCCGGTGGGGCCCACCATGAGAATATTCTTCGGAATAATTTCATCGCGGAGGGACTCGTCCACCCGGCTGCGGCGGTAGCGGTTGCGCAGGGCGATGGCGACGGCTTTCTTTGCCTCGTTCTGGCCGACGATATAGCGGTCGAGTTCATGGACAATCTGTCTTGGGGTCAGCTGTTCACTCATTCTTTTTCACCTCGGTTCCTTACAGGATTTCCACGGTAATGTTGTCGTTGGTGTAGACGCAGATGCTGGCGGCAATGTGCAATGCCTTTTCCGCGATTTCCGGGGCCGGCAGATCCGTGTTCTGCATGAGGGCCCGGGCCGCGGCCAGGGCATAGTTTCCGCCGGAACCGATGGCAGCGATGCCTTCATCGGGATCGATGACCTCGCCGGTGCCGCTGAGGATCAGAAGCCGGTCCTTGTTGGCGGCAATCATCATGGATTCCAGCTGGCGCATGGCCTGATCGCCGCGCCAGGTCTGGGCCAGGGCGACAGCTGCCTTTTCCAGATTTCCGCCGGTTTTCTGGAGCTGCTCTTCAAACTTTTCGCAGAGGGCGAAGGCATCCGCGACGCTGCCGGCAAAGCCGACGGCTACTTCACCGTTATAGAGGCGGCGGACTTTCTTCGCGGTGGTTTTGAAAATAGTATGCTCTCCCATTGTGACCTGGCCATCGCCGGCGATGGCGGTGACACCGTTTTTGCGGACGGCGCAGATGGTGGTTCCTTTGAACGGACTGCTCATTGTTTCTTATCCTTTCAAAATTTGATCAATATACTCAAGCGAGCGTTTGGAGACCGCTTCATATCTTTCCCTTTTATCCCGGATTTTCTTCTGACCGGGAACATGCGGGAGGGGGTCGATGATACCGAAGATGCAGTTCATGGGCTGGAAATGGCGATTTTCAGTTGCCACATAGCGCCCCAGGGCACCCATGGCCGTGAAGGACGGGAGCGTCAGCACTTCCTCCCCTTTCAGCTCTGCCGCCAGGGTCATGGCCGCGTAGAGGCCGCTGGCCGCGCTTTCCACATAGCCCTCGACGCCGGTCATCTGGCCGGCGAAGAAGCACTGCGGCCTTGAAATCATTTCAAAACGTTCGTTCAGGAAGCCGGGACTGTTCAGGAAGGTGTTGCGGTGCATCATGCCGTAGCGGGCATAGGAGGCGTTTTCCAGGCCGGGGATGAGACCGAAGACACGCTTCTGTTCCGGATACTTGAGGCGGGTCTGGAAACCGACGATATTGTACATGGTTTCGCTGAAATCGTCGCGCCGGAGCTGGACCACGGCGAAGGGCTCTTTGCCGGTTTTCGGATCCGGGAGGCCCACGGGCTTCATGGGGCCGAAGGCCGGCACCATGCGGCCGCGCTTCGCCATGCTTTCGATGGGCATGCATCCCTCGAAGACGTTCTTTTCCTCAAAGCCGTGGATTTCAGCGGTTTCGGCGGCGATCAGCTCGTCGACAAAGCGGTTGTATTCCTCCTTTGTCATCGGGCAGTTGAGATAATCGTCTCCCCTGCCGTAGCGGCTGAGGCGGTACATTTTGCTTTTGTCCAGGGATTCCCGGTACACAATGGGTGCGGCGGCATCATAAAAATTCAGGGTGGAAAGGCCGGGAAGCTGCGCGATGGCGGACGCCATTTTTTCGCTGGTGAGCGGGCCGGTGGCAATAATCACCGGTCCCTCCGGAATCGCATCCGCCTCCTCACGGACGATTTCAACGAGGGGGTGATGTTCCAGGGTTTCGGTGATGCCGGCGGAGAAGCCCTCCCGGTCCACGGCCAGGGCGTCGCCCGCGGGCACGCGGGTTTGATCTGCCCAGCGCATGACCAGGGAATCAAACCGGCGCATTTCTTCCTTCAGGAGACCGACGGCATTGGAAAGCCGGTCGCCCCGGAAACTGTTGGAACAGACCAATTCGGCAAAGGCGGCGGTGTGATGCGCGGGAGACGGGACGGCGGGCCGCATTTCGACAAGGCGGACGCGAATGCCCCGTTTTGCCAGCTGCCAGGCGGCTTCGGAGCCCGCCAGGCCGGCGCCGATCACAGCGGCCTTCAGATCATTCATCAGCGTCTTCCTCTTCGCGGTCAACGGTTTTACGAAAACGGCAGTTCTCGTTGGCACAGAGAAGCACGGTTTCTCCGCGGGCGGTTCTCTTTTCGACCATATAGCTGCCGCAGGTCGGGCATTTCTCGGTGACTGGCTTGTCCCAGCTGACGAAATCGCAGTCCGGATAACCCTCGCAACCGTAGAACCGGCGGTTTTTGCGGCTGACCTTTTCGAGGAGGCGCTTGCCGCACTTCGGGCAGGGGGCGTCGATATAGGTCAGGAGCGGCTTGGTGTTGCGGCACTGGGGGAAGTTCGGGCAGGCCAGGAATTTGCCGAATTTGCCCATCTTGTAGACCATGAGGGCGCCGCACTGATCGCAGGGGACATCGCTGACCTCGTCGTGAATATCGATTTTCTCGATTTCTTCCTCGGCGACCTTCAGGGTTTTTTCGAACTCGGGGTAGAATTCACGCAGGATCTGCTTCCAGTCCTCTTTCCCCTCTTCCACGGCGTCGAGCCGGTTTTCCATGGAGGCGGTGAATTCGGTATCCACAATATCGGCAAAGTAGCTGTTCATCATATCCGTAACCATGATGCCCAACTCAGTCGGGAAAAGGCGCTTTTTCTCGCGCGCAACATAGCCGCGGGAGATGATCGTCGAGATGGTAGGCGCGTAGGTGGAGGGGCGACCGATGCCGTTTTCCTCCAGGGTGCGGACCAGACTGGCCTCGGTGTAGCGGGACGGGGGCTGGGTGAAATGCTGTTCGCTGTCGATTTTGTCGATGGAGACCTCCTGACCCTCCTTCAGGGTCGGGAGATTCATTTCGACGGAATCGACATTTTCATCGGAGCTTTCCTCGTAGAGGGTCGTAAAGCCGGCGAAGGATTTATGCTCGCCATAGAAACGCAGGGCCACGCGGCTGCCGGTGATGTCGGCCGTTAGGGTCTGATAGACCGCGGCGGACATCTGGCTGGCCACAAAGCGGTTCCAGATCAGCCGATAGAGCATATACTGCTCGCGGGAAAGGGAACTTTTGATGCTGTCCGGCGTGCGATCGATCCGGGTCGGGCGGATGGCCTCGTGGGCGTCCTGGGCATTTTTGCGGCCCTTGTATTCGTTTTTCTCCTGCGGCAGGAATTCCGGTCCGAACCGTTCCGGAATATAGGCGCGGACGGCGTCCATCGCTTCGTCGCTGATGCGGACGGAGTCGGTACGGATATAGGTGACCAGACCCTGGATCCCCTCGCCCTCGATTTCCACGCCTTCATAGAGCTGCTGGACGATCTGCATGGTACGGGAGGTAGTGAAGGAGAGCTTGCGGCCGGCTTCCTGCTGCATGCTGGAGGTGGTGAAGGGCGGGGCGGGCATCCTGCGCCGTTCCTTGTTTTTGACCTCGGAAACGGTGAAGGTATCGCTTTGGATCAGACTGCAGACTTCATCGGCGCCCCTCTTATCGGAAACGGCGGCCTTTTTGCCGTCCACCGCGGAAAGGCGGGCGCGAAACATCTGCTTCTTCTTGTCCTTCCCCGTGCTGCAGTCGGCGGCGATTTCCCAGTATTCCTCGGGAATGAAAGCATTGATTTCGTTTTCACGGTCGACCACCATGCGCGTGGCGACGCTTTGCACCCGGCCGGCGGACAGCCCTTTTTTCACTTTGGCCCAGAGCAGCGGGCTGATTTTATAACCCACCAGCCGGTCGAGAGCACGGCGGGCCTGCTGGGCGTCGATGCGGCCCATATCCAGCTTTCGGGGATGTTTGATCGCGTTCTGGACGGCTTTCTTCGTGACCTCGTTGAACTCGATGCGGCAGGGCTTGTCTTCATCAACACCGAGGACATGGTACAGATGCCAGCTGATGGCCTCTCCCTCGCGGTCAGGGTCTGTTGCGAAGTAAATCTGGGAAGCGTTGCGGGCTTCCTTGCGGATGCGGCTGAGGATGTCGCCGCGGCCGCGGATCGTGATATATTTCATTTCAAAGTCTTTATCCGGATCGACGCCGAGCTGACTTTTCGGGAGGTCGCAAACATGGCCCTGGGAGGCCTCGACCTTATAGCCTTTGCCCAGATAGCGGCCGATGGTTTTTGCCTTGGCCGGAGACTCGACGATAATGAGTTTCTGTTTTGTGGATGCCATTTGGTTCAGTACTCCTTTTTGAGGGATCATTTCCGGACGAGCTGATATCTTTTGCCCGGCAGGATTTCGACCGTTTTTCGGATCTGCATCACCGTGAGGGTGCTCATCAGCGCCGAAGAAGTCAGGCCGGTTGCCGCGATCAGCTCGTCAAATCCCAGATCCCCTTTCTCCAGGGCCAGGTATACCGCCCTTTCCGAAGGATCATCCGGGACCGTTTTCGGGGAACATTCGATATTTTGCCCTACATAAGATAGATTGTCAAGCCAGTTCATATCCTCGAGGACGTCTTTTGCTTCCGTGAAGTATCGCGCGCCCTCGCGGAGGAGAAGCCGGTTGGCCTCGGAAAGCGGCGAAACCGGATCGCCAGGATATGCAAAAACTTCCTTGCCCTGGCGCAGGGCATGCCCCACCGTTGTCATGCTTCCGGAGCGAACCTTTGCCTCCATCAGGATAACGGCATCGGCCAGGCCGCTGATGATGCGGTTCCTATAGGGAAAATGATAGGAGGACGGCCGGACGCCGGGCGCATACTCGCTGATGAGCAGGCCGCCAGCCTTCAGGATGTCATTCATCAGCCCTTCGTTCTGAGGCGGATACACCTTATCCAGGCCGCCGCCCATGACCGCCAGCGTCGGGCTTCCGCCCTTCAGGCAACCCTTATGGGACGCCGCATCGATGCCCAGCGCCAGGCCGCTGATGACCGTGACGCCGGCGCGGCTGAGGCCTTCGGCGATTCTTTCCGCGGCTTTCAGACCGTTCCAGGATGCACTGCGGCTGCCGACCATGGCAGCCGGCTTTTCCGCCTTCAGCACCTGCTGGTTTCCCCGGAAAAAAAGCACTCCGGGCGGATCCGGAAGATCCCGGAGGCAGTGCGGGAATGCCTCCTCCAGAATCGTGACGGATTGTATGCCGTGGGTTTGGGCAAGATCACGATAACCTCGCAGGGATTCTTCGGAGGCGGTTTCATTCATCCGTTTGCGGCACGCCGGCGGAACCGCTTTGAAAAGCGGATGCTCCTCCCGTTTTTTCCAGGCCGAAAAGACCGCATCGGCACCGCTGAATTCGTGCAGGAGCGGAATCAGCAGGTCATAAGGCAGTTCGGCACCGGCCAGCCAGGCGTCAAAAACCGTTTTCTCAGTTGCCATGGTTCATCATCTCCAGTATTTCTGGTCCAGTTCACGATACTGCACGGCTTCGGCCACATGGGCGGAGGCAATGATCTCCGCGTGGTCCAGATCGGCCACGGTTCGAGCCGTTTTCAGAATGCGGCTGTAGGCCCGCATGCTGAGGTGCATGGCCTCGACCGCCGCGCTGAGCAGCGCCTCCGCATCCGGGGACATGGTGCAATATCTTCGGAGGGCATCGTTTGAAAGCTGTGCGTTGCAGAAGAAGGGCTCTTTCCGGTATCTTTCCTGCTGGATTTTCCGGGCGGCAGCCACGCGCAGCGCCACCTGTGCGGAGGATTCGCAAAGAACGGAAGCGTTGATTTCCTTAACCGGGACGGCGTCCACCTCGATCTGTAGGTCGATACGGTCCAGAAGCGGGCCGGAGATCCGGTCCAGGTATTTGCGGATTTCATTGGGCGTGCAGCGGCAGACGCGGGTACTGCTGCCGAAATAGCCGCAGGGACAGGGGTTCATGGCGGCGACGAGCATGAAAGAAGACTGATACTGCGCCTGGCGGCGGATTCTCGAAATGGAAACAACGCCATCCTCCAGGGGTTGACGCAGCGCCTCGAGGGCGGCCCGGCTGAACTCCGGCAGTTCATCGAGAAAGAGGACTCCGTTATGCGCCAGTGAGACCTCACCGGGCTTAGCGTTGGGACCGCCGCCGATCAGGGAGATCACCGAAGTGCTGTGGTGCGGGGCGGAAAAGGGACGGATGACCATCAGACCGCTGCCGGGCGCCAGCCGTCCGCTGATGGAATGAATCCGCGTGGTTTCGAGGGATTCTTCCAGGGTCATGGGCGGCAGGATGCCGGGAAGGCAGCGGGCCAGCATGGTTTTGCCGCTTCCGGGAACGCCGATCATCAGCATGTTGTGACCGCCGGCAGCGGCTACTTCCAGGGCCCGGCGGGCGGCCTGCTGGCCGCGGATCCGGCTCATATCAGCAGTGATGATTCTTTCCTGGCAGAGATCGCCGTAGGACAGCTGCTGCTGGGGAACGATTTCTTCGGTTCCCTCGATATGGCGGATGACCTGCGCAAGGGTTGACGCCGGAAGGATGCGCATTCCTTCAATACAGGCCACTTCGCGGGCATTGTCCGCCGGGAGAATGACGCTTTTATAGCCGCACTCCCTGGCGCTGATGACCATGGGCAGGGCGCCGTTGATGGGGCGCACCTGTCCGTCGAGACTGAGCTCGCCGAAGAGAACAGTATCCTCCGGATCGTAGTCGGGAGACGGGAGCAGTTCCCGCATACCGGTGAGGACGCCGACGGCGATGGGCAAATCGAAACTGGGACCTTCCTTTTTCATATCGGCGGGGGCCAGATTCACCGTGATCCGCCGGGGAAGCATCTGACGGCCGCTGTTGATGACGGCGGCGCTGACACGGTCGCGGCTTTCGCGAACAGACGCGTCCGGCAGGCCGATAATCTCCATGCCCGGAATGCCGCCCGTTGCAAACACTTCCACATGGACGGGGAATCCGTTGACGCCCGCGACGCCCATGCTCAGCGTTTTTGCCATTAAAGCGTAATCCATAGCTTCCCTCTTTTCAGCGATTTCCGCGTCAGTACCAGATATGCAGCAGGCTCCTGCCGATGTTCAGCCACCAGACGGGCGCGGCCATGCCTGCAGCATAGGGCAGGAAAATGATGAAAGCAACGAAGGCCAGGCCGAGGAAACAGCCGCCGGCAATGCGGGCCGCTTTCGGCCGGACTTCATCCCCGTCGGTCAGCAGAAGGGAGAGAATGAGAATCAGGAACGGGACGCTGGCGAAATAATGGTAGATATAGGTTCCCCGGGGAACCAACACCCAGGGCAGATACTGGGCCAGCAAGCCCACAAAGACAAAGGCGTAGCGCCGGTCGCCGGAAAGGCTGCGCAGATGCCAGCGGGCTTCACTTCCCTCGCGGAGATAATGCCTGTCGCGGATCCGGAGGAAAACCGCCGCCAGAAGCGCGGGCAGCGCACCCCACCAGAGGACGGGATTGCCAAAGCTGAAGATGCTGTGGGACAATGCGCTGTCGGCTGGGAGATACTGCTTAGAGGCGTAATACATGGGCTTGCCGATGATGGGCCACTGCCACCAGGGAGAATAGAAAGGATGATCCATGCCGAGACCCGGGGTGCCGTGGTAGCTGAGCATGCTCTCCTGGGAACGCCAGACGGCGGCCAGGAAGTCGCCGAAATTCGCGATCCGGGTATTATAGGCCATATAAGGAATATAGCTGAGGAGATAAATGGCCAGGGGGACGACCACAAAGAAGGGCACACACCACAGGCAGAGCACAAGGAAACGGCGGGCCGGGAGGCCGAGGCGAATCTGGCGGACACAATGGGCAAAGAAGATGACCGCCAGACCCATTCCTGCGTAGATGCCGATCCACTTGCTGGCGATGGACAGGCCCATGAAGAGGCCGGAGCATGCCAGCGGTAGCAGAGACGCCTTCAGGCTGGCTTCGCGAAGATCCGTCTGGGCGAAGCGGAGCATGAAGAAGAAGGCAAAGATGATAAAGAGAACGGGGAAACTGTCGATGGTGGCGATTTGGGTCTGGGTCAGGTGCATACAGTCCAACGCCATAAGCGCGCAGGCGAAGGCCGCCGGCCAGGTTTTCTTTGTGAGCTGTTTTGCGAGGAGGTACACGCCCGGGAGCATCAGGATGCCCGCCAGGGCACCGGCGAAACGCCAGCCGAAGGGCGTCATGCCGAACAGGGTGATGGTCCAGCTGATGAAGATTTTGCCGAGGGGCGGATGGCTTGTTTCGTAGGGCACGGTGCCGTTCAGGAATTCAAACCCGGTGCGGGCATGGTAGATTTCGTCGAAATAGGTGCTGTTCCACCAGGAGGGCTGGGCTTCCCCTTCCTGCTGCAGACCGAAGAAACCGGGCAGGTTTTCCAGGGTATCCTGTTCATCCAGAAGGTTTTCCGGATCGGACCGGAGGGCGGAGCCTTCCGTTTCCCCTGTTCTTTCAATCACCTTCGCGGGGATGATTTCTCCTTTTTCATCCCGGAAGATCACTTCGTTCAGGGTAAGTCCCACCTGGCAGGAGGTGATGCGGACATAGCGGCCGGAGAAACGCCAGATGTAATCCGTGTCGTTATAGAAGGTGCGGCCGCCGGTGCCGTCTTCCCAGGACTGGGTGACATATTTCCATTTCCAGCACTGGCCCTGGTCCATCTGGGCCCAGACGGGATCCTCCCAGCCTTCGCCATCGGTGCTTGTCGCGACTTTGAAGTTTTCACGGCTGACCTGGGCAAAATAGAGCATGGTGAATTCGTCGTAGTCCGTGCCGAGGTCGAAGGTGACCTGTTCCTCCTCGCCGGAAGAGGTCCAGGCGGTTTGCGGCGCCTTTGTGCTTCCGAGGGTGGTCAGGGTGAGGACGGTGAAAAGCGCGGTGATGCAAAGCAGGATCACAGTATCCTTTTTGTTCCAGTGGAGCTTCCGGTCGGGCGCCTTTTTGCTGCCGATTTTCCCGCTGACCTTCCGGATCGGCAGGAAGGAGGGCAGCTGCTTTACATCGCCGGGAAGTTTGCCCTTCATAAGGGCATAGCCGAGCAGCACCGAAAGCACGGCGCCGAGGACGTTCAGGACGCTGAGAATATCCGCCAGAGCGGTCGTATCGTTATTCAGATGGCCGAGGGCGGAGCCCAGGCGGATGCTGTTGTCAAGGACGACGCCTTCGTTGATAAAGACCGTTGAGGAGAAAAGGATGAGCAGATAGAGAATGCGGCGGTCCCTCTGCAGCACCCAGGCAAACATCAGCAGCACGAAGGCCGGGAAAAGATAGCGTTCGTGCATTTTGACGCCGAAGACATAAAGCAGGATGAAGAGCAGGGCGCCGAGATACGGCAGGAAGCGGATTTCCCCGTTGCGCACGGCCATGGAGATCACGATCACAAAGGCCCAGGCCATGGCGCCGATACCGACAAAAGACCAGCTGACCCGGAAAACGGCGCAGGCGACGAACCACAGCACAAAGAGGGCGGCCAGGGCGGACTCGATCCAGGCGTGTTTTCTGTCCCTGTTTTTCAGATACCAGAGCACCCCGTGCAGCGCGCAGGCGGCGGCGAAGAGGATCGGGGCCAGCAGATGCGCCGGATTGCCGATGGCGTTCCAGTTACCGCCGAGAAGATAATAGAAATTGGCGGTGTTGACCGTTGCATAGGGATAGGAGGAAAGCGTTTCGATGTAGCGCTGAATGAGCCAGCCGGGCTGCTGCCGGAGGCCGAAGGGCAGAATGTATACGACCATCAGTGCCGCGCCGACAGCGACGCCGATGAGAATCTTTTTCAGCTGCGACCGGTCGCGGATGACGGCGAGGATCATATAAGCCAGGCCCAGGAAACCCAGCATCAGCGCCTGGGGCTTCACCAGGACGGCCGTGACATACAGGGCAATGGCTGCCGGCCACTTCCCTTCCACGGCGAAGACGGCGACACCCAGGAGCAGCAGGCACAGGACGCTGTCCATCTGGCCCCAGGCTGCGCTGTTGATGATTGTGACCGGATTGAAAGCCAGGAGCAGCAGGACGGCCTTTGTATACAGATCCTTACGGTTTTCCTTCTGTTTTGCCCAGGAGAGGAGGATGCCGCAGGCAGCCACATCGCACAGGCAGGGGATCAGACGGAAAATGACGCGGGTCCAGGACGTGTCGGCCCCGGTGATATTGGAAAGCCAGGAATTGACGCCAATCACATAGGTGTAGAGCGGCGGATAGTCGCAGAAGCTCGTTGCCTGGTAGAAGCCGGCGGGGCCGTTCTGCGCCATGGTGGCGCCCCAGCTGAGGAAGCAGTTAACGTCGACACTGTATCCTTCGACAAGGAAGGAGATGACCAACCGGATCAGCAGGGCCAGGAGCAGAACCGGTCCGGTTTTAATCCTGTCGCCGTCGGACCGGGCCAGATCGGTTTTTCCGTCGCGGAAAGTGTAGATGAGGGCGAACGCGATCAGCGCGCTGAGCACGGCAACGGCCGTGAGGGCGGGCCAGGCGGGATCTGCCGCGCGTTCTTCCTCTTCATAATACTCGTCGGTCCATTCATCCTCTTCATAAACCGGTTCCGGTTCATACCAGAGGTCGGCCAGAATGCCGTCGGGCAGCTCTTCCACTTCTTCCAGGGAAAGATTGCAGAAGGCAGCGGCGCCTTTGCTTTCACCGCTGTACCCGCCGACACGGGCAAAAACCGTGACTTCATGCTGATCGGGACCGGTTTCCCCGTAGTATTCAATTTTCTGCCATTGACCATCGGTATCGTATTTCTTTTCGCTGAAGGCGTAGAGACCCTCGACGCTGAGGTTTGCGCCGTGGCCTTCGCGGACGCCGTCGGCGCGGACGTAGGCACTGAAGCAATAAAGCGATTCGGGCCTGACGGAAACCGTCTGGGCCAGGCGGGCGTCGTTCTTCGCCGTGTTCTGAATGAGGATGGCGGAGGTTTCTCCGTCCTTTCCTTCGGTCATGCTGAAAACGGAGTATCCGGGATCGAGCCGGTAGGCATCCACAAACCAGCTTTCGGGAAGGCCGTCGTTGTTCAGAATTTTAAAATCGCCGTTAACCAGGAGATTGTCCCCTTCCGCGCCTGCCGGCGCGGCGAGGAGGAACATCTCGATGACAATCAGAATGAAAAGCAGCGGCATCGCCTTTCTCTTCATCTCTTCCTGTCCGTCCTTTCGTCAGTGCTGAAAATTCCCGTAGGGCTGGAACGCGTTGGGGATGTGGAGGATTTCGGATCCGTGTACCTCCACCAGGTCGAAACGGATCAGCGCGTTCATACAATGGTTCTGCATCATCCAGACGGTGGCCGCCCGGGCGATTCGCCGCTGCTTTGCGGTGTTCACGGCGGAAAGCCCCCAGCCGGCCTCGCCGGTGAGGCGGGTTTTCACTTCGACAAAAACAACCGTGTCGCCGTCCTTCATGATGAGATCGATTTCGCCGGGCTTTGCCCTGTACCTGTGCGCCAGGAGAACCATGCCTTTTTCACACAGATATGCGGCGGCGGTGTCTTCGCCGAAGAGGCCGGTTTCATAGGTCTGTTTCATACGAAATTCCCGATGAAGGACCGCCGGTGGATCGGGCACGGGCCGTATTTCTTCAGGGCTTCGATATGCTCCCTTGTGCCGTATCCCTTGTTGCGGACAAAGCCGTATTCGGGCCAAAGGCGATCGGCCTCGGCCATCTGGCGGTCTCTCGTAACCTTTGCGACGATGCTGGCGGCGGCAATACTGTAGGAGTTCGCATCGCCCTTGATGATCGGAACTTCCGTTCCGTTCAGACCGAGGTTTGTCACCGCATCGATGAGGAAACAATCCGCCGGCACCTTTGAAGCCGCAAGGCGCATGGCGCTTTTTGTAGCCTGAAGAATGTTGATCCGGTCGATTTCCTCAGGGCTCATTTCACCGATGCCGACATGGAGAGCGGCCTGCATGATTTCATCGAAAACCTTTTCCCGGCGAGATTCGCTGAGCTTTTTGCTGTCGTCGATCCAGAGGATCAGGGGCTGTTCCGGCATGACGACACAGGCCGTGACCACATTGCCGGCCAGGGGGCCCCTTCCCACCTCGTCCATACCGGCGAGGACGATGCCGGGGGTTCTGTATTGCGCGTCGAAAGCCATCAGAGCCTTCGCATGCTCCAACCGGTTGATCATGGATTCACCTCTTCCGCGTCTTTATTCTTCTCAGGCGCCTTTTCAAGGGTGATCCTGCCGAGCTTTCCGCCGCGGAACTCGTCGAGAATGACGCGGGAAGCGCGGTCGTAATCGCATTCCCCGCCCTTCAGCAGCCACCCGCGGCCCCGGCAGACCGCATCAATAAGTTCCTGCCCCCGGAGGGACGGATCGTTCACATGGAACCGATCCATGGCCCTGTCCGGGCAGGTTTCCATCATTTCTTCCAAAAGGGAAAGGGAGAGCAGGTACAGGTCAGTCACATCGTCCTTGACGGAACCGATGTAGCACAGGCGTTTCGCCGCCTGCTGATCATCCAGGCGGGGCCAGAGCATGCCGGGCGTGTCGAGCAGCTCGAGATAAGGGGAGATGCGGATCCACTGATTACTCTTTGTAACGCCGGGGCGATCCCCCGTCCGGGCGATTCCTTTTCCACGAAGCGCGTTAATCAGCGTACTTTTTCCGACATTCGGAACGCCGAGAACCATGACCTTCACCGTTTTCCGGACGCCCCGGGCCAGCGCCCTGTCCACTGCATCTTTGGTGGATTTCTGAATGAGCTGGATGATTTCTTTGGTTTTCAGCCTTGTGGAGTCGATCGCAAACGCATCTGTACCGGATGCACGGATGACCTTCAGCCATTTGGCCGTTTCGGCCGGATCGGCAAGGTCTGCCTTGTTCAGCAGGACGATGCGCTTTTTTCCCCCGGCAAGCCTGTTGATTTCCGGATTGCGGCTTGAATGCGGAAGGCGGGCATCGCAAAGTTCGAGGATGAGATCGACCTTTCGGATCTGGTCGGAAAGAAGTCGCTTTGTTTTAGCCATATGCCCCGGGTACCAGTTGATGGGCATTGCGGAATTCTCCATACCTGACCTCCAATCCGAACCTCGTGATTTTCTTCTTCATTATATAACAAGCCATATTGCACATCAAGGCGAACAAAAATAAAAAAACCTGGTTTCTTTAACAGACCAGGGATCAGGCAGACCGAAGTTTGGAAATCTTAAAAACAGAACGCGGTCTTTACAAACCGCGTTCCGAATATTAGCCGAGTTCATCCACGTAACCGCGGAGCAGCCGATAAAGCGGTGCCAGCGCTTTGAAATCCCTGCGGACTTCCTTGAGGATTTGGTCGGAATAGATCATTTTGTAATCGGGATTTTCCTTAAAGATATAGAAATCCTTTGCCAAATACCAGCGCTTCAGGCGTTCCGGGATTTCCGGCGGTACAGGCATCTTTTTATGAGCGGTTCCGCCGAGAATCATCTTCCTTCGAGGCAGATCCAGATCATCCAGCAGGGCAAGGGTTCCTTCTGGATTGGCCCGCATCCTTTTGCGGAAAAGATCAAGGGCCTCGCGGTTTTCATCCCAGAATCCCATCCCCCAGCCAAGGCGGTCCGGGCCTGCTTCAAAATAATAGAACAGGGACTTTTCCCTCGGCTCCGCCGCATGGCGGAAAAGGAACCAGAGATGATCCCGGTAGGGGCTTTTATCCCGGGTGAAGCGGGTATCGCGGTGGATTCTGGAGAGGCACTTATGGGGACGGACTTCCATCTGCGGGTCAATTTTCAGCATGTCCGGAGCGAGATCTTCGATCATCGCATAGAACACCTGCTGCACTTCCTCCACATAGCGGTCATGCTCCTGATGGAAGTATTCCGTGTTGTTATGAAATTTCAGATCCAGAAAGAAACGGATTGTTTCGTCCGTAAAGCCGGTGAACATAAGATTTCCTTTCATACGGATTATTCAATGACGACAGGCGTGACGCCGCACATTTGAACGCTCTTTTCATCCGGCTGGCTGACGCCGACAAAGAAAGTCAGCTTTCCGGCAGGGATTCTTTCGCCGTCTTTATTCACGACGGTATCGGTCCATTTGTCCAGGGGAATCGCAGCGGTTTCGGAGGCTCCCGCCTTCACAAAGACGCGGCGGAAGCCGCAGAGCCGCGGATGCGCCGGCGCATCGGGACTGTCGGCAGCGACATAAACCTGCAGGACCGTTTCACCGTCCGTTTTCCCTGTGTTTTCAACGGTTGCGTTGATGATATTTCCTTCTTTTTTCGCGGAAGCAATCTTCCAGGACGTATAG
>Ga0265298_10004927_pt1 | contig 16908 bp, 32 predicted proteins | sample AusTroGonzalo_MG_3_FD_193486 | JGI IMG/M metagenome (GOLD analysis project Ga0265298, IMG submission 193486) | Bovine rumen microbial communities from tropical cattle in Woodstock, Queensland, Australia - Gonzalo_01 | ecosystem: Host-associated > Mammals > Digestive system > Stomach > Rumen ... | reverse complement strand
AAGAGTAACAATATGGTCAGATTTTCCGGTTAAGATCTGAAGAAAACCGCCCGGCATTTTGGTGCCGGGCGGAACTCAAAAAGCAGGGGAAGGATCACGCGACAAACTTGCGGTGAGAGGCCTTGACGTCAGCGTCCAGAGTCTTCGCATAGCGGAGCGTCGTCTGAATCCTGGCATGGCCGAGGAAGCGCTGGACCTGTTCAATAGGCATCCCGCGCTGGAGGGCCAGGGAGGCAGCTGTGTGCCGGAACACGTGCGGCGTCACATGAACGGAAAGACTGCAGCGGGAAACGATCCGCATGATCGCGTCTTCCAGAGATTTCTTTTGCAGAGCGCCAAACGGAGCGCGATCCGATACAAAGAGGGCGTCGGAAGAATCGGTGCGGGATTCCAGGTAGGCGCGAAGGGACACTTCCGCCTCATCGTTGAGAAACGTCGTCCGGCCTTTGCCGCCCTTGCCGCACTCTATACGGATCGTCCGGTCGATAAAGTTGACGTCGGACTTCCTCAAAGAGCAGACTTCGGAAGCGCGGGCGGCGGAGGAATAGAGGAAATCAACAAGCGCCTTTTCACGGGGCGTTTTGCAGGCGCTGCGGACCTTTTCCAGTTCCAGGGCCGTCATCGGCAGACGCTGCGGATCCTCGCAGCGGATCGGCTTGATATGGCGCATCGGGTTTTTCCGGATGATATCTTCATCCACGAGCCAGGTGAAAAAGCTGTTGAGGATGATCCGTTTATGGTCCAGGTATGAATTGGAGATATTGCGATCCTGCTTGAACCAGTTGAGCCACAGGCGGACATCCGCAGAGGTGACTTCGTCAACAGGGTGCCGGACAACGGAGAAGAAATCGCGGAGTGTTGCAAAATAGTTTTTGAGGGTTCCTTTGGTGAGGTTTTCGACAGACTTCGAGGCGATGTAGAGCCGGACAGAATCCGGGATGCCGCCGGCGGTGATCAGCGCGGTGGACTTCGTGGAAAACTCCCAGGCGGAGGACATGGAATCCAGCGCGGAGAGGACGGCGGCCAGCTGATCAGCCGGGAGAGAAACACTGCCCAGACGGGAAACGAGATCGGCGCGGAAAGTTTCGTAAGACACAAAAAACACATCCTTTCTTGACACGTCGCGAAAGGATGTGATAATCTCATTATCCGGAGGGTGTGCCTATCCCACATCTTCCGCGACAGAGCGTGAGCCGCTGCAACGGCGAGCGCTCTTTTTGTATTCGGTTTACAGAGAGATTATACCATATACGGTGTAAAAATGGAAGAGGTGACCGCATTGTCGTGGATCGGAATGCTGGTGATCGTGATCCTCGCGGTAAACGTGGTTTTCTTCGGGTCGCTGGTAGTGTTTTCATTCATAGAAGACTGGAGGAAGCGGAAGAATGAACAGCGCGGACACCATAAGCACAAGGGTTGAGGCGATGATCCAGGCCGGGAAGAGCAAGCCGGAGATCATCCGGGAGATCGGTCCCGCGTGCTCCGGCTGGCCATACGTTTTCGGCGCGTGGGGCGAGATCTGCACGCCGAAGGGCAGGAACAACCGGAAGCGGCAGGACCACCCGACGATCGTGAGCGCCTGCCAGGTGCTGAACGGGAGCCGGAGCAGCTGCGACGGGTGCAAGTGGAACCTGCCGGTGCGGATGTTCGACTGCAGGGGCTTCACGCATTGGCTGCTTGGGCTGGTCGGGATCACGATCGACGGCGGAGGATGCACCAGCCAGTGGAACACGAAGGGTAACTGGACGGAGCAGGGAACGATCAGCAATATGCCGCGGGACAAGGTGTGCTGCGTGTTCACAGGAACGGACAGCAAGAAGGAACACACCGGGATGTACCTGGGCGATGGATCCACGGTGGAGTGCTCGTCCGGGGTTCAATATTTCAGCCCGATGAAAAACAAATGGAAATATTACGCGATCCCGAAGGGATTGTACGACGGAGGTGATCCGGTGCCTACAACAGACAAGCCGACACTGCGGAAGGGAGACGCCGGGCCATACGTCACGCTGGCCCAGACGGAACTGATCAACCGTGGGTACGACCTAAGCCCCTACGGCGCGGACGGCAAGTTCGGGAACAAGACGAAGGAAGCGGTGATCGCGTTCCAGCGGGACTGGGACCTGGCGCAGGACGGGGTGATCGGGCCGAAGACCTGGGCGTACCTGGAATCGACGCCGGTGATCCGGACCTACACCGTGCACATCCCGCACGTGCCGGAGGCGCAGGCGGACATCATGATCACACAGAACACAGGCGCGTGGAAGACGCTGGAAGGAGCTGATTAAAATGGAATGGATAGCACTGGCCGGATCAGTGGTGACGGCGATCGGGGCGCTGCTGGGGACGTATTTTTCCAACAGGGCGCAGACGAAACTGATGGATTACCGTTTGGGCCAGCTGGAGAAAAAGGTCGGAGCGCACAACAACCTGGAGGGGCGGATCATCGCCCTGGAAACCCATGTGAAGGATCTGCATCCATAAGGAGGGAGCGACATGAATTGGAACTGGAAGGAATGGTTGAAAGCGGCGGGAATCCGGGCGATCAGAACGTTTGCGCAAACGTTCGTCGGCTTTATTGCGGTGGGAGCTGCACTGGAGGAGGTACAGTGGCTCCGTGCACTTTCTGTGAGTGGTGCGGCCTGTGTCCTCAGCATCCTGACGAGCCTGGGCGGCCTGCCGGAGGTCAAGAAGATCGAACAGCAGACAGAACCGCCTGATGAAGAAGAAAAATAATACGATGCCCCGGAGAGATCCCGGGGCTTTTTTTTGTTGTTCTGAAAATAGCTACCGCATAGCAACCGGCAGATAAGGAACGGTTTTTTGCGGTATTTCGCGGATGGATAGAAAAACCCGCGAACCTTTACGGATCGCGGGTTGAGCGGAGAAGCCGGGATTTGAACCCGGGCTGCCATCACTGACACTACTCCCTTAGCAGGGGCCGAGGGGGCCGTTTGCTTTCAAGGGGAACAGGATTTGCCATAGCTACCGGCACAGCTACTGGAGGCATTAAATCTGATTGACGGCTGCCTGTGCATCTGCCTGATCCGGGTGGGCATATCTGTCGAGCATCCGGGTCGTGGACCAGCGCATGACGCGCTTGACGGTCTGCGGGGCGATACCCTGCGTGATCGCCAGGGCGGTGGCGGTCGTGTGCCGGCAGGAATACGGCGTCAGGCGGCGGCATTTGGCTGCCTCCAGCGCTGCGTAATAATCGGCGTACCAGACCTTCTCATCCAGCACCCAGAGGAAGCCGGAGGGCTGCGCGTGGGCAATCAGGTCCTCCACGAGCGGGATGATCTGATCTGCCAGGACGATCGGGGTCGCCTTCCGGACCTTTGTCTTCATCCCTGCGCCGGTGATCTGGTGGTGTTCGATGTCGATCTGGTTCACGCGGAGGCGCATGGTTTCGCCAGGCATCGCGCCGGTGTAGATCATGAACAGCGGGATCGCTGCCCGGAGATCGCCTTCCTCGTAGATCTTCCAGAGGGCCTTCTGCTCTGTCTCGCTGAAGGGTGTCTGTTCCTTTTCCTCCAGCTGCGGGAGAACGATGAAGGACGGAAGGTCCTTGTTCACGTATCCCTCCGCGGCGGCCAGCTTGAAGAGGGCCGACAGAACGGACCGGCAGTCCCGGGCGGTGTAGTAGGTCTTGCACTTCGCGGAAACGACCCGGCGGAGGTCGCTGACGGTGATCGCGTCCACGCGATACTCGTGCAGCGGCTTAAGCTTTTCCCAGGCTCCCTTGTAGGCTACCTGTTTAGACTTGCTCAGATGGTCATATTCGCCCGTTTTGTATGTCTCCCAGTATCTGATCAGGTGAGGCGCTTCGGCGCGGATTTCGCCTGCCTGAGCCTTCAGAATGGGCAGGTACGCGAGAGCCTCCGCCCTGGTCTTGAACCCGTACTTCGAGCGCCGGATCTGCTGCGGTTTTTTGAGAAGCTGAGGATCCTCCGGGTCGACTTCCGACAGGTCCGGAAGCGGGCGGGTTCCGACCGTGATCTGGGCGACCCAGCCGGACGCGATCTTGAAGACGGAGCCTTCACCGTTTGCCCGTTTCTCCTTTTTGCTGCGGTCGATGATGTACTTCTTTCCGCAGTAGCAGCATAAAACCGCATCGTCCGGGATCTGGCGGGAGCACTTTGTGCAGATCATGGTGATCACTTCCAATCTGAATACATATCAAAGGAAGGGGCCAGCTGCAGGCGGAACCATCCGCGGGCAAACTGGAGCCAGACGCTGTCGTTCTCATCGTCGAATTCGATGGCGAGATTCTCACCGCTGGACAGGACGAGGCGAGGGCCGTGCATCGTATCTGCCACGCGGCACGAGTACGTCCCATTGGACAGGAAAAGGCCGTCCATGCAGGTTGTCTCCATATAGTATCCGTTTTTTCCTTCTGCGTCGAGATAAAGATCGACGGTGAAAGAATCAAACTCGAAGACTTTGCTGCCCTTGCCGGACAGCAGCTGGCCGGAGTTTCCGTTGATGTTCAGGGAATAGTGCCGGGTGATATAGAAGGGTTCGTCGGCGAGGGCCGCAGCTGCGGGGAGCAGCAGGGCCAGGATCAGGATGACGGCGAGCAGTTTTTTCATGGTATTCCCTCCTTATTTGTATTCGATATAGTTCGGTTCGTACATATCGCCCCGGGCGATGTGCTTCTTTTCGTGGCGGAGCGTTTTCCGGTTCTGCTCACGGGTGAGGCGGGCGTTCAGGATCACGTATTCTTCGCCGTTGTCGTCATGGTAGCAAAAGCCGCGGACGCTGGTCGGCAGGTCCATCAGCCGGATCTTTGCTTCTTCCAATTCGATCACCTCCTGCAGAATGAAGTTTACGGGAGAGGATGACCGTTATTTTGGTCATCCTTCTCCGCGCTCCTGGGTGATGCGCTCCGCCATCTGAATCATGAAGTCCACATCCTCTTTCCGCATCTTGCGGGTGTGATCGAAGAGGATGCCCAGCTGCGGATTCTGATGGAGGGCTTCTAGGCGCTCTTCGTCTTCTGTCTGGATGGAGCCTGGAATCGGGACCAGCTCCACCGGGCTGATCTGCAGGACGGCCGCCAGGGCGGCTATCTTATCCCGGCCCATGTTCTTGATCATGCCGCTCTCCCACCGCTGGACCGTAGATCGTCCGACGCCGACAGCTTGGCCGACCTCTTCAAGGGTAAGACCCAGCTCCAGCCGGCGGGATTTGATCTTGTTCGCAATTTCACACATCGTGTGTCAACCTCCTGTCGAGTGTCATTATAATACAGAAGTCGCACAAAAGCAACAAATATTTTGAAAAGGGGTTGACAAGTTTCGTTTGCGGTACTATACTTTGTGTTGCGGATGCGAAACAACCACAACGAAAGAAAGGAGGATACGGCGATGAACACAAAAGCGCTGAAGGCTCAGATGATCCTAAAGGACAAAACCGTGGACGATTTATGTATAGCCCTCGGAATCAGCAGATCCGCATGGTTCCGGAAGGTCGGCGGCGAGAGCGAGTTTACACAGGGCGAAATCATGGGGCTGAGGTTTGAGCTGGAGCTGGATGAGCACCAGACGATCGACATTTTTTTTAACAAAGAAGTTTCGTAAACGGAACAAAGGGGGACGAATAAATGGAACGGCAGCTTGACTACGCCAGCTACACCCGGAAGGGCTGCGGGATGACGATGGATGAGATCATCCGGAGCGACCAGGAGATGCTGACAATGGCCCAGATCAGCAGGGTGATGGGGATGCACCCGAGCCGGCTGAACGAATACGCGAAGACAGGGCAGCTGATGTTCGCGGTCCAGAAGAGCGGGAACCGGTGGAAAGTGCCGCGGAGGGCGTTCCTGAAATGGATGGGGGTGGAAGTATGAAGGACGAGATCAGGAAGCATACAATCCAGCGGATCGTGATCACGGCGCTGGAAATTGCCGCAATCGTGGCCGTGGTGTGGCTGGTGATCTATTTCTGCCAGGGGCTGGGGATCGCAGACGGGGTGAAGGGGAACTGCTGGGTGATGTGTTCAACAACCGGCAGCGTGAACGTGAGACAGAGGGCGACCACGAACAGCCCGGTGATCGGATGGTACGAGGCCGGCGACCGGCTGACCACGGACTGGGAGGTCAGGGGCGAATGGCTGCACGTGGTGGATCTGAGCCTGGAATACACGGAGGGATGGATATCCAGCCGGTACATGGTGTTTGACGAACCGCAATGGATGGGCGCGGAGGACGCCAGGGTGGAGGCCGACGGCCGGGTGGCGATCCGGCAGTACATCGACGGGCCCAGGGTGACCGGCAAGGCCGGCTGGGCAAAACCGGACAGTGTGCTGCAGGTTTTCTGGTGGAGCCGGGAATGGAGCTACACGAACCGGGGGTTCATCCGGAGTGAATATTTGGAGGTGATCCCATGAGCCGGAGGAAACCGATGACAGCCGACGTGATCTACATCTACGACGGGGAGCACAGCGACTACCCGGAGACGGTGAAGATCCTGATGAACGACGGCCGGTACATGACCTACAGACTGGAGGTGAAACAGCCGGGATTTGTGAAGGCGATCGAAAATATCAAGAACATGACGGTGGGGTATGCAAAAAAGTGACCGCGGGACGGCAATCCCAACGGCCACAGGCAAAATGAATCCATGACATTATAACACGGAAAGGAAAATTGAACAATGGATAAAGAGATCGACGAGATCATCGAAGATCTGAAAAACAACCTTCAGGCGCTGGTGGACATAAAGACGGCGATCGACGAGACGATGCTGGACGTGCGGAACGCGATCGCCCAGTGCATGATACTGAAGGAGGCCATTCCTGATGGATCCGGTGATCAGCTGTAAGGAATACTGCTACCTCCGCCGGCTGTGCTACGCGAATGGCGAGGCCGGACTGAGCCCGGCAGAGTGCCCGAACGCATGGCGGATCGAGGAGATCATGGCGGACGAGATCAACGACAGGAACGACGAAGAGGAGGACATTGACGAATGAACATTTCACGAGGACCCATGAAGACCGCGAAGCGGATCGCGATCTACGGCACGGAAGGGGTCGGCAAGACCACCTTCGCCGCGCAGTTCCCGGGGGCGGTTTTCATCGACACGGAAGGCAGCACGAAGCACATGGACGTGGCGCGGTTTGATCCGCCGGAGGAGCTGGGCGACGTGATCACGGAGATCAACTACGTGTTCAGCCACCCGGATCAGTTCGGGACGCTGGTGATCGACACGGTGGACTGGCTGGAGAAGCTGATCTTCCAGAACGTGTGCGCGGAGAAGAAGATCCAGAACATTGAGGACATCGGATACGGCAAGGGCTACATCTATGCGAAGCAGAAGATGCAGCAGATCCTGGAGATGCTGGACCAGGTGGTCAGCGTCGGGGTGCACGTGGTGCTGGTATGCCACAGCATGATCCGGAAGTTTGAGCAGCCGGACGAGATGGGCAGCTACGACCGGTACGTGCTGAAGCTGAACGAAAAGAACATCGCCCCGCTGATCAAGGAATGGGTGGACGCGCTGCTGTTTGTAAACTACAAGACGGATGTGGTGACCGCGCCGGACGGAAAGACGAAGAAGGCGAGAGGCGGCCAGAAGCGCGTGATGTACGCCAACCACAGCGCATGCTGGGACGCGAAAAACCGCTTCGGCCTGCCGGATGAAATGTCCTTCGAATTCGGCCAGATCGCGGAGCTGTTCGGCGAGGCGAAGCCGGTCGAGGCCCAGGCGGTGGAAGAGGAAAAGATCGAGCCGATGGAGCCGGTTGTGCTGCCGCACGTGAAGCCGGACGCGCCGGCCACGGTGGAGGCCGCGAAGAAGGTGCCGAAACCGAAGAAGAAGGAACCGCTGGCGCGGCCGGAATCCATGCAAAGCGACGACAGCGACAAGGACATCCTGCTGGAGAAGCTGTGGGCGATGATGCAGGTGAACGGGCTGGACGATCCGGGGATCCTGCAGGCGGTCGTTTCCGAAAAGGACTACTACGACATCGCGGTCCCGATCCGGGACTACGACAGGGACTTTATCAGCGACGTGCTGATCGAAGCATGGGACCAGGTGAACAGCCTGTGCCAGACAAAGAAACATAATTTGCCCTTCTGAGGCGGAAAGAGAGGAACAAAACAATGGCTGAGAATCTGAAAGTATACGACTGGGACGACGAAGTGGAACTGACCGAGGACCAGGAGCGCGGCGGGCAGGAGACCAGCATCCTGCCGGAGGGGAAGTATCCCTTCGAGGTGATCAAGACGGAGAAGAACTGGTACGACGGTGGGGCGAAGATCCCGGCCTGCAACATGGCGAAGGTGTTCCTGCGGATCGACGGCGGCGAGCTGGGCACGGGCCTGGTGGTCGAGAACATCTACCTGGCGGAGGGATTCGAGTGGAAAGCCGGCGCGTTCCTGCGGTCCATCGGCATCCGGAGCCACGGCGACAAGCTGGAGTTCAGGAAGCTGCTGCACTGCGACGGCGAGAAGGGCCGGTGCGAGATCTACGTGGACGAATACACGGGGCGCGACGGGAATACCCGGCAGAGCAACAAGCTGCGGCGGTTCTTTGACAAGGAAGAGGAAGCGCCGAAGAAGGCTTTTAAGAAGGGGTCCTTCTGATGGACATCAACGAAGCCAGGGAGATCCTCCGGGCGATCCCGTGCGCGGACCTCAGCTATCAGGAATGGACGAACGTCGGGGCGGCCCTCCACAAGGAGGGCCTGCCCTGCAGCCTGTGGGACGAATGGAGCGCGACGGATGGATCCAGATACCACGCCGGCGAGTGCGAGAAAAAATGGCGAACGTTCGGAAATTACGGCGGGACAGAGGTCACGATGGGCACGGTGTACCACATGGCCGTCGAGCACGGATACAACCCGGCAGCCGGAAAGCGCACCTACAGCTGGGACGACGTGATTACATACGACGAGCCGATCGACACCAGCGGTTGGCAGCGGGAGGACACGAAGCCCATCGCGCCGCCGCCGACAAAGGACGCATTCAACCCGGCGAAGGAGGCCACGGACTACATCAGCGCCCTGTTCGAGCCGGAGGAAAAGGTCTGCTACATTACGACGGCCTACCAGGACGAAGACGGAAAGTTTAAACCATACGGCAAGACATCCAGCCGGACGGCGAAGCAGCTGCTGGACAGCATCAAGAAGTACCCGGGCGACATCACGATGACCTTCGGCGATTATACCGAGGCCGCCGGCGTCTGGATCTGCTTCAACCCGATGGACGGAGAGGGCCGGACGAACAAGAACGTGACCAGCTACCGGTACGCGCTGGTCGAGAGCGACACCCAGGACATAGAGACGCAGTACCAGATTATTCAGGACCTGCGGCTGCCGGTGAAGATGCTGGTCCACAGCGGCGGGAAGAGCCTGCACGCGATCGTGAATATCGGCGCGGTGGACTACAAGCAGTACCAGGAGCGGGTGGACTTCCTTTACACGATCTGCCTGCGGAACGGACTTGTGGTTGACACTCAGGACAAGAACCCGAGCCGGCTGAGCCGGTTCCCCGGGTTCCGGCGGGGCGAGAAGCTGCAGTACATCGTAGACCGGGACATGGGATGCAGCGACTTTGTGGAGTGGAAGCACTATATCGAAGACGATCTGGTGGAACCGCTGAGCATCGTAAACCTGGGCGAGATCTGGGACGATATGCCGCCGGTAAAACCGGAGCTGATCGAGGGGATCCTGCGGCAGGGGCACAAGATGCTGCTTGTTTCCTCAAGCAAGGCCGGGAAGACCTTCGCGCTGATCGAGCTCGCGGTGGCGATCGCGGAGGGCCGGCGGTGGCTGGGCTTCCGGTGTAAACAGGGGCGGGTGCTGTACCTGAATATGGAACTGGACGAAGCCAGTTTTGACGACCGGGTGAAGCGCGTCTACACCGCGCTTGAACTAAGCAACCCGCACCAGGAGAACATCGACATCGTGCACCTGCGCGGGAAAATCGAGACGCTGGACAAGCTGGTGCCGCAGATCGTGAAGACCATGAAGACGAAAGAGTACGCGGCGATCGTGCTGGATCCGACCTACAAGCTGGGCATCGGCGACGAGAACGCCGCGGAGGCGGTTGTGAAATTCACGAACGCCATCGACCGGATCGCGAACGCCGGAGCCAGTGTGATCTACGCGCACCACCACAGCAAGGGCGCCCAGGGAAACAAGGCGAGCATGGACCGGGCCAGCGGATCGGGCGTATTCGCCCGGGACGCGGACGCGCTGCTGGACATGATCGAGCTGCGGATCCCCGCGGAGAAGGCCGAACAGGTGAAGGCCGAATACGGCGAAAAGGCGACTGCCTGGCGGATGGACGCGACGCTGCGGGAGTTCCCGCGGATCGAGCCGGTAAACATCCTGTTCAGCTACCCGCTGCACGAGGTGGACGCCAGCGAGATCCTGGCCGGCGCGAACCTGGAAGAGAACGAGCGCAGCATGGAGAACGGCCGGGAGATGGGAAGCCTGGCGAGGTCGGCACGGAAAATGGATAACAAGGCCCGGCTATATGAAGCGGTGCAAAGAGACATCGACTTCTCCGGAAAGCGAAAAACCTACGCGCAGTATGCCGAAGAATTCGGACTTTCAGAGAAGACGATCAAGAGGTACATGAGCGAATGGGAAGAGGACATCTGAGAAGGGGACAAAAAGGGACATTCCAGTTTATATAGATAAATGTCCTGTCCTATACAGAATGTCCTGCGGAACAGGGGACAGGGTCGAAGATCTCCCTGTCCACCTGTCCGCGCTTAGGACATTGAAGGGAGTGACCCGATGAAGTTCAAACTGAAGATGATCCCGCCGACCGCGACTGCCCAGCAGAAGGGCGAGCGGATTGTCGGGGGATACATCCACCATTATAAAAAGAAGAATGTCGCCCAGGCGGAGGCGATCCTGCGGGATGCGCTGCTGCAATACATGCCCGCGGAGCCTATCATGGACAAGCCGATCCGGCTCGTGGTGCGGTGGCTGTTCCCATACCCGAAGAGCGCAAAGAAGCATCAGCCAGGGCACAAACGCTGGAAAATCACACGGCCTGACACGGACAACCTGAATAAGCTGCTGAAGGACGTGATGACGGACATGGGATTCTGGAAGGATGATGCGCTGATCAGCGAAGAGTGCATTTGCAAAGCATACGATGACGAGCCAGGGATCGAGATTATCGTCCGGGAAATGGAGGCCGACTTCAGCTATGACGAAGGTTAAACCGTTCATCAAATGTGTCGACTTCTGGCCGGAGCAGATCCCGCCGGAGAAGCAGGAAGCGTACCGGCAGCTGATCGAGGAAGGCCAGATCCGGGAGCACCACGTGATCTACAACCGGCGGACCGGCAGCACGACCGTCGAATACTTCGCGATCATGCCGCACGAGTGGGTGCTGGACGAACTGAAAAGGAGAACGAAATGAGCAATAAACGGACGAAACAGGAAAAGGCACGGATCATCGAAAAGTGCCTGGATATCGAGGCGGAGGGCGGGGACGTGCTTGGATACCTCCGCGACATGGAACACTATGTATCGCCTGGAGCGACCTGGTTCAATATCCAGCGGATCGACCTGGCCCGGGACCCTTATCACCGGACCAGCGGAAAACCGACCGGCGTGAAGATTCCCAGGCAGCAGACGCCGGCTGCAATCCTGGACGCGCTGCAGGACGAGGAAGCGAAGAAGGAACCGGAAAAGATGGACCGGCTGCAGCGGAGCAAATGGATTCGGAAGACGGTTGCGGAGATGCTGACAGAGGGCCGGCGGGACGATGCGGTTGCGTTCCTGAAGGAACAGGGCGTGAAACAGATCGACCAGATGCTTTACGCGGTCCGGCATCAGTACGGAATGAAGGCCGGGAATCCAGGGCCGAAACAGAAACCGAAGAACGAGCCGAGGCCGGCCATGAGCGATGAGGTGAAGAAAACAGTCACGATCCCGAAGATTGAACCAGTCAAAAATGAAAGCAATTCTTCACCCTATCAGTTCGTGCGGATCCGGGAGATCGAGAACGACCTGGAACGGGAGTTTGTACGACTGATCACTCATGCGTACCTGATGCCGTGCGGGTCTGACCTGGAGATGATCCAGGAAGAGATCTTCCTGTGCCTGTCTCAGATCCGCGCCGTGCGGGAGGTTAAAAACCTGGGCAGGAAGGCGCTGAGGAAGGAGGCAGGATGATAGCTGACAGGGAGAAGGTTGTCAAAGGTCTGGAAGCAATGAGAGAGTTCTTCGGATTCGGACTTCCGAGCCAATCGACAGTATTTGAAGCGTATCAGAACATTTTGACGAATGCCCTTGCCATTTTGAAAGAGCAGAGGCACGGGGAAACATTTACTGTCATAGACACGAAGACAGGGGAAGAAGCAGACGAATATGAAATCGCATTACACGAAGATTGGGCAAAACATCTGTGTTACTGCGATATGGAAGGTTGGGCAATAGAGAACGATGGAACGCTTTTGTTAGTTGATGAGTGTGGAAAATTTGCTTATGCAGACAGAGAAAGGTTTAAGGTGGTTTGGGATGCCTGACAGGGGGAAGGTTATCAAAGGGTTCACCGTTTGTTCGGAGCATGGCTTGTTGAATGGCGAAGACTGCCACGGGCATTATGAATATACAGATAATCTTGCAGACATTATAAAAGCCAATGATTACAGTAAACAATGCCCGTATAACGGATGCAAAACAGGATGCGTTAAAACTCTTGCAAAGGATGTCTTTGCCCTGCTGAAAGAGCAGGAAGCAAGAATCCTTGATTGGGATGAACTCGAAGATTGGGAGAATGCTGTTTGGTTTGAAGATAAGGATGAACATGAATGTTATATAGCTCTTATAGCAAACGTAGGGGCGTATGATGCGAAGTTTACAAATGTTGAACCTGGTAAAATTCATAGTCTTGATTTCATGCGTGATTTTTACATGAAAGAATGGCGGTGTTGGTCTGCAAGACCTACTATCAAACAAAGACAGGAGGCGAAGTGGAAATGACGATTGAAGAATGGGCAAAAGATTTTAAATCATATGTAAACACATTAGATATGCAGAGAGATGATTATAAGGGCATCATGGAATACATTGATGATGCTCGTGCCATGCTGAAAGAGCATGAACCGCGTGTACTGACAGTTGATCAACTTGAGGACGCGCTTGACACCGTTGTGTGGCTTGAAACGCCTGTGTCTGAAAACCTTGCTGACGGGTATTCTCTGATTATGGCATACAGCCATAAGTATGGATACATGATCTTTGACAGTCCGTTCGGAGACAACCCGTCACAGGATAAACTTGAATATTCGGAATATGGTAAATCATGGAGATGTTGGGATAAACGCCCTACGGATGAACAACGACAGGCGGTGAAGTGGGAATGACAATCAGACATATAAAGCAAAACAGCAGAGAAGATACCTGCAAAAACTGCCCGGAATTAAATGTTAATTACAATTCAGATGAATCGTAGCGCAGGCTGTCCTCAGTGCGGAGCGTGCACATCATTGTTCAGGACACGTAAATCTGGATCGCCGCTAATGAACGAATTTTATGACGATGAAGCAAAACAAAAAGCAATCGAAGCATGGAACAGGAGGGCAAACGGATGCAGTTCGGAAAATGGGTAAAAGACACAAACGGCGATTGCGTGACACCTGGGGGAACACCGATTTACGCATGTGGGAAATGCGGAGGATCAGCACATCTGTTCGGCGTGGAGTATCCAAGGAGAAAGATGATCTGCGACGAATGCGGACGAGTCAATATCTATCCGTGGGAAACAGCGTATGAGCAGACATCGAGCCTATGGGAGGAGGATAAACATGACCAGGGATGAGCTGATCGAGAAAATCGACATCACGAAGAAGCCGATCACGAGGATCCTGATCGAAGTGGTCGATGAAATCTGCGATAACTATTGTAAATATCCGGCCATGATGCTGAGTGAGAACCAGGAAGAGGAAGCCGACATGCTGGAGGATATGCTTTACGAACAATACTGCGCGAATTGTCCGCTTACGAAACTGATTTAAGGAGGCGGGATGATGAAGTGCCCGAAATGTGGAAGCGAGCAGACGCGTGTCAGCAACACGCGCCAACGTGGAGATGATCAGATCCGGCGCCAGCGGACGTGCATGGAGTGCCGGCATATATGGTACACGATCGAAGCGCCGGAGAGGCAGATCACGCTGAAGGACCTGCCGCCGTTCTGGAAGGTGGAGGTGAGATAAACAGATGCTGGCGCGTATTGTCGAGATTAAGGACCGGCAGGAAAAGGAAAAATTCATTGAAGAATGCAATGATGCTTTCACGATCAGCGTGACCGGAAGACTGTATTATCCAGAGCTTCTGGAGAAAATAGACAAAAAGGCCGTGATGCTTGGAATTTATGAGGATAACGGAGAGACTATCGGGTACTCCGCATTTTATGCGAATAACCAGGAGACGAAACGTGCGTTCATAACATTGTTCTGCATCAAAAAGTTGATGCAGCGGAAATACTTCGGGAGCCACCTGATGGCTGCCAGCCTGGACGAAGCGAAGATGCGAGGGATGGAATCTGTAGCGCTGGAGGTGCTGAAGCAGGATACCGGAGCGATCGAATTCTATCAGAAGATGGGATTTACAGAGGACGGGCCGGATAACGGAGCGTTCATAAGAATGAACAGGAAATTATAGGAAGGAGTGATATTGGATGAGTAAGCCGTTTTTTTCGGTAATCATTTCCGCTTTTAATTCGGCGGGGTTCATCCGGAAGGGGCTGGATAGTATCCGCGATCAGAGCTTTACGGATTACGAGCTGATCATCGCGTGCGACAAGTGCCACGACAACACGGCAGAGGTCGCCAGGGAATATACGGACAAGGTGATTGAGATCGATCATGATATCGACGGCGGCGGACATTATAACGCGTTGAAAATCGCGACCGGTGACTGGGTGCTGTTCATGGATGACGATGACTGGTGGCTGCATGAGTTTGCTTTCGAGATGCTGGCGGCAGCACTGAAGGAAATCGGAACAGAAAAGATCGATCTGCTGGCGTTCTCTTTCATTATGAGGGGCGTCGGCTATGCCAGGAACAGTCCGCAGAAGATTTACCCCGCACTGTGGAACAAAGCGTGGAGGCGGGAGTTTATCGGGAATGATCCGCTGCCTGAGTATGATATGTCTGTCGCGAAACTGTTTTATCCGAAGGCGCGGTTCGTTTTCTGGGATACGCCGCTTTATTATTACAACTTCATGCACGAGGGGAGCGTCAGCGACAAGCTGAAAAAGGGCGAGATCGACCTGGAAGAGATCCCGGAAGACATACGCGGAGAATTGAGTGGATATAAGAACGCGCTGAATGATGGATCGATCAGGGTATGATGGAGGTGGTGAAGGATGACAAAACGGGAGCTGCTGGAGAACTACCGGGACATCGTGATCGAGATCGAGACCCTTGAGAGGCAGTCGAAGTTTCTGAACCAGTTTATCGGAGGGCCGAAGCCTGTGCACGCTGTGCAGCTGACGGGGATGCCGCGGGGAACAAACGACCCGGAGGCGGCGATCCTGCAGCGGGCAGATACAGACGAGGTGCTGGAAAAGATCGAGGCGAAATGCCAGGAATTGCGCGGCATGGTCGATCAGTTCGAGGCTATCATGGACAGGATCGACGACAGGAGGCTCAGGATCATCATCCGGAACTACTACGCGCTGGGCTGGACGGACGAGCGGATCGGTGAGCAACTGGAGCTCAGCAGGCAATATGTGAACAAGCTAAGGACAGCATACATTGATGGGCTTAAGTGACGCTTTAACAAAATTGGAGGAATAGCATGAGCGGAGGATCTTATAACTATGAATACTGCCGGGTTGACGATGAATATGTCGGCAGAATGTACGATGCAGAATTGGACGAGTTGATAAAAGACCTTGTGCCTGTATTAAAGGCGGTTGAATGGTGGAAGAGTTGTGATACTTGCGAGGAAACGTACAGGAAAGAGGTGCTGAAATTCAAAAAGAAATGGCTTTCCGATGGTGTTCGCACAGAACGGCTTGGTGAAATCATCAATGGAAAGGTGGAAAAATTAAGAGAAGAACTGCTGAAGATGATTGGTGTTATTGGATTTGGTTCTGATGACACTTAAAGGCAACGATTATGACGATATTTATAATTCTTATCCAATTGCTTTGGCTTTTTGTTGGAATATGGATTGGAATGAAACTGTGACGCTTTAAGTGAGGTACAACATGAAAGATTATTTCACAATAATGACATTTGATAGGCGAAAACGTCAACACAACGCATTACAAAGAGTAAGCAACGTATTTCACGGAACCCCATATATATGGTACGGCAGAAAGTCGTACAAAAAGGCAAGATGGAGAAGGGCAGAAATGAGGGCGTTGATTAGGTTAAAACAAAGTGCGTTTGACGCTTAAAGGCAACTTTATTTCATGCGACAAAGATTGCAGATTTTGCGCGGGATATATGATATCATGATACCGTGCAGAGTAGCACCCGGGAGCTGGACATGACCCGGGTGTTTTCATTTGCTCACAATTATGCGGGGCCTGCGGGGTTTCTCCTTTCCTCTGCATGGGGGTCGCACTCTTAAAACGGCGAGGTGGGTCCTGAGTGCATCATGATGAACAGATCGAGGCGTTCTACACGTCCCGGGCATGGCGGAAAAGCCGTGCGTCGTTCCTGGAAGAGAAGGGCGGCCTATGCGAGATCTGCCTGAGCAAGGGACTGATCGAACCGGCTGTTCATGTGCATCACAAGAAACCGCTGACGCCGGAGACAGTGAACGATCCGATGATCGCGCTGGATCACGGCAACCTGATGGCGCTGTGTGAGGAATGTCACCAGGAACAACACCGGAAGAAGCGCTGGCGCTGTGACGCGCTGGGGCGGATTTCCCTCTGAGGCCCCCCTGTCGAAATCGAAAATCGAAATCGGCGTCAGG
>Ga0265298_10004926_pt1 | contig 16909 bp, 9 predicted proteins | sample AusTroGonzalo_MG_3_FD_193486 | JGI IMG/M metagenome (GOLD analysis project Ga0265298, IMG submission 193486) | Bovine rumen microbial communities from tropical cattle in Woodstock, Queensland, Australia - Gonzalo_01 | ecosystem: Host-associated > Mammals > Digestive system > Stomach > Rumen ... | reverse complement strand
GTCATGCCAGAGTTTCGTGAAACCTGGGTGAGCATGTCGAATGTAGACTTTATGCGCTCGTACCTGTCGAATGACGATAAGCGCGAGTACAGCTACCGGGCGCTCAAGGGGGAATGGCGGCGCGTTTCGACTTTCGTTCTGGAACGAAAAAATGGCGTGCCGGTGACTTTTATTATGGCGTTCATGTTCATTGACAACGTGACTGCTCAAAAAATGGAACTTGACGCTAAGATTGCGGAACAGAAAATTGCGCTTGAAGAACAGCAAGTGCTTTTGGAAAAGGCTTTGGTGCAGGCTGAGGCCGCAAACAAGGCAAAGACGATGTTCCTTTCGAACATGTCGCACGATATCCGCACTCCGATGAATGCCATTATCGGTTTTACAAATCTGGCGTTGAACAATTTGGATGACCCGACGGTCGTCAAGAACTATCTGGATAAGACTGTAGTTTCTAGCACGCACTTGCTTTCTCTTATCAACGACATCCTTGACATGAGCCGTATCGAGTCGGGCAAGATCCACCTTGAAGAGGTGAACTGCAACTTGTCCGAAATCATGCATGACCTGAATACGATTATTTTAGGACAGGCAAACGCGAAGCAGCAGAATCTCTACATGGATAGTTTCGATGTTGAAAACGAGAATGTTGTTTGCGATAAGTTGCGCTTGCACCAGATGTTGATCAACCTGCTTTCGAATGCGGTCAAGTTTACGCCTGTTGGCGGGAATATCCATGTGTTTGTCCGTCAGACCGGTAAGGAGGATAAGACTGGATCGTTTGAATTCCATGTCAAGGACGATGGTATTGGCATGAGTCCCGATTTTATAAAAGTCCTGTATGAACCGTTTGAACGCGAACGCACTTCGACGATTTCCAAGACGCAAGGGACGGGACTTGGGATGTCCATCACTAAGAAAATTGTGGATATGATGGGCGGCACCATCGATGTTGTCAGTGCGCCTGGCAAGGGGACGGAATATACGGTTCGTTTGAAGCTGAAAACGCAGGATACGACTGTAGATTTGGCAAGTCTCGAAGCTTTGCAAAATGCACGTGCGCTTGTTGTCGCTAGCGATTACAATGCGTGTTCCAGCGCCACAAATCTTTTGCATCGTTTGGGATTGCGCGCGGAATGGACTATGTATGGCAAGGAAGCGGTCTTGCGTGCAAAAGAGGCTATAGATCGCCATGAAAGTTTCTCGGTCGTTGTTCTTGACGATTTACTGTTGGATATGGGGTGCTTCGATGTGGTAAAGCAGCTCCGCCAAATTCCTGGAACCGATGATTTGATTGTCGTTTTGGCGTCTTATGACTGGACGAATTTTGAAAAAGAGGCGCGCGAGGCTGGTGTATCCGCATTTATGAACAAGCCGCTGTTCCTCACGGAAATGCATGATGCCTTGGCGCGTGCGATTGGGGGGCTGAAAGATGATGCTGAAAATGTGGATGCGAGTTTGGATAACTTTGCGGGGAAGAAAATCCTCCTCGTCGAAGATAATGAACTCAATCGCGAAATTGCGCAAAGCGTTCTTGAAGAAATGGGCTTTGCTGTCGATACTGCCGAAGATGGAAGCGTCGCTCTCAAAACGCTTGAAACTGTAAATGTGGGCGCTTACGATTTGATCCTTATGGATGTGCAGATGCCTGTGATGGATGGCCTCGAAGCCGCTCGCCAAATTAGGTCTTTGCGCGATGATTATTTCAAGAAAGTCCCGATAGTGGCGATGACGGCCAATGCATTTGAAGAAGACCGTAAGGCGGCTCTTGAAGCCGGTATGGACGAACATATCGCCAAGCCTATCAATGTCGATAAACTCAAGAATGTCCTTCACAAATTCCTTGGGTGAATTACTTGATGAATTCCACGCTTCCGTAAACGCAAATGAGTTCCGGATTCTCCGGATTGCGCCTGTTCCAACTCTGCTGGACTTTGATCTTGCAACGCCTCTTTTCGCCTTTGATCCTCATTTCGCTGTTGAAGGTAAAGGAGTCGTTGTTGAGTTGGGAATCGTGGAGCAATTTGACAAAATCGTCCCAGTTGTCGCGCCCGAAAATATTCCAGAAGTCGCTGTTGTTTTCGGGTTCCGCCATGGTTTTAGGGAAACTCAGTGCCTTTGCTGTGTTCGAGTCCAGTTTTAGCAACGAGGGTTCGTAGGTGTATTCGAAGGTGATGCCCTTGTGCAATGAAGCGAAGAATTTGCTCTTCTTGTGCTCGATCATGTACTGTTCGTAGATGAGGTTGTCTGAGCTGTCATCAGTATTTTCAAAGATGGAACGTGCGATTTTTTCAAAATCCGCATCGCTAAGATTGCTTGTGCGGCTGTCGTTGATTTCTTGTGGCAGGCGGTCGGCAACGTCTGAGAGACATTCCAAAAGGATAGGATTGAAAACGCCACATTCGTTGTTGCGAATCATTTCGATAGATTTTTCGTGGCTGAACGCTTTCTTGTAGCATCGTTCGCTTGTAAGGGCGTCGTAAACGTCGGCAACGGAAACGACCTGTGCGCAGATGGGAATTTCATCGCCCTTAAGTCCGTCAGGATATCCGCGGCCGTCGTAACGTTCGTGGTGCCAGCGGCAGATGTCATAGGCGAATTTCATCAGGGGTTCGTTTTTGAAGAATTGGATGGCGTCAAGCATCTTTGCGCCGTTCATGGAGTGCTGCTTCATGATGTCGAATTCTTCTTTGGTGAGCTTGCCTGGCTTGTTCAAAATTTCATCGGGAATGGTAATCTTTCCGATGTCGTGCATCGAGGAGGCCGTGGCTATTGTTCCGATTTCTTCTTCGGAAATGTTGTATTTCTTGGTGCGTTTTAGCAGGGCACGTAAAAGAATGTCCGTGATTTTTTTGATGTGCAAAACGTGCTGGCCACTTTCGCCATTGCGAAATTCGACAATGTGACTCAAGATGGAAATCAGCATGTCGCTGTTTCGCGTCCTTTCGTAAATTTTGTCGGTCACCAGTTCCGAAAGCTGCATCTGCTTGACGTAAAGCCCAATTGTATTGCGGACTCGGTTCTGTACGACCATCTGGTCGAACGGACGGTAAATGAAGTCTGTGACTCCAAGCGCAAAAGCTTTTTCCACTTGGGGAGGCGAGGTCTCGGCCGAAATCATCACGACCGGAGTCCCTTTGATCCAGCCTTTTTCGTTCATGATTTCAAGAACTTCAAGCCCATCGCGTCCGGGCATAATCATGTCCAACAAGACGAGCGTGATGTCTTTGGCGTTCTTTTCGAGAATCTCAATGGCCTCGTCACCGTTTTTTGCTTCGGTAATATCATACTCGTTGGAGAGCAGATCCGAAAGAACGGTTCTGTTCATGGCGTCATCATCGACAATCAATATTTTTGCACGTTCGTTGCTCATGATTGCGCTTCAATTTTGTTTTTTCTCTTTCTTAAGTCTCTGTACATCTGTAATTTAAGAAAAATGTAATGAAAAAGGACTGCTTGGTTCGCGTTTTTTCAAATTCACCTCTTTATTTGCGCGAAATCACCATGTTCAATGGCTATGTTCGCCTCGTTATTCCCGTAGTTTTTGTTTTTTCTAAATTTCCTCCTTGAAATGCCGAAACCAGCAAATTATTTCCCAGCGATTGACGGTCTCCGTCTCCTTGCGAGCATTAATATTGTCATGCTCCATCTGGGCAGTTCCAATGCCCTCATGTATATGTCCGATTGTAAATGGGTAATGCCCATCATTTCGGCGCCTGCCTTTGCCGCAGGGATTTTCTACGTGCTGGCCGGATTCCTTTTTGCAAGCAAGTACAGCGACCCGGACCGCAGCATTCCGGTCATTCCGTTTATGTTCAGTCGCATCGCGAAGCTTTACCGCTTGCATTTTTTCATGACGCTTCTCATGTTTGTGCTAATTGTATTCAAGATGAGCGGCTACACGCACTTGCCTGCGTTTTCTGAAATAGGCGATTGTGCCTCGGCAGGGCTTGCTAAGATGTTCCACCCGTGGCGGAGTTTGCTCATGCACCTCACGCTCACGTGGTCGATCGTCCCTGATCTCGGCATGAAGTTGAATGAACCGTCCTGGTCCTTGACGAGCTTTTTCCTTTGCTATGCGATTACGCCGTGGTTTAGCCGTTGGCTTATCAAGCAGAACCGTCGTACGCTCTGGATCCTGTTTGGCGGCGTGTTTATTCCGGGAATCCTCTGGGCGGTCGTGTATGGCAATTCGGGCAATTTATGGTTTGACGGTTTCGATGCCAAGTACCGCTTTTTCCACATGTTTGCTCCGGTGCGCGTTTTTGAATACCTGTTTGGCATGGTGCTTTACCGCCTTTATAACGAGGGCGTCTTCGATGTTTTTAAGAAGGATTATGTGAGCGGCGTGGCGCAGGCGCTTTTGCTCCTCGCGCTTTACGGAAGCCTCTTCCTCATGCGACCGGATATGAACCCGGGTTATAATTACTTTATCCATCACAGTCTCCCGATTTTCATTTACGGCATGTTCGTGGTGAGCCTCCTTTCGGGCAAGGGCTTCCTGGCGAGGTTCTTCTGCATCCCGCTTGTGCGTCGCGTTGGACGTGCGTCGTTCTATCCGTACTTGATCCATTTGCCCGTCATCACGTTTGCGTGGGGCATTTGCAACCTGAACCGTCCAAAGAATACGATCCTCTTGCTCCTTTTCATCTACACGGTCAGCACGCTTTACATGGAATTCAAAATCTGGCGCCGCAAGAAGGCGAAAGCGGCACAGGCCCCTCTTCGCTAGTTTTGAGTTACTAGAAATGTTTATATTGCAATCTCTAGTAACTAAGCTCTGCCAACTAAGTTCTAAGAGCGTAGCGGGCTAAGTTCTACCAACTAAATAAGCTAAAATCCAAGACTTTATTCGTCTTTCCGCATACAAATCGCTAAAATAAGTGTATTTTATACTATAGGGCAACTGGAGACGCCCGTTGGAAGGGATAACTTGAGGAGGAATAGCAAATCATGGACTGCCTTGAATCGTCAGACTTGACTCATGCGATTCTTTCTAGTGCAGGCGTCGGATTGTGGATGCTTGAGCTGGATGAAGGCAAGCCTCCAAGAATGTATGCCGATAAGGCTCTCCTCCAGATGCTTGGTTTCCCTGAAGAAACGCTTCCTGAAGATCTTTATAATTTATGGTGTAATAACGTAGACCTTTCATACTATGAGGCCTTTGCGGAGTTCGTGGACCAGATGGCTCGTGGTGAAATGTCCGAGGTGGAGTACGCCTGGAACCACCAGACCCGTGGTGTCATATTCTTGAAAAACCACGGTGGTCGTAATGACGAATACACGCGGGGTGTACGCATCGAAGGCTGCTGTACGGAGGTCACGGAACAGGTCGAGTTCAAAATGCATTTGCGTGAACTGGACCAGTATTCCGATATTGCAAACACGCTTGGCGATGGCTTCGATAGCATTTACTATGTGGATATCAACGACAACTCGTTCATCGAGTTTAACGCTCAAGGAGCCGTAAAAACTCTTGATGCCAAGAATTGCAAAGATTTTTTTGTAGGGTTGGGGCAATCCCTTGAAAAAACGGTTTACAGGGAAGATTGGGCTGCGGTCAAGGATTTTGTCGATAAGGAAAAGATGCTTTGCGGATTAGAAAAAGATCGTGCCGTGTCGGTATCTTTCCGTTTTTCTTTTGATGGACGCCTGGTGTATTACCGCCTCAAGGCGTCCAAAACTCCCGATTCCGAAAACCACATCGTCGTGACGCTTGAAAACGTCGATGAGGAAGAGACCGCTAAAGCCGAACGCAAGGCCGTGGCGAATCGCGACATGGCTGTGATCTCTGGCTTGTCCGATGACTTTGGTTGCGTTGTGTACGTGGATTATGAAACGCTTTCCGAGGCACATTACCGCTTTGATCCCGTGTTCGAAAAGTATGTGCCGGGCTGGTCTGGAATCAATAACTTTGGCAAACGTTTGGAAGTCCTTGTGAATACCGTTGTCCATCCGAGCGATCGTGAATCGTTTTGTGCCGCGACGGAACCTTCGAAAGTTCTTGAAATGGTAGAGCAAGAGCACATGTACTTTGTCAACTTCAGGTTGCAGGTCAATGGCGAAGATATTTACTACCAGATCAAGTTTGTTAAAGACGAAAATTCCAAGAACCATGTGATTGCGGGTTTCCATAGCGTCGATGCCGAAACCAAGCGCGAAATGGCGAGCCTTGAAAAGGCGGAGCTTGCGAACAAGGCTAAAAGCGCATTCCTCTTCAACATGTCGCATGATATCCGCACGCCGCTTAACGCAATGATTGGTTTTACCGACATGGCGGTGAAAAATATCGATGACAAGGCGAAGGCCCTGGATTGCCTCCACAAGTCGAAGCTTTCTAGCGAACATCTTTTGTCCTTGATCAACGACGTTCTGGACATGTCGCGCATTGAAAGCGGCAAGGTGGAACTGGATTTGAACCCTGTTGATCTGGACGAGAATGGCGAAGACTATGTTCCCATGCTCAGGTCCTTGGCCGAAAAGAAAAACGTCCACTTTGAATTTAATCGCCACAATATTCAGAACCGTTACGTGTATGTCGACTTTTTGCGCATGAACCAGGTGCTGATCAATGTGGTCTCGAATGCTGTAAAGTACACGCCATCGGGCGGCTCAGTGACTGTCGATATCAGCCAGATACCTTCGGAAAAAGAAGGCTTCGGCTTGTATCAGTTTGTCATTCAGGATACGGGCATCGGCATGAGTCCCGAATATCAGCAGCACCTTTTTGATGAATTCTCCCGAGAGCGGACTTCTACAGTCAGTAAGCAGCAGGGTACCGGTCTTGGACTTGCAATTACCAAGCGCATTATCGATATGATGGAAGGCTCCATCAAGGTGGAAAGCAATGTGGGGCAAGGGTCAAAATTCACGATCCGAATCCCGATGCGCATTCAAGAAAATCCCGAAGATGTTGAACAAGTGCGTTTTGCGCATTCCGAACAGCAAACGATATCTTTCGATGGATTCAAGGTCCTTGTGGTCGAGGATAATGAACTAAACCTTGAAATTTCCAAGGACATATTGGAAGGTTCTGGTGTTGTCGTGGAATCGGCGTCGGATGGTTCTGTCGCTGTGGAACGCCTAAAGGAAAAAGGCCCGGATTACTACGATTGTATCTTGATGGATATTCAAATGCCTGTGATGGATGGGTTTGAAGCGACTCGCGCCATCCGTAGAATGTTCCCTGAAAAGCGCATCCCGATTATTGCGCTATCTGCAAACGCCTTTGACGAAGACCGTCGCAAATCGTTTGAAGCGGGCATGGATGGCCACTTGGCAAAGCCCATCGTCATCGCCCAGCTCGAAGATGCGTTGAAGAAGTATCTTAAGAAATAAGAGGATATGTTTAGTAGGAAGTAGTCGGAAGTTTTTATAATCGCGGCTTCGCCGCCTAACTATTCCTGTCTGCTGCCTACTGTCTACTGCTTACTGCTCCAATTGCTTAATGCCATTGACTGCGGCGTTGTAGTCCGCTTCAACTTTGCTTAACAGCGCTTCCGAATTTGCTGTGAATGCGCCTGGCCTTAGATCTTCGGTGAGTTCGCTGCTTGATGCGGAGAGCTTGTTCAGCCCGAGATTTGCAGCGACGCCTTTAAGAGTGTGTGCTGCTCGGAAAGCCGTCTTGGCATCGCTTCCGGCAAATGCGGTTTTGAGTTCGCTAAAACTCGGATCGCTCAAAAAAAGTCCCAAATACTTTGTAACGCGAGATTCCATGCGGAGTCTTTCAAGAACTTCTTCCAACGATTCGCCGAGAGAGTTGTAAAATTCAGAGAGATTCATAATTTGTCCTAACCTTATTGTATAACGTCGATGTGACCATAAACGGATGTAAGCGTGGGGGCGTCATTTTTCCCTTTAGCCCAGATTTGCAATACCTTGACGTTGCAAGGAATGCTTTTCCCGTCTATGTTAAAAGTTTGCTTGATGGAAATGGGCTTGTCCTTTGGTGTCGATTTGCGCTGTATGATTTTTCTGATCTTTTCCAGATTTTCTGTAGCGCATTGGGCATTGTCGCCGGGTTTGTAATCGTCAATAATGGTTCTTGGAAGCCCAAGCTTTTGCGAAGCTTTTGACGAAAGCTTCATGACGGATGGCGTGAATGTGTATTCGAAAAGAATGCCGTTTAGTGTGAATTCGAAGAAATGGCATTTTTTGCGCTCGTCGATGAACTGACGGAATGCCTGGTTGTAAATCGGATGTGACGGATCGTTCATCATCGCGTCGGCGATGTAGAAAAAGTCCTTGTCCGCCTGCTTGCTCCAATCAAATGTCTGCAAGGCGACAACGAGCTTGTCCGCAATCGCGTCAAGGCATTCGATCAAGATGGGGTTGAACACTCCGCATTCGTTATTGTGGATCATCTCGAGGGCCTTCTCGTGAGTGTAGGCCTTTTTGTAGCAGCGTTCGCTCGTGAGTGCGTCGTAAACGTCTGCGATGGAGACTATTTGTGCGGCTATGGGAATCTCGTCGCCCTTGAGGCCGTCGGGGTATCCGCGACCGTCGAAACGCTCATGGTGCCAGCGGCAAATTTCGTAGGCGTACTTCATCAGAGGTTCATCTTTTCCGACGGGGACTGCATTGAGCATCTGGGCGCAATTGATGGTGTGCCCCTTCATGATGTTGAATTCTTCGGGCGTGAGTTTGCCGGGCTTGTTCAAAATTTCGTCAGGGATTGTAATCTTTCCGATATCATGCATGGATGATGCGGTGCAGATGATGCCGATATCGTTTTTGTTGATGTTGTACTTCTTTGTGCGGCGCAAAAGCTCGCGTAGGAGCATTTCCGTGATCGTGTTGATGTGCAGCACGTGCATCCCGCTTTCGCCATTTCGGAATTCCACAATGTGACTTAGCATGGTCACCATCATGCTGTTGTTGCGCGTCTTTTCGTAAATCTGGTTTAAGACGAGATCCGAGAGGTTCTTTTGTTTTCTGTAAAGGCGGATGGTGTTGTTCACGCGGTTCTTAAGCACCATTTCGTCAAAGGGTCGCCCGATAAAGTCTGTGGCGCCAAGCATGTAGGCGCCTTCGATAAGGGCGTGGGCCGTTTCGCCAGAAATCATGATGACGGGAATCTCGTTAATCCATCCGTTCTTGTTCATGATGGTGAGCACTTCTATACCGTCCCTTTCGGGCATGACCATGTCAAGAAGCACGAGCGAAATTTCGGAGGTTCGTTCCCTGAGCAGGACTAAGGCTTCGTTGCCGTTCTCTGCTTCGATGATATTGTATTTGTCACTGAGTACGTCCGATAACAGGGCCCTGTTCATGGGCACATCGTCGACAACCAGTATAAGAGGGCGTTTTTCATCCATAACGCGTTCCTTTAAAACCCAAATACAATACGTTATTAAATGTATATAATTTTAAAAATCAAGCGTAAGAAAAATGTAATCTCGTTGAAAATGTTGCCCGGTATCACAACGTAAATATTGTGCTAAAATGTTCAATATTGCCGTTTTTATAAAAAATGTATATGTTTTGTAATATAAATGTAAGAATAGTTGACCGGATGTTTGCTTATGCGCGCGTTAGTATTCTTTCTTTTGATATTGCTAGGGGAGCATGTTTTTGCAGGTCCACAGACTGTTAAAGTGGGCTTTTTCGCATATTCCGGTTATCACGAAATTTCTAAAGATGGAAAAAAGAGCGGCTATGGTTACGACTTGCTCCGTAAAATGTCCCGTTTTGCAAATCTGAATTATGAATTTGTCGGCTACGATAAAACCTGGGATGACATGCTGGACATGCTGAAAAAAGGGGATATCGATCTCGTATCTTCGGCTCGCATGACCAAGGAAAATGATAGCCTGTTTTCCTTTTCGTTACCCGTAGGAAAAACCCGCGCGTTACTGAGCGTCCGTGCAGACGACGATCGCTTTGACTTCGATAGCGTGAAATCCTTGGATGGACTAAATATTGGCCTTTTGACGGGCAATAGCCGGAATTTGGATTTTGAGCGCTTTGCAAATGAACACCACTTTACGTATAACGTTAAATATTATCATTCGGGCAAGGCTTTGACGGCGGCTCTCCAAACGCACGAGGTCGATGCGATTGCTTCGCGTTCGCTCCGTAAAATGGGCGAAGAGAATACGCTTGCGTTCTTTGAACCTGAAAGCTTTTACATCATTGTCCGCAAGTCCGAAACAAAGCTGTTGGACGAAATCAACTATGCCATTCGCCAGATGGATTTGACGGAACCGAATTGGCGTAATCAGCTGTATTACAAGTATTACGGCAATGAAATGTTTAACTTGTCTAGGCTTAGCATGCGCGAACGTGCATTTTTAAAGGAATTCCGCCGCAATTATAAGACGGTAAAAGTGACTGTGCAAAACGCGAAGGCTCCTTTCGCTTACATGGAAGATGGCGTGGCGCGAGGGATCTTTGTGGACATTTTTGCCGATGTCGCAAACCGCAGTGACTTGAAATACGAGTTTGTCCCTCCGTGCGATGGGAAAACTATGGGAAACTGCGCCAAAAACCTGAACTCGTTCGTTGTTCTCGATGGAAAATTCGGCATGGAAGGAGGCGATGACTCTTGGGTGTTTACGCCGCAGTATATGCACAATCAGGTGCTTGTCGGTTACGACAGCCTGCTATCTGGTTACCGCATGGCGGTGCCACGTGATTTTCCCCGTGAACTCGCATCTATTTTGACGAACGGGGTGCTTATGAGTTCTCCAAGGACCATTCGAGAAATAGTGACGAAGTATGTGGGCTTCCGCTTGCCAAACTATGCCGGGGAACTGCTGCACGAACATTCCCGGATCGCAACGGTATTTGGAGGCATTTTTGGATTCTTGGGAATATTTTTAATAGGATCGTTGGTGTGGCTTGCTTTCAGACGCAAATTGAAAAATCGGGAAGATGAACTGGACTTCAAGTTGCGCGAGGCGAATGCTTTTGCAAACGAGGCGAAAGAGGCGAAATCCAAGTTCCTCCTCAATATGAGCCATGATATCCGAACGCCTATGAATGCGATTATCGGCTATGCCGAGCGTGCGGAACGTCATCTTGAAAATCGCACGGATGTCCAGGATGCATTGCGGAAAATCCGTATTTCAGGGGGCTATTTGCTCCAGCTGATCGAAGAAGTTTTGGACATGGCCAAAATTGAATCCGGACAGATTGTGCTTAAGGAACGCATGGTGAATCTCACCTCTTGCATGACGGAACTCTGCAAATCTTGCGAACCTATGATGAAACACAAGAATATCTCGTTTATCTGGGATTTTTCGACGGTCAAGAACAAGTTTGTCGTTGCAAATGTGAATAGCCTTCGCCAGGTCCTGTACAATGTTATATCTAATGCGCAAAAGTTTACGACTTATGGAGGGCGCGTCGTTTTCACTGTAGAGGAGCTTCCGTGTAGGGCTGATGGCTTTGCCGTTTTCCACTTTGAAATTAGCGATAATGGACTTGGCATGTCCAAAGAATTCCTGGATCGTATTTACGACGAGTTTGCCCGTGAGCAGTCTTCGACTCAAAGCGGAGTGCAAGGGACGGGGCTTGGCATGTCCATCGTGAAGCGCCTTGTGGATTTGATGGGGGCAGAAATCGAAATTCAAAGTGAAATTGGCCTTGGGACGACTGTCCATATACGCGCCCAGTTCAAAATTGCGACGGAGCGCGATGTGGCGCTTGACCATGGCGAAAGTGCGGCTCTTGAAAATGCTGCTTTTTTAAAGGGCAAGCGCGTGTTGCTTGTCGAAGATAACGAATTTAATCGCGAAGTTTCGCAGGATTTTTTGAACGATGCCGGGATGGTTGTGGAGGTGGCTGAAAACGGGCTGGAGGCGGTGTCCAAAGTTCGTGAACATCCGGCTAATTATTACGATTGCATTTTGATGGATATTCAGATGCCGGTGATGGATGGCTACGAGGCGACAAAGGCCATCCGCAAAATGTATCCGCAAGCGAGAATTCCTGTCATAGCTCTTTCTGCGAACGCCTTTGAAGAAGATCGGCAAAAGTCGATATCGTCGGGAATGGACGAACATTTGGCAAAACCGTTTGTCGTTGCAAAGGTTCTTGGGACAATGAGTTCCTTAATGCGTAAAAATGTAAACGTAAATTAGCAAAAATGAACACTTCGGGAACACTTTAAGTGTGATTTGCCGCATTATGTCAATCCTTTTACAAAACAAGGGTTGATTTTTATTGTAGATTCAAACTATCTTTTAAGTTGGATGGGTGAAATCTTTTTTTAAAGGAATTCATATGAAGAATTTGGCAAAAGTTATGTTTGGCGTTGCTGCAGCAGCTGCAGTGACGGCTTCTGCAGGACAGTTCCCGTTCCCGCAGAACATGAAATACCCGCACGGCACGATCATTGAATATGCCGATACGAAGGTAATTAAGGATCATTATGACCTGTGGAAGCAGGCCTGGTACAAGGCTGAAAAGGGCTGGGTCCTTGCTCCGGAAGGTGATTGCTCTACCGTTTCTGAAGCTATTGCTTACGGTATGTTGATTACCGTTTATATGGATGACCAAGAAGTTTTCAAGAGCCTTTATAATACCTGGACTAGCAACAGCGCTGGTAATGGTGGTGGTATGAACTGGCGTCTTGGTTGCAGTGGCGGTACGGGTACCGCTTCTGACGCAGACTTCGATGCCGCTCTCGCTCTCGTGATGGCTTCCAAGCAGTGGAATAACGATTCTTACCTCACGGCCGGCAAAAACCTCATTACTTGGATTGCTTCCAACGATATTGCAAGCAACAAGATTAAGCCGGGTAACCAGTGGAATGATGGTTTCAACCCGAGCTATGCAACGACTGCCAACTTCCAGCTTTTCCAGGATGTTGCCGGTGGTTCTTGGTCTAGTGTCATTTCTCAGGCCTATACCGACTTGGACGGTTGCCAGGATAAGACGACGGGTCTTGTCCCGGACTGGTGCGACTGGAACTCCCACAAGCCGATTTTGACGTCTGCAGCCGTTTCTAACGATATCGGTTTCTACGATGACGCAGCCCGTACTCCGTGGCGCATGGCTTGGGCTTATTACTGGTACGGTGATACCAAGGCTCAGGCTTTCAATAAGAAGATCGTGGATTGGCTTATCCCGACGACACGCACTGCTAGTGGCGTGAACTCCGGTTATAAGTACAGCGGTGGAAAGTACCTTGCTGATGAAAGCGTCACCCGTAACTTTGTCTCTTCGACGTTCTCCGGCGGTCTTGGCCTTGCTGCTTCTTCTTTTGCCGATAACGCTAATGCTGTTACCTATCTCGGTACCGTTTACAAGGTCCTCAAGGAAAAGAAGAGCTGCACTACCGCTCAGGGTTGCGGCGAAACTGTGACGGGTGAAAAGTACTATCCGGCTACCTTGAATATGCTTTACCTCCTCCTTGTGACGGGTAACATGCCGAACCTCTACAATACGACTGGTTTCACTCCGTTCACTCCGGATCCGACCAAGGCTCCGTCCATTACTTCGGGCGAAGGCGAACAGCAGAAATTCGGTGACACGACGGTAGCTATTTCTGGCCTTTGGAACTGGGGTGCTTACCACGACAAGCTTGATATCGGCACAAGAATGATTCCGGACTCTGGTTCTTCTCCGCTTTATAAGATGGAAGATGGTTCTATCATTGCTCGTGCTTCTATGGAAATCGGTCCGGAACCGGAATGGACTCAGGAAAAGGCTGATGCAGGCCTCCTCAAGTATCCGTCTGCTGGTATCGCCGTCTCCTTCAAGGCCGATGAATGCAAGACTACCAAGACTTGCGGTGTTGACTTCACTGCTCTTGGCATCAAGTATGTCCGCGTTAGCGCAAAGGCTTCTGGCCCGATCCGCTTTGCTGTGTTGAATGACGCTACAGTCCAGGCTGGTGCTGAACCGGGTATCTTTGTGGATCCTTCTGAAGATTTCAAGGAAGTGACCTACGATTTCACTCCGGAAGAGTACGGCTTTAAGGGCTTTGTCGAAGGCAACAACTTTGGCGGTATGTTGGGTTGGGTGGATCTCAATGCTGCCCCGATGGGTGAAGAAATTATCAAGGTCATCACTGGTTTCAAGTGGGAAGTCAAGGACGCTAAGGGCGGTATTGGTGAAATCTCCATCAAGTCCATCGAATTCCTCGATGAATCCAAGCAGGTGGTTGATCCGTTCAAGCTCACTGGCATCAAGATCGATGATAAGGTCGGTCTCTACAATGTGACCTTGGTTCCGAACTTCAGTGTCCGTGCTGACGGCATGACTCTCCAGATCCAGGGTGCTCGCGTCGGTAGCGCGTTCGCCGTCTACAACATGATGGGCAAGGCTGTCAAGGCCGGCATCATGAACGCTTCCAACATGGCTGTTAGCGTTCCGACCAAGGGTTCCTACATCGTTCGCGTCGGTTCTGAAATGAATCGCGTCAACGTGAAGTAATTCAAGTTTGAATTCCTAAAAAAGCGAAAAGCCGAGGCGAAAGCCCCGGCTTTTTGCGTATTCTACGTATTGCTTTTTCGCACATTTAAACTTTTGGCTGTGAACTCTATGATATAGCTGCGATCGTTTTGGGGCGAGATCACTTTGCCGTTTTGCTCTACGATTGCGTTTTCTCCAACGTCTTTCGTGTCAATTGTCACGCGGAGCGGGATGCTTGCGGGCATGTTCGCATTTGGAATTTCCCATTGGATTGTGTAGCCGTCGTTTGTCGTCATGGCTGTGGCTTTGTCAATGACGAAGTGTGCGCGGTAGTAGGCGCCAACAGTGCCGAAGGGGGCTATCCAAAGGTTGTCCCTGGTGGCCTCTTGCAACTGTTTCTTGATGTCGGAAACGTCAATGGCGTAATCGTCGCTCTTGTCTCTCTCGTTGTCGTTGGTGACGCCGTGATTTAAAATCACGAGCCAGGCCCCCTCTTTGACGTGGGAATCCCAAAGGTTTTCGTCCCAGATGCTTGCCGCAGAACGCGTCCAGACTTTGGCTTTTATGCCCATCCAATCGGGTTCGATATCCCATTCGTTGCGACCGTGCCAACCGCAGTCGCGGTTGATGAAGTGTCGCTTGACGATTTCGCTTTTGACCTTGTCGTTGTTGTCGCAATATGGCGTTGCAAATGATGTGACGTGAACTTTGGCGCCTTTTTGGGCGAGCACGGCTTCAATGGTGTCGGCGAACAAGACGATTTCGCGTTGAAGAGCCTCGGCATTGTCGCCAATTCCACTCAAGTGTTCATGGGTTTCGGTGTGGTTTCCGATTTCGTGCCCCGCATTTGCAAGTGTAGCTAATGCGGTGGCATTTCGCATCAAGTTGTTTCCCGTGTTTGTCACGAAAAATGTCGTATGGACATGGCGCATTTCATCGAGGATTGGCTTCAGGTTTTCAATTTGGCTATCAAGGGCGTCGTCAAAGGTGAAGCTCACGGCGCCTGCATAGCCGTTCCACGGAATGGTCTTGATTGGAGTCGTCATCGTCTATAAAAATAGTCATTCAATAACGAAAAAGGCCTCGGAAAAACCGAGACCTTTGATTTTTGGATTGTGTTGAAATTACATAGCTTCGAGCTTCTTGCCCTTGGTTTCGTTCACCAGTTTGGCGACGAATACAAAGCTTATGGCGGCAAATGTCGTGTAGATCAGGTAAGTCGGGCCAACGCCGATACCGTCCTTGCCGACGAGCACCGGGAAAGACCAGCTGACTAGGAAGTTTGCGCCCCACTGGGCAAGGCCGCAAATTGCGATTGCCACGGCACGGATGCGGTTGTTGAACATTTCGCCAAGCATCACCCACATCACCGGACCCCAAGTGGCTGCGAAGAATGCCACATAGAAGTTGGCGGCGAGAAGGGCGAAAATACCGCTGTTGCCAGCGAGGTTGCCATTAGCATCGGAGCCGAAGATGAAGCAGCAGGCGAGAATGCCAAGCGTAAGTGTCATACCCGCAGAACCGATGAGCAAAAGCGGCTTACGGCCAATCTTATCGATGAGGAGGATGGCTGCAATCGTCATGGTCAAGTTGATGGCGCTGGAAATCACGCTCGTAAGGAAGGCGTCGCTTTCACCGAAACCGACACTCTGCCAAAGCATGGAACCATAGTAGAAGATCACGTTGATACCCACGAGCTGCTGGAGGATGGCAAGGCCAAGACCTGCCCAGACAATCGGAGCGATGCGCTTTTTGCCAGCGACCTTTTCCAAAAGGTCGGCGAGCTTGGCCGGCTTATGGGTTTTGAAGGAATCTTCAATTTCCTGAGCCTTTTCGTTGATGCCCACAGAAGCAATCATGGAAAGTACCTTCTTTGCTTCGTCCATTCGACCCTTGCTCACGAGGAAACGCGGGGATTCCGGGAGCTGCCAAGCGGCCACGCCGTAGAGGAATGCCGGAATTGCTTCCACCCAGAACATCACCTTCCAGGATTCGATGCCCATAATCAAGTTGCTTGCGGAACCGGAAATTTTAACGATGATGTAGTTCGAAAGCAACGCCACGAAGATACCGATAACGATGGCGAATTGCTGCATGGAACCTAAACGCCCACGCAAATGCGCCGGAGAAGTTTCGGCAATGTAGATCGGGGCGATGATGGATGCTACGCCGATACCGACACCACCGATCACGCGCCATGCGATGAAATCATAGATGGTGAATGGGAGGCCGGAACCGATTGCACTGATAAAGAAAAGGACGGACGCTGCAAGCATGCAACGTACACGTCCAAACTTATCGGCCAAGCGCCCGGCGAAATATGCGCCGACGGCAGCGCCAATCAATGCAAGAGAAACTGCAAGCCCAAGCTGCATGTCGTTACAATTGAAGTAACCTTTAAGTGCAACGTTGGCGCCGTTGATCACGGACGAGTCAAAACCGAATAGGAACCCTCCGATGGCGGCGGAAAGGGTTATCATGATGACATGTCCAACTTTGTAATTGTCTTCTACTGCCATTTTCGTACCTCTGTTTTTTGATTTTTTCA